>FLOH01000219.1_pt1 | contig 151921 bp, 134 predicted proteins | sample 756751 | NCBI WGS metagenome assembly FLOH01 (sample SAMEA4026879, study PRJEB14308) | marine metagenome | biome: coastal water; material: water | depth 74 m | reverse complement strand
GATTGGCAAAGTGCAGGGCGGCAAAAGGCAGCGACTCGCCGACAAAAACCAGTGGCGGCGTCTCCGAATAGTCGATGCTGGCAAACGCGGCCTTCGACTCGTCCGTGGTGCGCAGGTCGACCAGTTGCGCCGGATAACCCGCACCGAAAGCGAATGGCAGCTCGCCTTGACCCGATAGGCACATGGCTTCTTCGATATCCGTCACGACGAAATCCCGCTCGGCCAGTTCGAGCTCGTCGTTGAGCATCAGCGTGGCGAAATCGGGAAGTGTGATGCCGGGCGGGGTTAGGAACGTGAGTAGATACTCGCCGTTGGCGTCGGACAGCCAGCCGCCACGCATATCGTCGAACAACAGATGCCATTCGTTCCAGACACCCGCCGCGTAACGCAGCTGGATGCGTCCGATCACCGCGAAGTGCACGCCTTGATACTTGCCCTCAGTACCAATTTGGATCGGCGAAGCATCCTCGATCAGATCGGCCATGCGGCCGAGGTTTTCCAGATCGCCGCCATGGCGCACCAGCGTGCTGCGACAGAACTCGCAAACACCGTGAAACGACGCCGACGACTTGAAGACGACCGGCGCGCCGCAGGAGGGGCAGTTGGCGCTGAAGGGCATGCTCAGAAAATCCGCTCAGCCACGGAGCAGGCTCTTATCCCAGCTTTCCTAGCAATTCTGCTTTCTTCGCGTCGAATTCGGCTTGAGACAAAATGCCCTTGCCAACCAGGCCGTGCAGCTTTTCCAGCGTGGCTACAACATCATCCGCGGAAACGGGGGCAGCAGTTGCAGAAGTAGGCGCTGGTGTGCTCTGCATGCCGGGACTAGCGCTTTGCGCGCCGGCAACGGCGGCGGGAACCGCCGCAGGGGCCGCGGGGGGCGTCGCGGCCGGGTTCAGAGACTGCGCCATCGATGCTGCAACCTGCTGGCCGACGCCGAAGCCGACGCCGACGCCGGCACCCAGCCCGGCCAGGCCGCCTTCGTTTTTGGCCGCCAGGGTGATTGCCTCGGCGGTCTGGTACTGGGTATAGCCTTGCATGCCGCCCATCATGTTCACGCCGATGCGCTTGTCGAGCATGGCCTGCAGCTCCTCGGGCAGCGAGATGTTCTGCACATTTAGGCTGTCCAGCACCAGGCCGTAACTCTGGAACATCGGATCCATCTTGGCCTTGAGTGCATTGCCAAACTCGACCTGGTTCGCGGCCATGTCGATGAATGGCACGCCCGACTCACCGAAAATGTCCGAGATATGGCCGACAATGGTATTGCGCAACTGGCCTTCGAGCTGCTCGGAACTGTAGCTTTCCAGCGTGCCGGAAATGGTGGTGTGAAAAGTCTTCGGGTCGCTCAGATGGAAGGCAAAAATTCCGAAGGCGCGCAGTCGCACCATGCCGAAATCCTTGTCGCGAATGGTGACCGGATTCGGCGTGCCCCATTTGCGATCCACTTTCTGTCGCGTGCTGAAAAAGTAGACGTTAGATTTGAAGGGCGACTCGAAAAGCTTGTCCCAGTTCTTGAGGTAGGTCAGCACCGGCAGGGTCTGCGTCGTCAGTTTGTACATGCCGGGGCCGAAGACATCGGCGATCTGGCCTTCGTTGACGAACACCGCCATCTGCGATTCACGCACGGTCAAGCTGGCGCCGTGCTGAATCTCGAACTCGGCCATGGGAAAGCGCCAGGCCATGGTCTCGCCATCGTCCTCGGTCCACTGGATGATGTCGATAAACTGTTTCTTGATGAAATCCATGAGTGCCATGAGGTTCTCCCTTAATAGGCCATGCAAGCGGCGTTGATCAAACCGACGGTCAGCGACAGTGCAGCAACGAAAATGGCAGGTGCCACGCGACCGGCCTTGATGTCTTCCTGCAACTGCGGCAACGCCACACGCGCAAGAGCCCAGGCCAGTAGTTGTACGAGGCCGGCGACCACGCCCCAGAACGTGAGATCAAGCACTGTGTCGCTATGGGCGATGACGTTGGCAATGGGCATGGCAAAGCCGAGGATCGCGCCCGAGAGCGAAATCGCCGCCGCGGTATTGTTGGCGCGGATCAGCTTGATCTCGTCGTAAGGCGTGACGTAGAGGTAGAGCGTGACGAAGCCGACCAGCAGCACAATGGAAGCACCGAGGTAAGCGAGAAAACTTGGCAGCGTGGCAAGAAAATGTTCGGGCATGGGAATGACCTCCGATCAGAGAAGCATTGTCTGACAGGTAGCGGGCCCGGGCAAGTGTCTTGTTCGAAAAACCCCCGGCATCGGGTAGCCCGCCGATACTGCGGGAGATGCTGAAGCCTCGATATCCTCTTCGGTATGGTTCCGCATATACGTACGGCATCGCCTCATGCAAGGAACCTTGATGTACGATGGACGCTCTGCCGATTGCGGCAACGGAACAGGTCTGAAGGTGGCCGGGACTTTGACCCAGGATATCTTCAGTGACTCTTGAAGGGTCCCAATACATGCCCCGAAACTCTAGATCTCGTTTGATTTTCTCGCTGACATGGATGGGCGTAATGGTCTGGACGCTGGCCTTGGGCGGTTCACTGCTTTGGACACTGTCGAATAACAAGAAAGAGACCATGGAGACTGCCTTCGCGGAAGCCCAGGCCAATCTCAACAAGGACATTACCTTGCGGCGTTGGGCTACCGATCATGGCGGCGTATATGTACCGATTACCGACACGCAGAAATCAGTTCCGTGGTTAGCCCATGTTCCGGGGCGCGACGTGACGACAACCGATGGCCTCAGGCTCACACTGCTCAATCCGGCCTCTGTGGTGCGGCAGATGATGGATCGCTATGCGCTGGACTACGGCGTTCGCGGACGCATTACCGGGCTCAAGTATCTCAATCCAGGAAATGCGCCGGACGCCTGGGAGAAACTCCAGCTAGAAGCATTTACCCGTGAAGAGAAGGAGGAAGTCTGGGAGATTGCCGACCTGGATGGCCAACCCTATCTTCGCTATCTGCGCACCATGTACATGGAGCCCGGCTGCGAGAAATGCCACGCCATCCTGGGCTACAAGCTGGGCGACATGCGCGGCGCTACCGGACTTAATTTGCCGCTGGCGCCCTATTTTGAAAAAATCGAACACACCCGCCGCGACCTTGGATTGGCCCATGGCGCGATCTGGCTGCTTGGACTATCGGGTATTGGTCTCTCCTCTACGCTGGCGCGGCGACGAGATAGGGAATTGCGCCAGTCCAAGGCAATCATCGACTCGACCGACGACGCGATCATCAGCACGACACTTGATGGCGTCATCAAGAGTTGGAATGCGGGCGCAGAGAATTTGTTCGGCTATACGGCCGAAGACGTCATCGGTAAATCGCGACAAATTCTGATCCCGCCCGATCTTCTGGAAGCCGAGTCAGCAGTTCTTTCACGCATCTCGCATGGTGAAGCTATCGTGCATCATGAAACGGTTCGTCGCCGCAAAGACGGACAAATGATTGAAATATCCGTCACCATTTCTCCGGTAATTGACGAAAAGGGCAAGCCGATTGGTGCGGCGAAAATTGCCAGGGACATTACCGAGCGCAAGCGGGTCGAGGAAGAGATCAGAAGGCTCAACTCCGATCTGGAGGACCGCGTTCATCGGCGCACGGCGGACCTGGAGATTTCCAACATGCAGCTTGGACAGGCGAAGGATGACGCCGAAGCGGCCAACATCGCCAAGAGCGCCTTCCTCGCCAACATGAGCCACGAAATTCGCACACCGATGAACGGCATTCTGGGCATGGCGCACATCCTGCGGCGAGATGACCTGACGCCCAAGCAGAGGCAATACCTCGATACCATCGACACCTCGGCCAAGCATCTGCTGGCGATCATCAACGATATCCTTGATCTATCCAAGATTGAAGCAGGCAAGCTGGTTCTCGAAGAAGCGCCGGTCGCGATCACGAGCCTGTTGAGCAACGTCAGCTCGATTTTGAGAGAACGCGCCAGAAACAAGGGACTGCGCCTGCTGATCGAGACCGAGTCGTTTGCCCACCATTTTGTGGGTGATCCAACGCGCTTGCAGCAGGCGCTGCTCAACTACGCCACCAATGCGATCAAATTCACGGAAGCAGGAACCGTAACAATGCGCGTGGTCAAGCTGCATGAAACGACCGAGTCGGTACTGTTGCGTTTCGAGGTTGAAGATACCGGCATCGGCCTGCCTCCCGACGCAATCAAGCGGCTATTCCGTGCTTCCGAACAAGCCGACAATTCGACCACACGAAAATATGGCGGCACCGGTCTCGGACTGGCCATCACTCGACGATTGGCCGAGCTGATGAATGGCGATGTCGGGATTGAAAGCACGCCAGGGGTCGGTAGTATTTTCTGGTTCTCGGCACGCTTGAAGAAGGTATTGGAACCAAGGAATGACGTAGCGCAATCCGCCACAAGCAATGATGCGGAGGCACTTGTCAGACTACTGCACCAGGACAAGCGCATTCTGGTTGTCGATGACGAACCGATTAACCGGGAAGTAGCAAGGATTCAACTGGATTCCGCCGGACTGATTATCGATGTTGCAGAAGACGGTGCGGAGGCGATAGCGATGGCGCAGGATAATTCCTACGCTGTCATTTTCATGGACATGCAGATGCCGAACGTCGATGGGCTGGAGGCAACCCGGCAAATCCGCATGCTTCCTGACTACCGTGAAACGCCCATCATTGCCATGACAGCCAACGCTTTTTCCGACGACAAGGCGCGCTGCCTCGCGGCCGGGATGAGCGACTTTCTGATAAAACCGTTTACGCCGGATGAGCTTTTTGCGACGTTGCTGCGCGGATTGGACCGGCGCAACAAGAAGTAGTGGAGCTGCAGCGGCGAGTACCGACCACTACCGACCCGCTGCCGGCCAGTCCGCTCATCCTTGTCGGGTAGCTGCAGCAGCAGTGAAAGTCTGCGTGCCGGGCCGTCTACTTGGATGTTCCAGACTGACAAAACCCTTCTATATTGTCGGATACCGCCAATCGTCGAAATCCATGAAAATTATTCTTTCATTGTTGCTCTTCTGTGCCCTGATACCTCCCGCTTTTGCTGACGGCGGCCTCTTTACGAACATCCTGCGTTCCGTAACCGGAGCCGTGGGCGGCAAAGAAGCTCCTGCTCCAGCAGACAAGACGGCTGTCCTCGGTATCAGGGGAATGGATGAAGACGAGACGAAAGCCCCTGCGCCCGCCAGCCAGGGCATCAAATCACTCGAGAGTTGGGCGGTTGGACGCGTCGAAGCCGAGACGGCAGCCGGTCAGCGCGGATTGGCATCCCGATCAGTACAGTATGAGCCGGCCAGCCCGAGCACCGGGACCACCGGCAACAATATCGACATTCAGGGGCCGAAATGAGATTTCATTTGTTACGCCCGAGTAGTCTGCTCATGATTCTGGGATTGTTGGCGCCCTGCGTCCACGCGCAGTCGAGCCTTGATCTCGGGGCTATATTTGGTGCGGCCAAGAGTCTGGTACAGAGCCAGTCGGTCGCATCGATGAGCGAGGAAGAAGAGCATCTGGTCGGCCAGCAAGTGGTCGCCGCGACACTGGGCTACTACCCGCCGCTCACGGACCCTGATCTCCAGCACCGCCTGAATCAGATCGGCGTCTGGGTCGCGCTGCAGTCATCGCGTCCAGATCTGCCATGGCGATTTGCGGCGGTCCGCTCGGATGCGATCAATGCCTTTGCTGCCCCGGGCGGCACGATCCTGGTGACTCAAGGCATGTTGCGCCACGTGGTCAATGAAGCTGAGCTGGCCTGTGTCCTGGGCCACGAAATCGGGCATGTGACGCGCCGCCACCACATCAGCGTCCTGCAAAAAAGCCTGTTGCTGTCGGCTGGGGCCAGCGCACTCACGGCTACCGCGAATTCGGGAAACAGCCAGGAGTACCGCAAGCTTCTGATCGGTGAGAGCAAGGAAATATTTACCCGTGGCCTTGATCGAAGCTCGGAGCGCGAGGCAGATGAAGACGGTATCTTGCTGGCAGCCCGTGCTGGATATGACCCCGCCGCCTGTCTGAATTTCATGCAGCGACTGGCAAGCCTCAAGGCTGACACGGGAGCGCTGGAAGCTCTCTACAAGACCCACCCGACGGCCAAGGAGCGAGTAGTGGATTTCGAAGCGGCACTGGGCAAGCTCAAGGGCGCGGCACCGGGCGATGGTGCACGTCCTGAGCTGACCCTGAACGTGACGGCTAACGGAAACAAAAAGTAGATGCTCCCTCCGGTTAGTCTGGACGCGATCCCTCGGCACATTGGCCATAGCTCGCCAGACCTTCGAGCACAAGATTGTCGACCCGGCGGCAGGGCAGGTTCATATAAGGCGCCAGCTCGTCGGCCGCGCCTCCCGATAGCAGACATAGCGCATTGCTGCCCAGCGTGGCGTGGATACGCTCAATGGCGCCCAGCGTGGCGTGAATCGCGCCGCCGACAATCGCATCGTCGGTGTTGGTCGGTTGGGGCCGATAGTGGCCGGCGGCATGCGGCAAGTCGGCAGTGTTGTGCGCGAGTGCGGCGCGCATCAGTTTCAATCCGGGCAGGATCAAGCCACCAAGAAAAACTCCCTGGCCATTCAGCGCGTCGATGGTCGTGGCAGTGCCGGCCATTACAACTACGGCGGAACCTGGATGCAGTGAGCGCGCACCGATCAGTGCTGCCCAACGATCGGCGCCCAATTGTTCAGGGATGTCGTAGCCATTGGTGACACCGCAGGCGGTGGCTGAACTGGTGAGCCATTGCAGCGGCAGCTTGAGCCTGCTGGCGTAGTTTTCGATACGTTGACGAGGTGCTGCCCCGGCGACGTTGCAGGCCACGATACGCGTCGGTACTTGATCGAGTCGGCCCAGTTGTTCGTCAAAATCCCGATGGTCGAGCGCGCCCTGCGTACGCCAAGTGCCGCTGTCGAACAGACCGTATTTGAGGCGTGAATTGCCGGCGTCAAGGCAAAGAATCATGAGGCGCTTCAGGCGGGCCGCAGCGAAACTTCGCCAGAGAGAATGCGCTCGATGCGACCATCGACCTCCAAAAACAGCGCGCCATCGCTGTCGACGCCACGGCAGATGCCTTCGATGGGTGACGCGAAGTCACTGGATAGGCTGACCGATGCATCCTGCATGGCATGACGCGCAATCCACTCCGGGCGAATAGCGACGAAGCCTTCGGCGGCAAAGATTTCCAGAGTAACCAGCAGTTCGCCAAGCAAGGCAGCGTAAAGCGTGCTCTGATCCAGAGCTGCCGCCGGGTCCAATTCGGCCGATACGTTTCGTAGCTCGTCGGGCATGCCTTCCGGCAGATTCTGATTTATGCCGATGCCAATGACTGCAGCATGCGGCGCTCCGGGAACCAGCTCGACGAGGATGCCGCCAAGCTTGCGGCTGTCCTTGAGGATGTCGTTGGGCCATTTCAACGCCGTGTCACCAGCGCCGACTTTCCCCATGGCGCGCGCAACGGCGACGCCCACGGCCAGCGAGAGGCCGGCCGGCGCGGTACCCGGCGTGAAACGCCAGAGTAGGGAAAATGTCAGGCTGTCGCCTCGGCTGGCGAACCAGTTGCGGCCGCGGCGGCCACGGCCCGCGGTTTGCTCTTCGGCAATCAGTACCGTGCCCGAAGGGGCGCCCGCCTCGGCACGACCAAGCAATACCGCATTGGTTGAATCGCAGCTGGATACGATATCGATATCAAAGCGGCGAGCGGTGGAACCGAGCTTGGCGGCGATCTCAGCTATCGTGGCAATGGATTCAGGCATGGCAGTATCTCGCGGGATGACGAGGCCTTCGCCGCACCGGCGAAAAAGCCGGTTTGACTATAACCGATGGCAGGCGGGTGTGCTGGATCCCATGGTGGCGGAAGAGGAAACGCGCCATTCATGCGCCTCATCTACCCGACCCACCCTCAATAACTCACTCTGGCTCAGTGACTTCCTTGACGTCACCCAGACCCAGCTCCTGGATCTTGCGCGTAATGGTGTTGCGGCCGATGCCAAGCAGTTGCGCGGCATCGATTCGTCGCCCTCCGGTGACATTCAGGGCGCGGCGGATCAACGTGGCCTCGAACTGACGCGTGAGAATTTCATAGACCTCACCGGGCACGGTGCTGAGCAATCGGTCTGCTTCACTCGCCAGCGCCGCATTCCAGTCGAACGACGCGGCACGACTCGACGCCTCACGCAGTTCGGCTGGCAGATCGGTGATGCCCACACTTTGACCCGGCGCCATCACGGTCAGCCAGTGGCAGAGGTTTTCCAACTGGCGCACATTGCCGGGAAACTCCTGCCCCTGCAAATACTTGAGCGCCGCTTCGGTAAGCCGCTTGGGCTCTCCGCCGATTTCCTGGGCGCTTTTTTGCAGGAAGTGTTTCGCCAGGAGTGGAATATCGTCGCGCCGTTCACGCAGCGGTGGCAGGCGCAAGCGAATCACATTGAGGCGATGAAACAAGTCTTCGCGGAACAGCCCCGCCTTGACCCGATCTTCCAGATTCTGATGGGTGGCCGCGATGACCCGCACATTGGCCTTGACCGGCTGATGGCCACCAACACGGTAGAAGTTTCCGTCCGAAAGTACCCTTAGCAGGCGCGTTTGCAGCTCTGCCGGCATGTCGCCGATTTCGTCAAGGAATAGCGTGCCATTGTCGGCCTGCTCGAAGCGCCCGCGACGCAGCGCGCCGGCGCCAGTGAAGGCGCCTTTTTCATGGCCAAACAACTCAGACTCAAGCAGATCGCGTGGAATCGCTGCGGTATTAATAGCAATGAAGGGCGCATCCTTGCGTGGGCTGTGTCTGTGCAACGCTCGCGCAACCAGTTCCTTGCCTGTTCCGGATTCCCCGTTGATCAGCACCGTGGCGTGAGATTGAGACAGGCGACCGATGGCACGGAAGACTTCCTGCAGGGCAACACCCTGGCCCAGTATTTCCGGCACGGTACTGCCCTCTTCTGGCGCACCATCCTGGTGCGCGGCCTGAGCGAGGGCCCGGCGCACCAAGTCCACGGCCTGATCAACATCAAAAGGCTTGGGCAGGTATTCAAAAGCGCCTCCCTGGAAGGCGGCTACCGCAGAATCCAGATCGGAATATGCCGTCATGATGATGACCGGCAGCGTGGGATAGTGGGTTTTCACATAGCGCAAGAGATCCAGCCCGCTGCTGCCCGGCATGCGAATATCGGATATCAGCACTTGCGGCCGCTGCCCATTGCCAAAGGCGGCCAACACTTCGTCCGCTGAAGTGAAGCACTTGGCGGGAATGCCCTCCCTGCCCATAGCCTTTTCCAGCACCCAGCGTATGGAGCGGTCATCATCGATGATCCAGACGGCATTCATGCCCATGGCTCCGGCCCATATTTTTCGCCATGCCGGCCATACTCAGCGCCATTTCCCGAGTTCATCAGTCTTCCTTCTTCTTTAGCATCGACAAAACACCCACATTCGCAGGCTTTAGTCTTCACTGAAACTGCGTTTTCTTGCCAGCGGCAGCATTATCGAAAAACACGTATGGCCCGGTTGCGAGCTGACTTCAATGGTTCCGCCATGTTGTTGAATAAAGCTCTGTGCGATAGTCAGCCCTAGACCCGTGCCGTTTTCCCGGCCGGAAACCAGCGGATAAAAAATCTTGTCCTGGATTTCAGGAGCAATTCCCGGGCCGTTATCGATCACTTGCAATTCGAGTGCCAGCTGGTAGTGCTTCTTCGCCAATGTGACATGGCGGGCAGCTCGGGTACGAAAATGGATTTCGCCTTTTCCTTGCATTGCCTGCGCAGCGTTTCGCGTGATGTTCAAGATCGCCTGAATCAATTGTTCCCGATCACCCGTAAGGTCAGGCAATGAGGTGTCGTAATCACGATTGACCCGAACATCGTGAAATTCGGCATGGATCAGCCGTCGTACGCGTTCGAGAATCTCGTGAATGCTCACCAGTGCTGGCTGCATCACTCGATGTGAGGAAAGCAGTCGTTGCATCAGGTCCTGCAGTCGATCAGCTTCCGCGATGATGACCTGGGTATATTCCTTGAGTGCCTCGCTAGACAGTTCGCGCTCCAGCAATTGGGCGGAGCCACGAATGCCTCCAAGAGGATTCTTGATCTCGTGTGCCAGATTGCGCACCAATTCACGATTGGCCTGCTGCTGCTGGGCGAGTTGCTCCTCACGTGCGGCTTTTAGTTGCTGGTCGATCGGGCGTACCTCGATCAATAAGCTTGCGTTGCTGGTTTCCACGGGTGACACCGTGCAATCGACATGCAGTTGCACATCCCCACCGAGTGTGATCAGAATGTTGTGGCCGGTATAGCTCCAATTGTTATTCAGCGCGTTATCAAGCGCTGCGGAAAGTTCAGGTGGGTCGCCCAACAAGCGCTGCAAGGGGTGGCCGAGCAATTGGCGCGAACTGACAGCAAAAAGGTTCTCTGCTGCCGGATTGACATGACGAATTATCAGCCGACTGTCGGCCAGCACTACGGCAGAGGAAAGCAGATCCAGTCCGCTGAAAGCATGGAAGGGTTCACTGGCGTTCATTCACGTTACCCTCGCAAGAAGCGGACCCGCCGATTGAAAAGTCAGCTTCGCCGATCAGCGCAGGTTGCCGAGCTCTTTTTTCAGCGCTTCGACATTTCGCTCGTGCAGCGCTACCGTGTCATTCAAAGGCTGGAGCTTTTCCGGCGGCTGGCCGTGCGCGTCAAGAATGGCCTTGCGGGCATTTTCCACACCCATCAATTCGTTGGCGAGTTCCTTGTTAAGAATATCGCGTCGGTCACCGTCCCTTGCCTTTTGCTCACCGCTTGACACCCGCGGAAAATCTCGTGGCGTTGGCGCCGAAGCAACACGTTGCTTTGGGCTGCTGCTACCAGAGGCGGAAGGCACCGCCTGCACCGAAAGCACCGTGCACTTTTTCTTGCTGGTCTTTTGGTTGGTATAAAGCGTCACGCCGGAGTCATCGACGCATTTGTAAAGCGTGTTGGCACCTACGGCCATGGGCAACAGTAGCGCGGCGCCGAGAAGTAGTGTCTTCATGAATACAAGTGTACGTCAATTGCGAATTCACCGCCAAGGGTACCCCCCATTCAAAGAGTGGGAACAAAAAAAGGACGGGCTTGCCCGTCCTTTTCTGGATTGCTTTGAAACGAATCATCCGTAGCGGCGAGATCAGCGCTCTTTGCTGGCCCGCCTGCTACGCATCCACAGCGAAGCGGGCAGGGTTCTGTCCTGCCCCTTCTTGCTGTGCAGGTGTCACATCAGGGCCTTCATCAGATCGAGTAGTACATCTCGAATTCGAGCGGGTGAGTGGTCATGCGGAAACGCTGCACTTCTTCCATCTTGAGCTCGATGTAGGCGTCGATCATCTCGTTGCTGAAAACGCCACCGCGGGTAAGGAACTCACGATCCTTGTCGAGATAGTCGAGTGCCTGGTCGAGGCTGGAGCAGACGGTCGGGATTTTTGCATCTTCTTCCGGCGGCAAGTCGTACAGATTCTTGTCAGCAGGATCGCCCGGGTGGATCTTGTTCTGCACGCCGTCCAAACCCGCCATCATCAGTGCAGTGAAGCACAGGTAAGGGTTGGCGCCCGGATCCGGGAAGCGGGTTTCGATGCGGCGCGCCTTGTCGGAATGCACGTAGGGAACGCGGATCGAGGCGGAACGGTTACGCGCCGAGTAAGCCAGTTTGACCGGAGCTTCAAAGCCAGGCACCAGACGTTTGTAGGAGTTGGTCAGCGGATTGGTGATGGCATTCAAGGCGCGGGCGTGCTTGATGATGCCGCCGATGTAATACAGCGCGAAGTCAGAGAGGCCCGCGTAACCGTTGCCGGCAAACAGGTTTTTTCCGTCTTTCCAGATCGACTGATGTACGTGCATGCCGGAGCCGTTGTCACCAACGATAGGCTTGGGCATGAAGGTCGCGGTCTTACCGTAGCTGTGGGCCACGTTATGCACAATGTACTTGAGAATCTGGGTCCAGTCAGCGCGCTGCACCAGAGTGCTGAACCTGGTGCCAATCTCGCATTGGCCGGCAGTGGCGACTTCATGGTGATGCACTTCGACAGGCACTCCGCAGGCTTCCAGGGCGATACACATCTGGGCGCGGATGTCGTTCAGGCTGTCAACCGGCGGTACGGGAAAGTAACCGCCCTTGACGGTCGGGCGATGGCCGGCGTTGCCACCTTCGAACTTGTCGGCCGAGGCCCAAGCCGCTTCTTCCGAAATGACTTTGCACATGGCACCGGACATGTCGATTTTCCACTCGACCGAATCAAAAATAAAGAACTCGGGTTCCGGGCCAAAATAGGCTTGGTCGCCAACGCCGGACGACTTGAGATAAGCCTCGGCGCGTTTGGCAATCGACCGCGGGTCACGATCGTAGCCCTTGCCATCGGCCGGCTCGACAACGTCGCAGGTCAGAATTAGCGTGGTCTCGTCCATGAAGGGGTCGATGTAGGCGGTGTTGGCGTCGGGCATCAATTGCATGTCGGAGGCCTGAATCCCCTTCCAGCCGGCAACCGAGGAACCGTCGAAGGCGTGGCCGTCTTCGAACTTGTCCATGCCGAAATGAGAAACCGGCACGCCAACGTGCTGCTCCTTGCCGCGCGTATCGGTGAAGCGGAAATCGACAAAACGAACTTCCTTCTCTTCAACCAGCTTGAGTACTTCCTGGGGGGTCATGAGTTGCTCTCCTGAGAGTAAATGACAATTACGAAACAATAAAAACGAAGACGAAGGGTAGTGAAGCATCAGTGCAGGCCGCACACCGAAACAATCTACAGTGCAGCACCGTAAAAGCAGATTGCGTGCCACTCGCCCCGACTAAACAAGCGATTGTGCCACAAGGCTTTTGGCTTATCGATAGCCAGCCAATCGCACCATTTTTGTGCATTCGCGAAATTTCCGCACTAAATCAGTGCAACCCGTTGATTCAAGCGAATCGCAACAAACCAGGGATCGGCTGGCAAGGCTTCCTCCAGCCGGCGCCTGATCTCGTCCAGCCTGACTTCGTCGGCAAACCCAGGTGGGAAAAATATTTCGGCCTCGACTTTTGTTCCGAGGTAATGCAGGGTTGTCGTTTCGAACTCGGGCGGAATGGCTCCGATCAATTTGAGCAGGTGTTCAAGAAGAACAGCTCTATCGGGCAACTGAACCGCAGCATCGGCCAGCAGATCATTTTCGGCATCGACGTGGACCAGGACATCAAGGACTTCAGGGTGCCTATCCAGCACGCGCTGCCGCGCCGACTCGGCGACGCGGTGGCCTTCAGAGACGCTGATGCGGGGGTTGACCTGCACGTGGGCATCTACCAGCACTTGATGAGCCATGCGCCGGGTGCGCAGTTCATGCAGCCCCAGCACTCCGGAGGTGCTGGCGATGGTGTGGCGAATCGCCGCGACTTCCTCCGCCGAAAGACCGGTATCGATCAACTCGCGAATGGCTTCCCAGGCAAATTTGAAACCGACACGCACAATCATGGCGCCAACGATAATGGCGGCGACTGAATCGGCGAAATTGAAACCCAACAAGGCACCACCAATACCCACCGCCACGACCAATGACGAAAGTGCGTCGGCGCGGGCGTGCCAGGCATTGGCCACCAACATGGGCGAACGCAGTCGCTCGGCCGTCGCCAGCATGTAACGGAACAGGCCCTCTTTGGCTGCCAGAGTAAACAGAGCGGCCCACATCGCGGCAACGCCAACCGGCGGTGCGCTGCCAATATCCTGTAAGCGGGTTGCGGCGGAAAACAGAATGCCCGCTCCGGTGCCTGCCAGAAGCAGGCCAAGCACCAGCGAAGCCGCAGTTTCGAAACGCCCGTGACCATAGGGATGGTCGGCATCGGCGGCCTCTGCACCTTTGCGATTGGCGAATAGCACAAAAGCATCGGCAACGATATCCGACAAGGTGTGCATTGCATCCGCGATCAGGCTTTGCGAATGTGCAAGAAAGCCGACCACTAACTGCATGCTGGTCAGCACAATATTGACCGCGACGCTGACCCAGGTGATGCGCTGACCTTCCTTAAAGCGTGCATCTTCCTGCGACTGTTTGCCGTTAACTTGAGGGTCGATCGTCTGGTGTAAGTGGGATTCGCCGGACATGAACAAAGAGAAAGCGCGAAAGCCCTATATTCTATTGCGCTTGGGCGCGCTGCATGCACATCCTTGCTGTTCAATCACATCGATCTGGAACACTCAAAGTAACGATCCATCGTTGCAGGCCGCTGCTGCTAGACTAAGGTTAACATGCACATCACCGTACTTGGCGCCGGCATCACCGGCCTCACCACCGCGTGGTACCTCGCCCGCGATGGGCACGAGGTGGAAATCATCGAGCGCAACAAGGGCGTGGCTCTGGAAGCCAGCTTTGCCAACGGTGCCCAACTTTCCTATTCCTACGTGGCTCCGCTTGCCGGCCCTGGCGTCTTGCCGAAAGTGCCGCCCTGGCTGCTGCGCCGCGACGCGCCGCTGCGCTTTTATCCGACGGTCGATCCACAACAATGGCGCTGGCTGCTGGAATTTGTTCTGGCCTGCAAGCGCAGCACCAGCAACCTCTCGACACGACGCCTGCTCGCGCTGTCGTTTTATAGTCGTGAGTTGATGCACCGCTTGCTGAGTCAGGAAAGCATCGACTTCGGCTATGCGAAAAACGGCAAGCTGGTCGTGTATTCCAACCCAGCCGATTTCGATGCTGCACGTCGCCTGCTTGACTTTCAACGCTCGCTTGGCTGCGAACAGAACGCACTGGACCGCGGTCAATGCATTGAGCTTGAGCCAATGCTCGGCGACCCACGGTCGGAATTGGGTCGCCGGCTCATCGGTGGTATCCATACTCTGAGCGAGGAAGTGGGCGACTGCTACCGCTTCTGCCAGGGCCTCGAAACCAGTCTGCGTAGACTCGGCGTGGCCTTCCGTTTTGATACCCGGGTGACCGGCCTCGCATCCCATGATGGCCGCGTTACCGCGATTGACACTTCGGCGGGCCCGCTACCTACCGAACTGTGCGTGATGAGCCTCGGCGTGCAAAGCTCTGCGTTGGCGCGCCCTTTAGGCATTCGCCTGCCCATCTACCCGCTGAAGGGCTATAGCGTCACATTGCCACCGCATGCAGGTTTCGCAACACTGGGCACCAGCATTACCGACGCAACTCGCAAGGTGGTCTATGCACCGCTCTCCGGCGCAGGCGGTACTTCGCTGCGAGTTGCGGGAATGGCCGATATTGCCGGATATTCAAACCGGATCGATCCGGTGCGTGTCAAACAACTATTTCTCGAGGCCGAGCGCGCCTTTCCATCGGCGACTGACTATTCGAAAGGGCCGGATGCCATGCAGCCCTGGGCCGGCTTGCGTCCGGCAACACCAAGGGGCACGCCCATACTCGGGGCAAGCCCCTATGCCAACCTGTTCTTCAATTGCGGGCACGGCGCGCTGGGCTGGACACTGGCGCTGGGCAGTGCTCGCGTTCTGGCTGACCTGATCCAGGGTGCGGCCCCGATCATTTCCCTGGATGGATTCACTTTGCAGGGATAAGCGCTTTCCCGAAAGACCCCGGTCCACCGGGTAACAGCCCTGGCAAATAAGTGGGTTTCATCAGACTCACGGGAAAGTTATACTCGAAACCTTCAATTTCAATCCCGCCAGTCGGGCCAGTCTTGCCATGGGTCGCCTCTCTGAAATTCTCAATCTGGCGCAATCACGCGCCCGCGAATTGAATCTGCCTTATGAAGGTGCGCTGACGCCGAAAGAAGCTTATGAGCTTTGGCAAATGGCACCCAGTGCCAAAGTCGTAGACGTACGCACCAAAGCGGAGTGGGACTGGGTCGGCCGAGTACCAGGTGCGATCGAAATCGAATGGCTAAGCTATCCGGGCAACCAGATCAATACCCATTTCATGCAAACGCTGAAGCGCAGCTTCAGCACAGAAAATCTGCTGATGTTTCTGTGCCGTTCCGGCCACCGTTCCAGCCATGCCGCAAAAGCGGCGACCGAAGCCGGGTTTCCCGACTGCTACAACATTCTCGAAGGATTTGAAGGCAACAAGGACGCCAACAGCCAGCGCAATCGTACGGGCGGCTGGCGGGCCAACAGCCTCCCCTGGAGCCAGTCCTGATTTAGCCACCACAGTTTTTTGCGAGCTCACCACATGCAAACCGCCACCATCTCATTTGACCGCTTCAACACCCTGGCCGACCAGACTGCCGGTGAGCGCATTCGCGCCGCCAAAGAAAAACTGGGAAACAGCGTAACTTTGCTGTGCCACCACTATCAGCGCGCCGATGTCTATGTTCATGCCGATATCACCGGCGATTCGCTCAAGCTTTCACGCCTGGCCTCGCAAGCCGACGCCGAGAACATCGTGTTCTGTGGCGTGCACTTCATGGCTGAAGTTGCGGACATACTTTCGCGCCCGGAACAGGTTTCCATCCTTCCCGATCTGGCGGCCGGCTGCTCGATGGCCGACATGGCCAGCCTGGCCAAGGTCGAGCGTTGCTGGCGCGAACTTGGCGCGGTGCTGAATCCCGACGAAAAGATCACACCAGTCACCTACATCAACTCGGCGGCGGATCTGAAAGCCTTTTGTGGCGAACATGGCGGCATCGTCTGCACCTCATCCAACGCGCCGAAAATTCTCGAATGGTCTTTCGCGCAGCGCGAGAAGGTGCTGTTTTTTCCCGACCAGCATCTGGGGCGCTGGAGCGGATTCACGATGGGCATCCCGCTCGATGAGATGGTGATCTGGAATCCTGATCTCGAGCAAGGCGGCCTGAGCCGCGAGCAAATCGACAAAGCAAAAATCATCCTCTGGCATGGCTTCTGTTCGGTGCACCAGATGTTTCAACCGCGCGACATCATCAAGTTCCGCAACCAGCATCCCGACGGCATTGTCATTTCACATCCCGAATGCAGCTTTGAAGTCTGCAAACAGTCGGACTTCATCGGCAGCACCGAGACCATTCTGAATACCGTCAAAGCCGGCGCTCCAAACACCCACTGGCTGGTCGGCACCGAGCTCAATCTGGTCGAGCGGCTAGCCCAGGAAGTAAAGCATGAAGGCAAGACCGTTCAGTTCATGGCTAGCGCCATCTGCATGTGCTCAACCATGCAGCGTATCGATCCTCAACATTTGGCCTGGACCCTGGAAAACCTGGTCGAGGGCAAAGTGGTCAATCAGATCAAGGTACCCGAACACGAGGCGGTACTCGCGAAGATAGCGCTGGAACGTATGCTCGCGGTTTCCTGACCGGTAATTTTTCCGATGCGTGCGCGACTGTGAAGACATCGGCTGCACTATCCATTGCCACCTGGAATATCCACAAGGGATTTTCACAGTTCAACCGCCGCATGATGGTGCATGAGCTGCGCGACCGCTTGCGTGAGCTGTCGGCCGATATCGTGTTTTTGCAGGAAGTGCAGGGGTTGCACTTGGGTCACGCCGAAGAATATGCGAGTTGGCCATCTGCCCCGCAGCACGAGTTTCTCGCCGAGGACGTCTGGGACAACCACTCCTATGGTCGCAACATGGTTTACGACCATGGCCATCACGGCAATGCGATCCTCTCGCGCTTTCCAATACTGCATGAACATAATCAGGATGTAACTCATTTACGCTGGGAAAAGCGCGGCCTGCTGCATTGCGCGGTGACCTTGCCGCAACTGCCACACCCCTTGCATTGCGTGTGTGTGCATTTGTCACTTTTTGCAAGTTCGCGAAGGCGCCAGATGGAAGCGCTTGCTCGCCACATCGAAAAAGTGGTCCCCGCCGACGCACCGCTCTTGATTGCCGGTGACTTCAATGACTGGCGCAATCACGCTGATGACTTGCTGGCCGAGCGTCTCGCCTTGACGGAAGTCTTTGCCGGCCGCGACGCCTGGCAACGGCCGTCACGCAGCTATCCCGCAGCCCTGCCCATGTTTCGCCTCGACCGGATTTATCAGCGCGGCCTGCAAGTTGCCGCCGCACAGGTGCACGCCGGGCCGCCGTGGTCGACCATCTCGGATCACGCGGCGCTGACTGCCAGGTTTCAAATCAAGGTTGCAAGCTCGTGAACGGCTTCCCCATGGTCGCGGCAGCGCCTGATTTTGTAGCCGGCAACCACCTTGATTTGCTGGAGTCGGGCGGCCAGTACTTTCCATCCCTCATTGCCGCCATCGATGCGGCATTGCACGAGGTGCATCTGGAAACCTACATCTTCGCCGACGACCCGACGGGACGTCGCGTGGGCGCAGCGCTGACGCGCGCCGCATGTCGCGGCGTTGCCGTGCGGCTATTGGTCGATGGTTTCGGTGCACGCGACTTTGCCGCCAGTCTAGGAAAAACCCTGGCCGCCGACGGCGTGGAAGTGATGACGTATCGCCCAGAAATCGGGTGGGCGCGCTTCAGGCGACATCGCCTGAGGAGGATGCATCGCAAGCTTGCCGTGATCGATGCCGCAGTTGCCTTCGTCGGTGGCATCAACGTACTGGACGATTACGACAACGGCAAATCGGCGCTGCCACGCTTCGACTACGCAGTGCGTATTGAAGGGCCATTGGTCCAGCGCATACACAAAGCGGTGCGACACGTCTGGCGGCTGGTGCGCTGGGCGCAACTGGGCAGCCGCCCACCGGCGCCAGCCCCGCTACCGGCCGTTTTGACGATTCCTGGCGCCACACAGGCGGCATTCCTGGTGCGCGACAACCTGCGTCATCGGCACGACATCGAAAATGCCTACCTTGATGCAATTCAGTCCGCACGGCAGCAGATCCTGATATCCAATGCCTACTTCCTTCCCGGCCGGCGCTTTCGAAAAATGCTGCTGGCTGCGGCCAGTCGTGGCGTGAAAGTCACCTTGCTGCTGCAGGGCCGCTCAGATCATCTGTTTTTGCACTACGCGACAATGTCGCTTTACGATCGCATGCTGTCGGCCGGCGTGCGGATTTTCGAATACGAGCAAGCGTTTCTGCACGCCAAGGTGGCGGTGATAGACGAAAACTGGGCAACAGTCGGATCTTCCAACATCGACCCCTTCAGCCTGCTGCTGGCGCGTGAAGCCAATGTGGTGACGCGCGACCGGGTATTCGCCAAGGACTTGCGCACCCGCCTCGAAACGGCAATAAGCAGTGCCGCGCGCGAAGTACATCATGGCAGCCAGCGTCGCCGCTCATGGCTGGGGCGTCTGGCCAGTTCGGCGGCCTACGGGCTGGTGCGGCTGCTGCTCGGCGTCACCCGGCTTTCGGGCAAGCGATACGTCAATTAGGCCTGTCCGACGCCTACATCAGCCGCTGTTGCGCAATCCCGCCGCAATACCGTTGATGGTCAAATGAATGCCACGCTGTACCCGATCATCGGTTTCACCGGCACGATGGCGGCGCAGCAGCTCGACCTGGATGTGATTGAGCGGATCGAGATAGGGAAAACGGTTGCGAATCGAGCGTTTCAGCAGCAAATTACCGTCGAGCAACTCACTTTGTCCGGTGATCGCCAGCAAACCATCGATAGCCGCCTGCCATTCGGCTTTGAGGCTGGGGAATATGGCATTGCGCAAACTCTCGTCGTTGACCAGATGCGAGTAACGCTCGGCAATCGCGATATCGCTTTTGCCCAGCACCATGTCCATGTTCGACAGCAGCGCGCGAAAAAAGCCCCATTCACGATTCATTTCACTGAGCAGCGCCATCCCTTCTGCCCCATACTTTTCCCGCCACGCCGCGACTGCCGCACCGAAGCCGAACCAGCCCGGCAGCATCAGGCGGCATTGCGCCCAAGAGAACACCCAGGGTATCGCACGCAGATCCTCGATAGCGGTAGTCTTTTTGCGAGAGGCCGGCCGGCTGCCGATGTTGAGCGCGGCAATCTCCGCAATGACCGTGGATTCCCAGAAGTATTGTTCAAAGCCCGGCGTCTCGTAGACCATCTTGCGATAGGCGGCGAAGGCCGTGGCGGAGAGCTCTTCCATCGCCGATAGAAACTCTGGCCGCGGCGAATCGTGCTCATGCGCCAGCAGCGTGGCCTCGAGCGTGGCAGCCGCGAGTATTTCAAGATTGCGCCGACCCAGCTCCGGGTTGGCGTATTTCGAGGCAATCACTTCGCCCTGCTCGGTAATACGAATCTGCCCCTGCACCGCCCCCTGCGGTTGCGCCAGAATGGCCTGATAGCTCGGCCCGCCGCCGCGACCGACCGAGCCACCGCGACCGTGAAACAACCGCAGGGTGATGCCGTGCCGGGCGAAGACTTCGGTCAATGTGATTTCAGCGCGGTACAGCGACCAACCGGAGGTCAGGAAGCCGCCGTCCTTGTTGCTGTCGGAGTAACCCAGCATGGCCTCCTGCAAATTCTGGCGAGAAATCAGCAGTTGCTTGTACAGCGGGATCGACAACAGCCTGTCCATCACCGTGCCGGCATTGGCGAGGTCGTCAATGGTTTCGAACAGCGGCACGATGTTGACGTCGAGCGTGTGCTCCAACGGCCGCAACAAACCCACTTCCTTCAGCAATACGGCGACTTCGAGAATGTCCGAAACGCCATCCGCCTTGGAAATGATCACGTTCTCGATCGCAGCCTTGCCGTAGCGCTGATGGATGCCGCGCGCCGTATGAAAAATCGCCAGTTCATCGCGGGTTTCCTTGGAATAATCGACACCCGGCGCGGCCAATGGTCGTGGCGTGGCGAGTTCCTCCAGCAGCAGTGCAATTCGCGCCTCTTCATCGAGTGCCAGATAGTCGCTGCCGGGGCGCGCGACAGCCAGCAGTTCGGCCACGGTGCGCTCATGCACATCCGAGTTCTGGCGCAGATCGAGCGGCGCCAGATGAAATCCGAAAATGGCTACCGCATGACGCAGGCGGCGCAGACGGCCGCGTCCGAGCAGGCCGCAGTTGTGGCTGATCAGCGAGCGATGCATGACATCAAGATCGGCAGTGAACTCGGCTGCCGTGGCGTAGGGCTCGGCAACGGCGACGGCATGGCGCGGCGCTTCCAGGTCGTCGAGTTGCCGGGCGGTGGCGGCCAGGCGCGCATAAAAGCCGGCAATGGCGCGCCGATAGGGTTCATCGAGTCGATGCGGACTCTTGTCGGGCGATTGATCCGCAAGGCGCATCAATTCAACGTCGGGCACTTCGATCAGCGATGTCGTGGTCGACAGCTCGGCACCCAGTTGATGCAATTGCTCCAGCAGGTAGCTGATGGCCTTGCGGCTTTGCGCGCGCATGGCATCGGTCAGCACCTCGGCAGTAACGAAAGGATTGCCGTCGCGGTCGCCACCGATCCACGAACCGGGATGCAAAAATGGCGGCAGTTCGGAATCGGCCCAGCCCGGAACATCGGCGGCGAGATGGTCCTCCAGCGCGTTATAGAGTCGTGGCAATTCGCGCAGAAATGTCATGTCGTAGAAAGTCAGCGCGTTGTTGATCTCGTCGAGCACCGAGAGCTTGGCCCGCCGCAACATGCGCGTCTGCCACAGGCGCAATACCGCCCGCCGCAGGGCTTCGTCGTGTTCCCCCTGCTCCTCTGGCGAAAGCTGGGTACGGTCGCGTTCGTCGAGCAGGCGCGCGATCTTCCACTGGCAATCGAGAATGCTCTTGCGTTGCACTTCAGTCGGATGCGCGGTGAGCACCGGGCGCACATGGGCGCCGGCAAAGAACTTGCCCAACTTTGCGGCATCGGTACCGGCCGCAAGCGCGCGTTGCAGCGAATAGGCCAGACTGCCCTCGCGCGGTTTTGATCCGGCTCGCGCATGCGTCCGTGCGCGGCGGATGTGGTGCTGGTCTTCGGCAATATTGGCCAAGTGCGAAAAGTAGCTGAAGGCGCGCACCACCAGATTGGTTTTTTCGCGCGGTAGCTCCTGCAGCATGGCCTCCAGTTCGACTCTCGCGGCTGGATCGTCGTCACGATGAAAGCGCAGGGCCAGGAGACGAATAGCCTCGACGCGCTCGAATACCGCTACCCCTTCCTGTTCACGCACCGTGTCGCCCAGCAGGCGGCCGAGCAGGCGAATGTCATCCCGCAAGGGTTGGTCTTTTTCCGGAGTCGTTGAGTTCATGATCAGTGTTTGGTCTTAAGCCGGGTGCGGCTTTCATTGATGGCGCGCTCGAGATAGGCACCATAGAAATCGGCCAGGTGAAAACCGACGATGGGTTCGGCCAGCCTTGCGCCATCGGGGCCGTGGAACATCACCGTGGGGGCAAAGCGGGCCTTGACCTTGCTTGAAAAGTCGGCGCTGGTGGTACGGCGACCATCGAAGTCAATCAGGGGTGTGGCGTGATCCATGTGCAGCTCACGAATCAGAGCGGGCATCGCCGGGTCGCGCGACATCGGGCCGAGATATTCGCGGCGCAGTTTCTCGCACCAGCTGCAGTCATCCTGACTGTAAAGGATCAGCAGCGGCACGCCCTTCGCCGCCGCCTGACGGCCATCTGCGGCAAGGTCGCGGGCTTGCTCGAGGGTATTGGCAGCACCACTCTGGGCGCTTGCCACGGCACCCGCAAAAAGCCAGAGTGCCAAACCGATCTGCAGAATTCGTATCAGGCGCATGTTTCGCTCTCTCATTCACCGAAACGGCGATCCCGGTACGCCGTCCATCGACGACGATTCTATCTGTCCAGAACTGCCCAGCGCTCCGGCGCAATCAGCCCATAAAAATAATTTTCGGCTTGCGCCTTAGCGCTGTGGCGTATTTGCTTCGCGTGTGACGCGCGCCTGATGATCGCGCTCGGCTTTGGGCCAGGTGCTTTTGATGTAAGCGAGCGAGGCCCGAATTTCTTCTTCCGAGAGAATGTTGGCGAATCCCGACATATCGCTGATGTAGTCCCGTGGCGCAAACCTGCCGACCTGAAGACCCACGCTGACGAGTTCGATCAATACTGCATCCGTATGGTGCCAGGTATGCCCGCTGGCGTCGTGCGGCGGTGCCGGCAGACGACCGTCGGCGCGCCGCTCTCTCCACGCCGGCTGACCTTCCAGCTTGGCGCCGTGGCAACTCGCGCAGCGCTCGCCATAGACACGCTGCCCAAGTGAGACCAAGCGCGCATCATCGGCGTCGATCAAGGCCGGATTGCCGCGCCAGGCAGTCCATGCCACAGCGCCCAGGACGAATGCAAAACTTGCTGCCAGTACCCAAAGAAAGACGGTATTGCGCGCCGCCGGTAGATTTTTTGGGCGTTGCGGATCAACTTCTGCGGTCAATTCATGCAGCCCGGGTCCATATGTTTTGGTCCCTGGCAACGCAGGGCGCGCTCGTTCCAAAGACTCTTCATGTAGGCGATCAAGTCCTGGGCGTCGCGCGCACTTAGCTTGCTCTCCCAGGCGATCATCCGGCTATTGGGAACCGGGCTACCTTTGAGGATGGTGTTCTGCAGGGCCTCATCGGTATGGTGCCATGCGTGCGCGGTATCGTCGAGTGCGGGCGCCAGGCCTTGTTCGGGACCCCCGAATTTGGGTGCTTCGCCAATGCCGACCGCACCGTGGCACGCCTGGCAATTTTCCGTAAAGAGTTTCTCGCCATGTTTTTCCGCTGCACTTTGCGGCCCCCGCGCGACGCCGAGCGGCTTCCAGTTGCGGCCATCATCCGCGCTGACAAAGAGCCTGCCAATATGCGTGGCGGCAAACAACTGCTTGCCATTGCGGGCGAGAACCATGACCGCCTGCCCGCCGAAACCGTTGGTGAGCGGGTTCCACGACAACTTGGGCTCGCGTGCCTTGAGAAAACCCTGGCCCCAATTGAAGCTGTAAAGCGTGCCGTTCTTTTCTGCGCTGACCATGGTTACCGGGATGCGCAGCATGGACGCCGGTCGCCACGAGCTTCCGCCGTTGCCTGAAAAGCGCAGGCCCTCTTCAGTGCCGGCATACAAGCCGGTCTTCGAGGCAGCGATACTCATCAGCTTGTCCGGCGCATCTCCCGCACGCTTCCAGCTGCGGCCACCGTCGGCACTGCCGAAAACGCCGTCGGAGACCGCATACAGTTGTTTTGGATTCTTCGGGCTCACCGCCAATAGCCGAAAGCTCTCCGGGCCATCCTTGCTCACCCGCTGCCAGTTTTTGCCGCCGTCACCTGAGCGCAGCAAGCCGCCCGACTGTCCGCTGGCGTACAACAGCTTGGAATTGGACGGGTCTGCGGTCAGCGCGATGAAACCGCCCTCGCGCTCGGCGCGCAAGCTCAGCCGGCCATCCGCCTGGAGGTGATAGAGACCTGCTGCGCTTGCAACCAGCACGCCATCGCTGCCGCTGGCAGGCGCCAGCGCGAATATTCTGCCCAGATCGGGCGCTGCCATAGCGCCTAATGGAATCAGAAGTGCGAATTGCATGATGCAACGGACGAAGGACAAAGCCATTTTGTTCATGGGGTTCCCAATCTTTCGATAGCAGACGTATCAACCCGGAAATTGTCGAGCCGCCGGGTCGCGCAAAGGCACCATCAGCCCGGCAATCAGACGCCGGTTGCGCCTGCCCTCCCGGACCTCGGTGCTGAAGTATGCGTGGGCAGCCCGAACATTTGGCTGACGCCAACATTACTTTTCAGTAATGTCCGCCCTGCGCGCTAGGCCTCAGCCCTCGCTCAGGTGCTCTTGCTGCTGCAATGCCCACATCTGGGCATACAGGCCATTGCTTTCAAGCAGGACGCGATGAGCGCCGCGCTCGACGATACGTCCGGCGTCCAGCACCAGAATCTCGTCGGCGTTCATCACTGTCGACAGCCGGTGGGCGATGATCAGCGTGGTGCGCCCCACTGCCGCCAGATCAAGTTCGGCCTGGATGGCCTTTTCGGTCTTGGAATCGAGCGCCGAGGTGGCTTCATCAAAAATCAGAATCGGCGGATTTTTCAACAGCGCGCGAGCAATCGCGACGCGCTGCTTTTCGCCACCGGATAGTTTCAGGCCACGTTCGCCAACGCGGGTTTCGTAGCCCTCCGGCAGCTTTTCGATGAAGCCGTGAATGTGTGCCGCCTTGGCTGCAGCGATGACTTCCTCGCGCGGGGCCGTGGGCCGGCCGTACTGGATGTTGTAGAAGATCGTGTCGTTGAACAACACCGTGTCCTGCGGCACGATGCCGATCGCGGCACGCACGCTGGCCTGCTGCAGTGCGCGCAAATCGGAACCGTTGACCTTCACCGAGCCGGAGGTGACGTCATAAAAGCGAAACAGCAGCCGCGCCAGCGTCGACTTGCCGGAACCGCTGTGCCCCACCACCGCCACCGTCTTGCCAGCGCCGACTTTGAAGGCGACATCGAACAGAATCTGGCGATTCGCCTCATAGGCGAAACTCACGTTCTCGAATTCGACTTCGCAGCGGCCGACGGAATCACCGGGATCGCCTGAAAACAGCGGCCGCGCATCCGGCACATCCTGCACCTCGCGGTTCTTGTTGAGCAGGCCAAACATGCGCTCGATGTCGGTCAGCGACTGGCGAATCTCGCGATACAGCACACCCAGGTGATTGAGCGGCATGTAGAGCTGGATCAGGAAGGCATTCACCAGCACGATGTCGCCCACCGTCATTTCGCCGGCCACGACACTGATGGTGGCACGCCACATCATCAGTGTCACCGCGCTGGCAATGATCATCGACTGGCCGAGATTGAGCCAGGACAGCGAAATTTGGCTGCGGATCTGCGCCGCCTCCCACTTCTGCATCTGCTCGTCGTAGCGGTCGTGTTCCCAGCGTTCGTTGTTGAAATACTTGACCGTCTCGAAATTGATCAGGCTATCAACGGCGCGCACATTGGCCGCCGAATCGAGCTCGTTCACCTCGCGCCGCAGCTTGGTGCGCCAGTTGGTGACGATGACCGTAAACACCACGTAGATCACCAGCGTGCAGAGCGTGATCAGGGTGAAATCCTTGTCGTAACGGTAGGCCAGAATGCCCAGCACCATCGCGATCTCGACCAGCGTCGGCAAGATGGAATACAAGGTGTAGCTGATCAGGGAACCAATCGAGCGCGTGCCACGTTCGATGTCGCGCGTCAGGCCGCCGGTCTGTCTATCCAGATGAAAACGCAAGGACAACGCATGCAGATGCTCGAACACCTGCAGGGTGATGGTGCGCACTGCGCGCTGGGTGACGCGGGCAAAGAAAATCTCGCGCAGCTCGGTAAACAGCACCGTGGCAAAGCGCAGCGCCCCGTAGGCCGCGAGCAAGCCCAGCGGCACCAGCAGCACGGCCTGCTCGACCTTGTTGGCGCCGGGCAGGGTGAAGGTATCGATGATCTCCTTGAACACCATCGGCACCGCGACATTGGTCATCTTCGCCAAAAGCATGCAGCACAGCGCAAAAATGACCCGGCCCTTCCACGCCCACAAATAGGGCAGCAGGGTTTTGACGGTTTCCCAGTCGTGACGAGAGTCTGGAATCGGGCCCGGCAGGGCCACGGAGGAGGAAGCGCGACGCATCATGCTTTAGATTCTAACAACTTGGCGCGGCGCAGCATTGGCTGGGTCGCCTGCGATGGGTCTTTCAAGGAGGCCGGGGCTGCGGGAACAAAGATATTTGCCCTGATGGGATTTTTCTACAGCCCGAAGCCACAGTGTTAAATAGCAGTTACTGATTCGGGCGGTGGAGATGACGAAAAATGCAAATCAGCGACTGCTCGTCGGCCTTATGTGAAGCTTCACATAAGGCCGACGAGCAGTCGTATCACCAGCGCCGAGTTTCGCGTGCCGTATCACCAGCGCCGAGTTTCACGTGCCGTATCACCATCCGCAGCGGCGAGGAGAGCGTACTTTGCTCGACCGCCTTGCTGCGCAGTTGTTTCATCAGCGCCGAGTTTCACGTGCCGTATCACCAGCGCCGAGTTTCGCGCCCGACGCTTCGCGTCGGGCGCGGTGACTATAGTCAGTCGCCTGCAACAGGCCATCGACAGTCGCTGGCGTCGGTCCGGATTACTCTGCTAACACCGGCCCGGGGCTTTGCGCCGCAAACCAGTACACTTGCGTCCTCACCGGGAGTCGTTCGGCTTCGGTTTCACTTCAAACAAAGGTCATCCCATGCACCCGATCCACGATGTGGATGTACTCCTTCTGCTGGCTACGGCGGTTTCTTCAAAAAGACGGCCGGCGGAGCTTGCCGAGATCATGGCGGCGGCGGATCTGCTTCAGGGTTCGATTCCGCTGGACGTGGATCTGGCGGCGGCCTTTCTGCGGCTGTCGACACAGGACCTGATCGGCGAGGAGGCCGGCGGCTATACGCTGACGCGCGGCGGGCGTGAGTTTATGGCCGGGATTTCGCACAAACGAAAAGCCGAGTCGGCAGAGCGGCTGCTCGGCGTCAAGCAGGCGCTGGCCGACTACACGCCGAAGGATGAGGGTACGGCCATCGAGCTCGCGACGGAACAGATCAGCGCCGCGATTCTGGCGCACCGGGTCTTCCTCAAAAGCCCGGGCCGCAACATGCTGGTTCCCAAACCCAAGCCTGCCGTGGACAAGAACAAGCGCCCGGGGCAGTGGCGCAGGGGCGATGGCGGGAGCCGCTCCCGGCATTGAGGCGGGCTGCTTACGCGGCTAGCTCGCTGGCTTCGTGGCTTACCCGTTCAGAGGCTCGGCAGGCTGGGTTGTGGCGACCGACCACAGAGGCCGCCCATTCGCTTGCAGATGACTGAGATAGGCCCGCAGGTCAAATTCGATCTGGTGATAGTCGGGCTCCATGTGCCGGCATAGCTGATAGAAGGCCTTGTCGTGCTCGGCTTCCCGGATATGGGCGAGCTCATGGACGACGATCATGCGCAGGAAGGCGTCCGGCATCTCCTTGAACACGGCGGCAATCCTGATTTCGCGCTTGGACTTGAGTTTGTGCCCCTGCACCCGCGAGATGCTGGTGTGTGTGCCCAGCGCCTGGCGTATGACATGCAGCTTGCTGTCGAACAGCACCTTGCTCAGTTGCCCGGCGTTGCGCAAATACCTGGCCTTGAGCTCCTGTACGTAGGCATGCAGCGCGCTGTCGGTGCGCACTGTGTGCGCCTGCGGGTATTTTTTCAGCAGCAGTTCAGACAGAAGATCGGCTTCGATCAGCCGCTGCACTTCTGCGGCTAGCGCATCCGGGTAGCCGGAAAGGTAATTCGGCGCGGGTTTCTGGCGCATGGCGGGATTGGAAGCGGTGGGGAATAGTGTGAGTGCGGAAAGCTGCCAAATTGTATCTGTCGTCGGCGACGACACGGCAAATTGCTGCACCGCAACCCGGAATTAGAGGGCTTCCCCCTTGACTTCAACATCCCGCAAATGTCAGGATTCAAACATTCGTTTGAAACTGATGTTTGTCAAAGGCCTGCTTGCCCATGGAAATTGATACCCGCACCCGCATTCTTGACGCCGCCGAAAACCTGTTCGTCGAGCATGGGCTTGACGCCACCACGATGCGCATGATTACCGCCGACGCAAAGGCCAATCTCGCTGCGGTGAATTACCACTTCGGCTCGAAAGAAGCCTTGATAGAAGCCGTGTTCCGCCGCCGCCTGACCTGGCTCAACGAACAGCGCATTGCCGCACTGGATGTGCTGGAAGCCGAAGCCCAGGGCGCACCGCTGAAGCCCCGGCAGATCGTCGAATCCTTCTTTGGTGTGGCGATCCGGTTGGCGGCTTCAAGTCCCGGTGGCAAGACCTTCATGCGCCTCTTGGGCCGCACGTATACCGAGCCTACGGAATTCGTGCGGCGTTTTCTCGCCGAGGAATATGCGGCGGTAATTGCCCGTTACAACGAGGCCTTCTTCAAGGCTTTGCCCGATGTACCGAAGGAAGAATTTCTCTGGCGCTTCCATTTCATGATGGGTGCGCTGTCGTATGCCGTATCCGGCACCGATGCGCTGCGCATGCTCGGCCCGATTGATGATTCCGATCCTGAAGCGCTCTACACCCGCTTGATGAGCTTCCTCATTGGCGGCCTGCGGGCACCGCTGCCCGAAATCCAATCCCAAGCTGTCAGAAAACCGCGTGCAAAGCGTGCGGCCTGATCGGCTTTAGCAAAAAGGAGAACGCCATGACCTGGTTACTGGCTTTGATTACCGCAATAGCCACCGTGCTTTTGCTGCCCCCCCTGCGCCGCGCTCTGCTTACCGGTCCAATCTTTGCGGTGTACAAGAAACTGCTGCCCACCATGTCGCAAACCGAAAAGGAAGCGCTTGAAGCCGGCACCGTCTGGTGGGAAGGCGAGTTGTTCTCCGGTCGGCCAGACTGGAAAAAACTGCTCGACTATCCGCAACCCAAGCTTTCGGTTGCCGAGCAATCCTTTCTCGACAACGAGTGTGAAACCTTGTGCGCCATGGTCAGCGACTGGGACACCACGCAGATTCACCATGATCTTGCGCCCGATGCCTGGGCCTACATCAAGGAAAACGGCTTTCTCGGCATGATCATCCCGAAACGTTTTGGTGGCCTCGAATTTTCGGCTTACGCGCATTCGGCCGTGGTGCAGAAATTGTCGACCCGCTGCTCAGCGGCGGCGGTGTCGGTAATGGTGCCGAACTCGCTGGGCCCGGCGGAATTGCTCTTGCATTACGGCACCGAGGCGCAGAAGAATCACTACCTGCCACGTCTGGCAAAAGGCCTGGAGATCCCGGCCTTTGCCCTGACCAACCCGCATGCCGGCTCGGACGCAGCGTCGATTCCCGACACCGGCGTCGTCTGCAAAGGCGTCTGGCAGGGCCGCGAAGTGATTGGCATGCGCGTCACCTGGGACAAGCGCTACATCACGCTGGGGCCGATCTGCACCATTCTCGGTCTGGCTTTCCGTTTGCATGATCCCGAGCATCTGCTCGGTGATGTCGACGATATCGGCATTACCTGCGCGCTGGTGCCGACGAATCACCCTGGCGTCAATATCGGTCGCCGCCACTTCCCGCTCAACGCCGTGTTCCAGAACGGGCCAAACTCGGGCACAGACGTCTTCATGCCGCTCGACTGGATCATCGGCGGGCCTGCGCTGGCCGGCCAGGGCTGGCGCATGCTGATGGAATGCCTGGCAGCGGGTCGCTCGATCTCGCTGCCATCAGGTAACACCGGCATGTCCAAACTGGCAGTGCGCGCCACCGGCGGCTATGCCCGGGTGCGCAGCCAGTTCAAGACCGCCATTGGCAAGTTCGAGGGCATCGAAGAGCCTTTGGCGCGCATGGGCGGCTACACCTACATGATGGATGCGGCGCGAACCCTGACGGCCGGCGCCATCGATCTCGGCGAAAAGCCTTCGGTCGCTTCCGCCATCGTCAAATATCACGTCACCGAGCGCACGCGGCAGGTGGTGAATGACGCGATGGACATTCTCGGCGGCAAGGGCATCTGCCTCGGCCCCAACAATTTCATGGGCCGTGCCTACCAGCAGATTCCGGTTGCCATCACGGTCGAGGGTGCCAACATCCTGACCCGCAGCCTGATCATTTTCGGCCAGGGCGCAATTCGTTGCCATCCCTACGTGCTCAAGGAAATGGAGGCCGCGCGCGAAGCGGACGGCGTTAAAGGTCTGCGCGATTTTGATGCGGCACTGGTCAAGCATATTTGGTTTGGCTGGACGCGCGGATTCCGCGCCTGGAGCATGGGCCTCACCGGGTCTCACTTTGGCCCGGTGCCCGCCGGCGTAGCGCCCGAGACCCGCCGCTACTACCAGCAACTCACGCGTTTTTCTGCCGCCTTCGCCTTCCTGTCCGACGTGTCGATGGTTGTCATGGGCGGCGATCTCAAGCGCAAGGAAAAACTCTCGGCGCGCCTGGGTGACATCCTGTCCTTGATGTACCTGTGTTCGGCAACACTCAAACGCTATGAAGCAGAAGGCCGCCAGGCCGAGGACGCGCCGCTGATGCACTGGGCGATCTGGGACGCCATGTTCAAGATGCAAAATGCCTTCGAGGGCGTGATCTCCAACTACCCTAATCGCATTATCGGCGCAGTGCTGCATTGGTACATCTTCCCGCTGGGTCGCCCTTACGAAGTGGCATCCGATCAACTCGGCCATGAGGTGGCACGCAAACTGATCGCGCCCTCAGCCACGCGCGATCGACTCACGGCGGGAATGTATTTGCCAAGTGATCCAGTCGCGGCGGAGAACGATGCTGTCGGCGTGATCGAACTCGCACTGGAGGCGACAATTGCCGCCGAGCCGATCGACGCCAAGCTGCGTGCGGCCGAGAAAGCCGGAAAAGTCGGCGCTGGCGATACGGCAACCAAACTGAGCCACGCGCTGGAAGCCGGCATTCTGTCGGCTGAGGAAGTGGCGTTGGTCAAGCGCCGCAATCACTTGCGCGACAAGGCAATTGCGGTTGATGATTTTCCGCAGGATTTTTCGGTTGAAACCACTGGCGCAGTTAAACCGCTACGTGCGGCTGCCTGATTGATGTTCCACCGCGATAGGGCGGCACGGCGAGAGTTCAACTATTGGACTCCCGCCGCGACTGTGTTGTCGCCGTAGCGAAAGGATTCCCATGAGTTTTGAACCTGTCTATATCGTCGATGGCGCTCGCTCGCCCTTCCTCAAGTCGCGCAATGTGCCGGGGCCGTTCTCGGCCTCTGATCTGGCCACTATTTCCGGTCGCGCCCTGCTCGCGCGTCAGCCGTTTGCGCCCGACCAGCTTGACGAAGTAATCGTCGGCTGCGCCGGCCCGAGTGTCGATGAGGTGAATATCGGCCGCGTGATCGCCCTGCGTCTGGGTTGCGGCAACAAGGTGCCGGGCTGGACGGTGATGCGCAATTGCGCTTCAGGCATGCAGGCAATTGATTCGGCCATCGCCAACATCCAGAACGGGCGCGCGCAACTGGTCCTGGCCGGCGGCGTCGATGCGCTGTCACGCACACCGTTGCTGTATTCGGACAGGATGGTGCTGTGGTTCTCGAAAATGGCGCAGGCGCGCACACTGGGCACCAAACTCGGGATGTTCATGCAGCTTCGCCTGGGCATGTTACTCAGCCCGGTGATCGCCATCGTCAAGGGACTGACCGACCCGGTCGTCAATTTAATGATGGGCCAGACCGCGGAAAACCTGGCCTGGAAATTCGGCATTTCGCGGCAGGACATGGATGCGTTTTCGGTCGACAGTCACAAGAAAGTGGCCGCAGCGCAGAAGGACGGCCGCTTTGACGAAGTCGTGCCGCTGATCGACACCGGCGGCAAGGTGTATGCCGCTGACGATGGCGTGCGCCACGACTCGAGCGTGGAAAACCTGGCGAAGCTGAAGCCATTCTTCGATCGCACCTACGGCAAGATCACGCCGGGCAACAGCTCGCAGATTACCGACGGTGCGGCATGGCTGCTGCTGGCCTCGGCCGAGGCGGTCGAGAAATGGCAACTGCAACCGATCGGCAAGATCACCGATACCCAGTGGGCCGGACTCGACCCGGCGCAGATGGGCCTCGGCCCGGTGCACGCGGCAACACCCATCCTGCAGCGTCATGGCCTGGGCCTGAATGATCTCGACGCCTGGGAAATCAACGAGGCTTTCGCCGCGCAAGTGCAAGGCTGCCTCAAGGCATGGAATGACGACAGCTACTGCCGCGAACACCTCGGCCTGGACGGTGCGCTGGGCGAACTGGACACGACCAAACTTAATGTCGACGGCGGCGCGATTGCGTTGGGCCACCCGGTTGGCGCCTCCGGCGCGCGCATCGTGTTGCACTTGTTACATGTACTGAGGCGAAACAAGGCCAAGCGTGGCATCGCCTCGATTTGCATCGGTGGCGGACAAGGCGGCGCCGTTCTCGTGGAGACTGTTTGATGAGCTATACACACTGGAAACTCGAACGCGAAACTAGTGGCCCGGATGCGGGTTTGGCCTGGGCCATCCTCGATACCGCTGAGTCGTCGACCAATACGCTCGGTGCAGCGGTAATGACCGAGCTTGGCTTGATCCTCGACGAGTGCGAGAAGATCCCGCCAAAGGCTTTGATCTTCAAATCGGCCAAGGAGGCGGGCTTCATTGCCGGCGCCAACATTGAGGAATTCACCTCGGCCGATACGCCGGAAAAAGCCAAGGCATTGATCAAGCGCGGTTGGGACACATACAACCGCCTCGCCGCAGTCAAGTACCCAACGCTGGCGCTGGTACGTGGCCACTGCATGGGCGGCGGCACCGAGCTGGCACTGGCCTGCCGCTACCGCATTGCCGTCGATGAACCGGGCACCAAGTTCGCGCTGCCCGAAGTCATGCTGGGCATCGTGCCGGGCTGGGGCGGCATGTTGCGCTTGCCGCAAATTGTTGGCCCGGCGGCGGCGCTGGACATGATGCTGACAGGCAAGAACATCGACGCCAAACGGGCCAAGAAAATGGGTCTGGCGGACGCCTGCGTGCCGCCACGCGTGATGGAAAACGCGGCACGCATGCTGGTGCTCTCGGGCAAGCCGCCGCGTCAGCAGCAACTGCCTTTCATGCAGAAGTTGATGAATGGTCCGCTGAAAGGATTTGTCGCCAGCGGCGCTCGCAAACAGGTAGCCAAGCGCGCGCGGCAGGAACACTATCCCGCACCTTACGCCATCATCGACCAGTGGCAGAATTACGGCGGCAACACGCTGGCGGTACCGGCGAGCGAACCGACCTCGCTCGATGCGCTGATCAAATCGCCAACCACGCGCAACCTGATTCGCATCTTCTTTTTGCAGGATCGGCTCAAGGCCTTCGGCAAGGACGCCAAGGATTTAGCTGGGTACACGGCGCCGCGCCATGTGCATGTCGTCGGCGCTGGCGTGATGGGCGGTGACATTGCGGCCTGGTGCGTGCTGCGCGGCATGACAGTGACACTGCAAGACCAGTCGGTCGAGCGCATCGCACCCGCCGTTGGCCGCGCCGCGAAATTTTTTGAACGAAAGCTGCGCGACAAGAAACTCGCGCGCTTCGCTCTTGATCGATTGATTGCCGACCCCAAGGGGGATGGCGTGCGTCAGGCCGATGTCATCATCGAAGCGATTTTCGAGAACCTGGAAGCCAAACAGGCGCTGTTCGCCGACATCGAAGCACGCGCCAAACCGGAGGCACTGATCGCATCCAACACCTCGTCGCTGAAGCTGGCCGACATCGCGGCAAAATTCAGGGACCCGTCGCGGCTGGTGGGCATCCACTTCTTCAACCCGGTAGCGATGATGCCACTGGTGGAAGTGGTCGCGGGTGATGTGACCTCCCCGGAGGTGGCACAGCGCGCGGCAGCTTTTGTGCGCAAGATCGACAAGCTGCCGCTGCCGGTAAAAGATGCCCCGGGCTTTCTGGTCAATGCGGTGCTCGGTCCCTACATGAACGAAGCGATGAAATGCGTGGATGAAGGCATGGCACCCGCGACCATCGACGCCGCCATGGTCGCCTTCGGCATGCCAATGGGGCCGATTGAACTGGCAGACACCGTGGGGCTCGATGTAGCCGTGCACGCAGGCAAACAGCTCGTCGCCGATGCCGTACCTCCGAAGAAGCTGGTCGAGCTGTTTGAGGCCGGCAAGCTCGGCAAGAAATCCGGCCAGGGTTTCTACACCTGGGTCGATGGCAAGGCCCAGAAACTAGGCGATGGTGACACGGCGCCGGCCGGCCTCGCGCTTCGCCTGCTGCAGCCTTTGCTCGATGCCACACAGCGCCTGGTCGCCAACGGTGTGGTGGCCGATGCCGACCTGGCCGACGCTGGCGTGATTTTCGGTACCGGCTTTGCGCCCTATACTGGCGGCCCGATGAACTATGTGAAAGATGGGAAAGCCTGATGGGCCACGACAGTGTAAAGATTCCGGGGAAGGAACCCGAACTGCGCGTGATGCCGCTGCCGGCCGACATGAACGGCAATGGCGATATCTTCGGCGGCTGGGTCATGGCGCAATGCGACATCGCCGCCGCCATCCCCGCCATGCGTCGCGCGCGCGGGCGTATTGCTACAGTTGCGGTGAATTCCTTCCTGTTCAAGCAGGCAATCTCGGTGGGCGACATCGTCAGTTTCTACGCCGAGATCGTCAAGGTCGGGCGCACCTCGATTACCGTCGATATCCAGGTCTATGCCGAGCGCCATCCGGCCAACCCGGTGGTAGTCAAGGTCACCGAGGCGCAATTTACCTATGTGGCGATCAACGACGACGGCAGCAAGCGCGAGGTGCCTCCTGCCTGAACCAGGATATGTGCCGCGGGCTGATGAATAGTTGGTAGCCGGTAGTTCAAGTGCCCGTCGTCTGATTACAATTCGGCACCGCTCTTCGTTCCCACTCTCGACCACCGCAAAGGCCCATCATGAACAAACAAAGCTTTTTCTCTGCTGCGATTCTCATCGCACTTTCCTCCCTGGCTGTCGCTGCCACACCCAAGGAAATGAAAACAGCGTCCGGGCTGGCCATCACCATGCTTGCCGAAGGTGCAGGCGCCCAGCCCCGAAGCACGGATAAAGTGAAAGTTCACTACCGGGGCACGCTAACCAGCGGCAAGGAATTCGATAGTTCCTACGGGCGCGGGCAACCCGCTACGTTCCCCTTGAACCGGGTGATCAAGTGCTGGACCGAAGGCGTACAGATGATGAAAGTGGGTGCCAAGGCCAAGCTGGTGTGCCCGCCTGAAATTGCCTATGGCAGCCGCGGGATACCGGGCACAATTCCAGCCAACGCAACACTGGTCTTCGAAGTCGAACTACTCGAGATTCTCAAGTAGGGAGCCAGCGCTACGTCAGCCGGCCGTCAAATCGTCCAGGCGCTGTTTCAGCGCCGCGACCTCGGCTTCGAGATCGACCAAGCGCTGTTCCAAACCGTCAAGACGGCCATCGCTGACCCGGCCGAATTCAGCCGGGCTTGCCAAGCTGCCCGACTCATCCCACTCGCTGCCAGCCGCATTTTCCTCGGCCGCGAGGACATCGCCGCTGAACAAGTGGGCGTAGCGTGATTCGCGCTTGCCAGCTTGGCGCGGCAATCGCACCACAAAAGGGCCGTCTTGCCGCTGCATGAGCTGGGTCAGCACCGCCTCAACTTCGGTCACGTCGACAAATTTGGCCAGACGGCTCGCCCGGCCACGCAGTTCGCCCGGCGTCTGCGGCCCGCGCAGAAAGAGTTCGCAGACGATGCCCAGCTCCTGCGGTGTGAAATTCAGCACGCCATAGTTGGAATTACAGAAGCGATGTTGGAACTTGGCTACACGACTGCCAAGCCCGCCCTGTTCGCTGACATGGTATTTCTTGACGAGACCGTCGAGCACCTGCTGCACGCTGACCTCGTCGAGGTCCAGCACCGGATCGCGGTTGCTTTTCTGGTTGCAGGCATTGGTCAGGGCGTTGAGCGAAAGTGGGTAATGCTCGGGTGTGGTGATTTCCTTTTCGATCAGGCAGCCGATGACACGGGTTTCGAGAAGACTGAGTTCAATATTCATGCCATTGGTCCGTTGAGTAAGCGCGGCCGCGATCAGCCCGGTGCTTGGCCGACAACCGCGCGCAGCGCCTCGACCTGATCGGTTCGCTCCCAGTTCAGCTCGATATCGCTTCTGCCGAAATGCCCGTAAGCGGCTGTCTGGCGATAGATCGGCCGCGCCAGATCGAGCATGGCGATGATGCCGCTGGGTGTCAGTTGGAAAACCTGTCTCACCGCCGCTTCCAGCGTTTCGTAAGGTACGCTTCCCGTGCCTTGCGTGTCGATCATCACCGACACCGGATCGGCCACGCCGATGGCATAGGCGATCTGCACCAGGCAGCGCCGGGCAAAGCCGGCGGCAACGATATTCTTGGCAATGTAACGCGCCATGTAGGTGGCAGAGCGATCAACCTTGCTCGGGTCCTTGCCGGAAAAAGCGCCGCCGCCGTGCGGGCAAGCACCACCGTAAGTGTCGACGATGATCTTGCGCCCGGTGAGCCCGGTGTCGCCATTCGGGCCGCCAATTTCGAAGGGGCCGGCGGGATTGACCCATACACGGAAATCCGCCGTGCGCTGCTTGACCGGCAGCAGCGGATCGATGATCTCGCGCGTGACTTCGCTGGCCACCCACGCCGGGTCGAGGTCGCGCGCAATCTGCGTCGAGATCACCACATCATTGACGCCGACCACCCGGTGGCCCTCGTAGCGCACCGTCACTTGACTCTTGGCGTCAGGGCGCAGCCAGGGTAGCGCGCCGCTTCGTCTGCGTTCGGCCTGGCGTTGAACCAGCCGATGCGCCAGCCAGATCGGGTAAGGCATCAAGTCGGGCGTTTCGTCGCAGGCAAAGCCGAACATCAGGCCCTGGTCGCCAGCGCCGAGCTGGCCGTCGGCGTGCACTACGCCCTTGTTGATCTGGATCGACTGATGGTTGAAGCGCACCTGGACTTCGCAGCGATCCGGATCGATACCGGTCGCGGCGTCGGTGTAACCCGCATCGCGCAGCACCTGCCGGGCGATCTGCTCGGCACGATCATGGACTGCGTCGAACAAGGCTTCATCGCGAGTCCGAAATTCGCCGGCAATGACGACCAGGTTGTCTGCAACCAGTGTCTCGCAAGCGACCTTTGCCGTTGCCTCGCCGGCCAGAAAGGCATCGAGAATCGCATCCGAAATCTGGTCGGCGAGCTTGTCCGGATGGCCTTCCGAGACGGACTCGGAAGTGAATAGGTAGTGTCTTGCGTTCATGTTGAAAACCTTGCCGGGAAAACCGAAAACAAACGATCACCACGGAGAGCACGGAGAACGGCAAAACCTTTCCGGAAAAGGTTTTCTCTGTGCCCTCCGTGCTCTCCGTGGTGAGCTTTTTTAGTCAAACAAAATTACCTGACGTACCGCCTCGCCCGCGGCCAGGCGGTCGAAACCTTCGTTGATCTGGTCGAGCGTCAGGCGATGCGTGATCAGCTTGTCGACGGGAAGGCGACCGGCCTTGTACAAATCGATGTAGTGCGGGATGTCGCGCGCCGGCACGGCTGAGCCGAGATAGCTGCCTTTCAGCGTGCGCTCCTCGGCAACCAGATTGACGGCCGGAACATTGAAGGTGTGCGAAGGCGGTGGCAGGCTGCAGGTGACGGTGGTGCCGCCGCGCCGTGTTATGCGGTAGGCAGCCTCAAGCGCCCGTACCGAACTGGCGGCCTCGATGGCGATATCGACGCCGCCGTTGGTGGCGGCCTTGACCTGCGCTACCAGATCCGGATCGTCGGCCCGAAACGCTCGCGTCGCGCCCAACGCCAGCGCCATGTCGAGCTTCGATTGCAAGGTGTCGACCACCACGACTTCGCGCGCGCCGACAGACAGCGCACCCAGCACCGCCGACAGGCCAACCCCGCCCAGGCCGATCACGGCAACGGTTTGCCCGAGACGGACCTGAGCCGAATTGATCACCGCGCCGACGCCGGTCAGCACCGCGCAACCAAATATCGCAGCCACATCCGGCGGCAAGTCGGGAGTGATCTTGACCACGCTGCCACGATTGACCACGGCATGGTCGGCAAAACAGGAAACGCCCACTTGGTGATTCAAGGGCGTGCCGTCACTGCGCGACAAATGGCGATGACCGCCGACCATGGTGCCTGCCGTATTGGCCACCGCGCCGGGTTCGCACAGTGCCGGTCGGCCTTCGAGGCAAGGCAGGCAATGGCCGCAACTGGGGACGAAGACCAGCGCCACGGTATCGCCGCGTACCAGATCGTCCACGCCGGGGCCGACTTCCTCAACCACCCCCGCGGCTTCATGGCCGAGCGCCATGGGCATCGGCCGTGGGCGATCGCCATTGACGATCGACAGATCGGAATGGCACAGACCGGCGGCCGTGATTCTGACCAAAACTTCGTCGGGACCGGGCCCGGCGAGATTCACCGTCTCAATGGTGATTGGCCGTGATTGCCCATAGGGGCGCGGTTGTTCCATCTGGCTTAAGACTGCGGCACGGATTTGCATGAGGTTTTCTGCCTTGCTTGGGATAATCCAAAGCAGTCTACAGGAATAGATTTGAGCTTATGAAAGCTTCGCACCGATCACATCGCTCCATCATGGCCCTGCTCGCCAGTTCGACCCTGGTACTCAACGCTTGTGGTGTCCTGCCTTTTGAGACGCGCACACACAGGCCGGCGCCGGCAAGAACAAAAGTCGGCGCTGGTGATACGGCGTCTGGCATCGCGCTGCGCGCCGCCAACGCCAAGGCCAACGACGTGGTGCTGTTTGCCCTGGGCCTGATCGAAACCGGCTACCAGTTCGGCGGCAAGAATCCTGAAGCGGGCCTTGATTGCAGCGGCCTGGTGACGTACGTCTTCAATACGGCGGCCAATATTCGGCTCTACGGATCGGCCGCAGACCTGGCACGGCAGGGAAACGCCGTACCGACCGAGCAACTGCGTCCCGGCGATCTGGTGTTCTTCAACACCCAAAATCGGCCGCATTCGCATGTCGGCATCTATATCGGCGATGATCGCTTTATCCACGCGCCAAAAACGCGCGGCAAGGTACGCACCGAAAGCCTCAAGAATCGCTGGTTCGCCGCACGCTTCGAGGAAGGCCGGACCTACTTCGACTAGACGCCTTTCAGGCTTCAGTTGCGGTCCGCAATCAGCAGGCAAGAAGTTCCTTGCCAGACCAGCTCTCTATGCGAGCCCTGACTACCAGTATCCCGGTAGTCAAAATACGAACATCCGGGTATTCCAATGTCACGCTTAAGCCCGTAGCCTGATTCGTGTGTGAATGACAGTTTGGATATTCGGGGTATTCGTCCCGGTTCGCACGCCCTGTCCTACTCCAACCTCGCGCAATGCGGGGCTTTCAACTCCGGCCTGAGCAATCTTGCCGGATTTTTTTCGTCACATGCCATGCCTCGCCAGCCATCAAGCTGTTGGCGACGGCCGAGTACACGAACACGCACATGTTTAGATCTCAAGTATCACGGTATGATGCCGCACTAATTCGTCCAAATAGAGATGGCACTACTGCGGGATTGTTTGCCGCAATGTATCCGCCCGCATTCACAACTGATACCATTTCAACCATGATCAAATGGACCCCCGCCCTCAGCACCGGTGTTGCATCGCTCGACGAACAGCATCAGCAGATTTTCCAGTGGCTCACTGAGCTGGAAAATGCGGCGCTTGAAGAGCGCACGCTTTTCGGCGTTTATGCGATTACCCGGCTGAACCGTTACATGCGTGAGCACTTCTCCGAGGAGGAAGCCATGATGAAATCGGCCGGTTACCCCAATCTAGCCAACCACATACTCGAGCATGCGGAATTTCGCGCCAAGCTCGGCGAGTTGCAGATCAAGTCCATCTCCGTGGACATTTCGATGGATACCGTCAAATTTCTTCAAGTCTGGCTGACCAAGCACATCACCAAGACCGATATGGCGTATGTGCCATATTTGAAGCAGGAAAAGACGCCAGAAATCAGCTGAAAAACCCTGCGTCCGGCACAAAGAGTCAATCGGACCGGGGTCGAGCTGCATTGCGCTCGATGGTGAGCCTCGGGTTGCCACCGACAACAAATAGAAAAAATGAATGAAAGGTATTCATGAGTCGGCCGACTCAATGATTCCGACGAGGCGTTCCTTGTTGCCTCGAGCGGAACAGTCGTGATTCAATTGACCGTCGGACCAAGGAGATCAATCATGGAACTTACCGGAGCCACTTCCCCACAGGCTGGCAATCTCGCCGCCCTTGCCACTGCAAACCAAAACTCTCAAGCAGACAAGAATGAAACGGCCAAGCCCGCCCGCAATGAGTCAGAAACACAACAAGTTAAGTTGAATCAAGCCAATACCGAGAACCGGCCCACTCCAGGTGCCGCGACTGGAAGCGTCATCAATACCAGCGCATAGTCGTTGAAACTTTTGTGAGGGCCGAATGATGCAGGCAATTGGGGCATCCGCAGCTTCCATTTCAGTTGGTACCGGCGCCGTGCCGGTCACCTCGGATGCCCAGCTCCTTCGCCTACAAAAGGAGCTGTCCGATTGCGTCAATTGCGAAACGGCCAAGACCACACAGGGCAAGGCCAAGATCCTGGCCGCTGAAGCCAGGATCAACGCACTCAAAGCCCGTATGGATGCTGCTGCGGCCCGATCGCAGCCTGACGATGAAGCATTGCCACCCCAGCAACTGAATCGCGCCCAGTCAAATTCCGGCCAGCCCTTGGCGAATGGCGCTGTCGGTAGCATCATCAATACCAGTGCATAGAAAACCCAAGCGGCTGTAGTTACGCTTTGCCGCGCGGTACCGGCGTGCCCTATGGTTTCTCCCTTGCCGCAAATCTCGGGCAAGCACTCTCTGTAGAAAACTCCAAATGCGAATGCTGCAGCGCCACAGCCGGCTTTTCTCCTATCCGTGCCCAGCGCGGGGGAAATTAGGGCGGCAATAACGCTTACTCGGTCGTAAGCTTGACCGAGATCAAGGTGTATCAGTTACGCGCGCGATAGTTTGCGGGTCAAGCCAAAACACCCTCTAGCCCACCTGAGTCATCAAGCTTGCTGATACCAGCAAGCGCCGACGGCTCGCACTTTGTTGTGCTTGAACTGGAGTGACGGCTGCACCACGCTGACGCCGATTGAGCGTCACGAAAATCAATGGCCCACCTAGAGGCCGTAGAGGATTTGGAGGACACATGCCATTCGAAAGCGACGTTGATCGAAAAAGAGTACTGAAAGCGCTTCCGCTATTCGCCAAGCTCCCGGCCGACCTCATTGGTGAACTGAGCCTTGGATCCCGTAGCGCGACATTTATTCGCGGCGAGACAATATTTCGGTCTGGCGACCCCGCCAAGGAGATGTTTGTCCTGCTGTCAGGACAGGTCAAGCTGTCTTTGTCATCCAATCGTGGCAGCGAGAAGATTCTCGACGTGATTGGTGCCGGGCGCTCATTTGGTGAGGCCGAACTATTCGGCCCTCGCGTGTATCTCGCAGGCGCGGAGGCTGTAAAGCCATCCCAATTGCTGTGCATCGCCGGAGAATCTGTTCGCCGCGTCATGGCCATGGACCACCGCGTTGCAGAACGCATTGTCTCGATACTGGCATATCGGCAGATTCAGATGGAAGCCGAGCTCGCAGCGAGCCATTTCTGTTACGGCAGCCACCGCCTGCTGGAGTTCTTTTTGCAGCTTGCGGGTCCGAACCTGGCTCAGACTGGTGAAACCCGGGTGACGCTGGGTATCAGCAAAAGGCTGCTGGCTTCACGCTTCGACATGCAACCGGAAACCCTGTCGCGTGCATTGCGTGATCTCACCGCTGCCGGCTTGATTGCCGTGGATAAAACCCACATCAGTCTGAAAAACGCCAATATCGCGCGATATCTTGACAATGAATCCTCGGCACAGTCGATCATCCTGCCCGAACGTCTGCGCATGCCGCATACGGGAGAAAACGGCTATGCGGTCGTTAGCTCTGTTTCCAACGCTTTTGAGCAAATTGCTGAAGTTCCACCGACCCGCGAAACGATCAACAAGGCCGGGCGCCAGCGCATGCTTTCGCAACGCATGGCCAAGTCCTGGCTGATGCTGGAGCGCGGCGTCATGTCCCGTCGTGCGCGCTTGATCATTGAGCAATCGATAGAAATGTTCGACAGGCAGATGATCGAACTTGCCACTGAGGTGAGCGACACCGAGTGTCGTGCCGCCTGCGCCGAACTTCAGCAAGTATGGCAGCCCTATCGGAAACTGCTCGACTCGGAACCGACGCCAAAAGGCGCGCAGGAACTGTTCAGCGTTAATGAAGATGTTCTTGCAGCGGCACAACACCTGACGCTGAGCCTGGAGAGGGCGGACGGCACGCCACTGGGCAAGATGGTCAATTTGGCCGGGCGCGAGCGCATGCTATCGCAGCGCGCAGCCAAACTCTTCATGTTTCGAAATATGGGCATTCAAGTGTCCAGATGTCAAGACGAACTACAACACACCCAGGATGAATTCTCGAGCACACTGGCGAAACTTAGCTTGACGACGCACGACCAGCCCAAAATCAAAAACGAACTGGACAAAGTGGCGCAGCATTGGGATGCATTGCAATCCGCAATGACCAGTAGCAGCGAGTTGAGCTTTTCGCCGATTGCCCGCAAGGTGTTTACCACCAGCGAGAATCTGTTGCAGCGTATGGACACCGCGGTCAATTTGTACGCAGGCTTGCCCAACTGAGCGCTACTTGACGTCGGATTGCGACGTCAAGTAGCGACGTTGGACCATGCGCTTTCTGCAGACCAAAATTCTCGGCCAAATGATATCCAAAAGAAAGTCTGTAACAACGTGCCCCTCAACCATGCGGCTTTCTGAGGATCCAAAAAAACGAGGGGTCTGTAACAACCCACGTTTTGAGGCTTGCTGGAAATCGACAGAAGAAGATAGTCTGTAACAACACGTGAGTAATAGTATCCCTGCGAGAGTCAGGTAGGTCAAACCCTTTGGGAAGACTCAACTTGAGTGGCTGCTTTTTGCCAACGAGTTCGATTGAGTCAATGGGCGAGACCGGCCATTATGCACAGGCCCCAATTATGAACAGAGCCTGTTGCTCAGCTTCCGCAAAGCCGATGGGCGTTGGCACTGAACCAAGTTGCCCCGATCATCGCTGGACATAATTATTCATCAAGCGCACAAACGATGGCTCCTCAACTCAGGAGACCATCATGCCCAACATCCCAAAGCTTCACCGCGTATCTCGGACCTGGTTAGTCGACGGTCCTTTGGCGCCGTACATCCCTACGTATATCGCTCATTTCCGAAACGAGCGCTACGCACCCAGTTACCTCAGCCATCAGCTATCGGCACTCGCCCATTTCGCGCACTGGCAATCGATGTGCGAAATACCGGTGTATGTTCTTGACGAAGATGTAGTGAAGTTTTTTGTTCGTCATCACCTCCCAAACTGTAGCTGCACTGGCGCGACCTGCAAGTCGGTAGTCCAGGTGCGGGCGGCGCTGAATGTGCTGATACAACTGCTACGCGAGCGGGGCATCATTGCCGCCCCGGCGCTGCCCTCTGGACACATTCCCGAGGAGCTTGAGCGCTACGATGCCTATTTGAAAGACGCCCGCGGAATTACGCCCAGTACGCGGCGAGGAGTGTTACGCATCACGCGCCGCCTGTTGGATGCACTGTTTGTGCAGCGCCCAGTCGTCATTGGCAAACTCCGTCCGGAGGACATCCGCAGATTCATCGCTGACCAGCTGCAGCTACGTAATACCACGAGCAATGCCGCTGCGCTCACTTCGGCCATCCGCAGTTATCTGCGATACCGGGCAAGCTGCGGCGATTCCGTTACCCCACTGCTGGCGTGTATTTCGTCGCCGGCGCATTGGGAACAAGCAACGCTCCCCCGATCACTCTCAGACGATGAAGTAGATCGGCTAATCAAATCGTTCGCCAAGAGGTCGCCATCGCCACACCGTGGTTACGCAGTCGTTCGTCTCGCCTTAGATTTGGGGTTGCGCAGCATCGAGATCAATCGGCTGACGATCGACGATATCGACTGGGGTCTGGGGATCATCACCCTCAAGCGCACCAAATCAAGGCGGCAGGATGTTCTGCCGCTCCCGGTATCGACTGGCGAGGCACTGGAAGCCTATGTTCGCCATGAACGGCCTAAGACCTCGAACCGAGCGCTGTTTGTTCGCCACTTACCACCATTCAGCCAGCCACTCGGCGTCGATGGCATACGTCGTGTGATTCGTGACGCCTACCGCAGATCGGGGATCCCGCATGGCCGCACACATGCATTGCGGCATACGCTAGCGCGGCAGATGATTGATGGCGGAAACTCTATCAAGGAAATCGCTGACGTGTTGCGCCATCGGTCGCTGAACACATCGCGCATTTACGCCAAGGTAAATTACGACGCACTGTATGAAGTGGCGTTGCCCTGGCCTGGGAGCTCATCATGAGCGCCCGATGCTCTCTGGCCAGGCGCGTCGATGACTACATCCGGGAACGCCGTCAATTGGGCTTCCAGATGAAGTCCAAAGATGTGATGCTGCATCGCTTCGCGCGCCACGTTCACGAAGTCGGCCATAAAGGCCACTTGACCATTGAAGTGATGGCCCAATGGGCGCAGCAAGCGCGAAGTGGCTGCGGCAATCGGGCGACGTACGCCCGACAGTTGGCTGCGCTGCGCCCCTTCACTCGCTGGCTACAGCAGTTCGAGCCCGCCACCGAAATCCCTGGAGAACCAATCTTCGGTTCAGTGCCAGGACGGTCGGCTCCTCATATCTACCGCGAAACAGAGATTGCCGAGCTGCTTACGGCGGCCCGCCAAATCGGGCCCGAGGGCACTCTGCGTGGCTTTGTAATGGAAACGTTGTTCGGCCTGATCGCATGCACGGGGCTGCGTATTTCAGAAGCAGTGACTTTACGTTTCGGTGACGTTGATTTACGAGCCGGGGTACTGACGATAAGGGATAGCAAGTTTGGCAAATCCAGATTGGTGCCGCTGCATGAAAGCTCTCTGGAAGCATTGATTCGCTACCGAGCGGCACGCGCAGTTCGTGCCCCAGAAACGCCCGAGTCTCCATTCTTTATCGCTACCCGATGGCGCGGGGAAGCCCGGCCAGTTAGCTCTCGACAGGCCGATCGGGTCTTTGCAGCACTGCGTCACCAGCTGGGCTGGATCGGTCGCGGTCAGCATGGTGAGCCGCGTATCCATGATCTGCGCCATACCTTCGCTGTACGGCGACTGCTGAACTGGCATGCCCAAGGTATCGATGTGCATCAAAGGATGCTGGCGCTATCGACCTATCTTGGCCATGCCAAGGTATCCAATACCTACTGGTACCTGACCGGCGTTCCCGAATTAATGGAACTGGCAGGACAGAGCTTCGAGAAGTTCGCTGACATGTGGGGAGGCAATGATGTCTAAGCCGATATCTTCAGCGTCGTCACCGAGTTTCGCCTCAATGACTCAAGCATTCTTTACCGAGCACTTGATTCAACAAAGGGCATTGAGCCCTCGAACCGTGGCTGCCTATCGGGATGCCTTTGTCTTGTTCGTTGAGTACGCTGTACGCCAGCTTCACAAACAGCCCACGGAGATTCGTTTGGCGCAAGTGACCCCTTCGCTACTGCTCGGATTCCTGGACCACCTGGAGAAAGAGCGTGGTAACTCGGTGCGTAGTCGCAATGCGCGCTTGGCAGCAATCCGGGCCTTTCTCAAGTTCGCAGCGCATCGGGATATCGGCTCTCTGGCAGTCGTAGAGCACGCTCTGGGCGTGCCCATGAAGCGATTCGAACGCCCGATGATCGGGTTCCTTACTCGCGAGGAGATGCTCGCAATCATTGGTACGCCTCGCGACAATTGGATTGCCCAGCGTGATCATTTGCTTCTGGCTATGCTCTACAACACTGGGGCGCGCGTATCGGAAATCATCGCCGTGCGGGTCTCAGATGTAACTCTGGACGGAACAGCTTTCGTTACCTTGCACGGCAAGGGAAGAAAGCAACGAGTCGTTCCGCTATGGCATTCCACGACGAAGGCAATACGCACGTGGTTACGCGCGAATCCAACCCTCTTCCCCATGTCACCTTTGATCCCAAACCACGAGGGGAAGGCGATGTCGCGCAGCAATGTCACGCAGCGACTAGCGCTGGCAGTCAACTCAGCATCAGGACCGTGTCCGAGTTTGAAAAATCGTCATATCTCCCCGCATACGCTGCGCCATACGACGGCGATGCATTTGCTGCAAGCGGGAGTCGACATCAGCGTGATTGCGTTATGGCTTGGCCATGAGAGCCCGATGACCACCCACCAATATGTCGAGGCCGACCTGGGAATGAAGGAACGAGCGCTCGCTAAAGTCCATGAGCCAGAGATCAAACTAAAACGCTATCGCGCTCCGGATACGCTGATCGAGTTCCTAAAATCGCTGTAATTATGCAGAGGCACCGGCGCGGACTCCCTCGTAAATGCGGGGCGTTCGCGCCGACCCTGCGCCGTGCTGTTCATAATTGGGGCCTGTGCATAATGGCCGAACCGAGACGACCAGTATCACCAATATCCACAAACCACTGGCGGTGTGCATCGCATACCAGATGGTCAATCACTAGTTCCGGATCGTCACAATTTTCTTGGCGTTCTAGGTTGCGGATAGAGTTTGCCGCACGCGGGTATCAGCGCCCGCCCATTAGCTGGAACGCCGCCCAGTAAAACGGGCTTGGGTAGCTTGCGCGGGTTTCTATTTGGGCCTTACGCAATGCTTCTTGTTTGTTGCCGCTTTCCAGGTTCCGATAGAAGGATTCCATCAGCTTGGCGGTTGAATCATCGGCGACCTTCCACAGGCTGGCGACAATGCTGCGACCGCCGGCATACAGAAAGCCCCGGGTCAGCCCCACCACATCATCGCCAGAGCGAATGTCGCCCAGGCCGGTCTCACAGGCAGACAGGGTAACCAGATCGGCATTCAGTTCGAGATCATAGATTTCGCTCACCGTGATGCGGCCGTCGTTCGTCGAATCTTTTGCCAGCAACAGACCCGATTGAAGCGGCTGATCGGCGCGAAACTCGCCATGGGTGGCGAAATGGATGCGCTGAAACTGCGACGCGACCGAGCGAAACAGGGTTTCTGTTGCCTGCTTGCCCAAGAGCAGTTTCGAGCTTTCACTTTGTCCGGCAATGCCACGCGCCTCGGCTTCGGCTGAGGGAAGATCGGCATCGCGCGAACCAAGATCCGGGTTGCCAATGGCCAGTGTTGCCGTTGAAGATTCGGCGTGCGCGGGGGGCAAATACAGCAAGGTACTGGCGCTGGGTAGCAGGCGGTAGCTCCATTGATCGACAAACCATTTGCCGTCCGGCCCCAACAGTGCAGCGAACGGCAAGTAGTGCAAGGCGCCATGCGGCACCAGAACCAAAGATTTCTGTCCGATCTGCTCGGTTATGGGTGCGATCAGTTGCATGAAAAGCGTCCGCGCCAGCGCCTGGATCTGAGCGTCGTCGGCGTCTTGCAAGGCCTTGCGAAATTCTCCAATGCGGGTTTCCAGTTCTCCGTCCTTGCCCTGCAAACTCACCACTTTCATCTGCTGCTGGTCCAGCAGGAAGACCAGCAGCGCATCCTGATAGCGGTAGAACTCAACCAGCATTTCATTCGGCCGCAAGCGCTGGCGAAGTTCGGCGAGCGAGACCGAACTGACGCTAACAAGGCTGGCCAGTTCCGGTGCCTCTTTGCGCAAGGCCAGTTGTGCGAGCGCGAGTGATCTTAAAGTGCCGGTGACGGATGCCTCGCCGCGCCCCGTAACAGCATAAGAATCCAGATCGGCACTGTTGATATTCTCGAGCAACTGCCTTGTATCAACCTTCGCATCAACCCGGCGAGCAAACTGTTGCTTCTCGGCCAACATATCCACCAATGCCCGGGATTTTGCGCGCTCCACCAGATCAAAGGCTTTTTCGGTGTCCCCACTCAGAACCAGGGCGCTTACCGCGCGAGAATAAACCTCCTGCTTGTTACCGACAAAACCGATCTTGCTGGCCTCAGTGGTCAAGGAGGAACGCTGCCGCTCGAATATTTCGATGGAGCGCAGATAGAACTTCACCGCTTCTTCCGGACTTCCCATTCGCTCGGCCAGATGGCCTCTCTCGAACAGCGCGATCCAGTGGATGTCACCCTGATCGACAATCCGTGGATGGGCAATCAGGGTATCCAGCGATTTTTTTGCCTCGGCATCCTTGCCCAAGGCGGCATGGGCCTTGGCGATGATAAGCAATTTTGGCAGATCGAAAATCGTGCCTACGCTATCGTCTCCCGCGCCGACCACCAGGTCGGAAAGACCGCGAACCCATAGCTCGTGTTCCGTCTCCATTCGCTTCAAGGCCATCTCGTACTCGCCCAAGGCCATATGTATCCGGGCCAGACCGACGCTGCGAATGTTTTCATATTTCTGCGCCTGCGTATCCGAGACATCCAGCTCGGCGAGCATTTTCAAACTGTGCCGCGCCTTTTTCTCATCACCCAAAAGCGCATAGGTGATTCCCAGAAGGGTCAGCAGTTCCACGCGATAACTCTTGGGCGGTAGCGGCCCCCAGGTGCTTCCGGCGTTGTCGTCCACCGCAGCCAGCGCGCGCTCGGCAGTTTCTGCCGCTTCTTTGAATTTGCTCAACTCCAGCGCTGCGATGGCGCGCAGCATGCCCGGCAACGGTTTGATGTCGGAATCGGGAATCAGAAAGCCACCAATAACAGCTTCACCCGCAGCTATGCGCTGATCGAGCTTGTCGATGCAGGCGAACAGCGTGCCGTAACGCTTCAGCTTTGAGCGCGCCAGACATAGCGGCACGAGGTTGAGGGCTGTCTCTTCCTTATCAGCCAAGATATTGGCCTCGGCCCCCTTCTCGGCTTTAACAAAACGACCCAGAGCCAGATCGGTCCAAAGTCCAAGATCTGCGTGGGCAGGGCCGGATTGCAGAAACAGCGCTATCAGCAACCCGCAGAACAATGCCTCGCAGGAAGTCTTTAACGAGATGCTGCGATACAAATGCCGGAATCTCATATTCACGCTCCTTGGGCCGATAGTGAATCCGGCGCATTTTCTCCTTGAGCAACAACTATACGATCAGCACGCCGGACTGCCGGATTCAGTTTCCAAATTGTCAAGCCTTGATGCAGCGCACCGCGTGTGTCGAACCAAAGCGGACTTCGTCTGGATAGCTGACGCGACAGGCCTCGTCGGCCAACGGACAGCGCGGATGAAAATGACAGCCTGAGGGCGGGTTTGCCGGTGAGGGCATGTCGCCAGACAGTTTCACGCTTGCTTTATCCATTCCATCAATGTGCGGCACCGCCGCCAGCAAAGCCTGGGTGTAAGGGTGGCGTGCCTGATGCAATACCTCATCCGCACTACCGCGCTCCACCACTCGCCCCAGATACATTACCGCCACATCGTGAGCGAGATAATCGACTACGGCAATATTGTGGGTGATGAACAGGTAGGCCAACTTCAAGTCCCGCTGAAGTTCCGAGAGCAGATTCAGAATCTGCGCCTGCACCGACACATCCAGTGCCGAAGTCGGCTCGTCACAAATCAGCAACTGAGGACTGACCGCCAGCGCACGGGCGATGGCAATGCGCTGGCGTTGCCCGCCGGAGAACTCGTGTGGATAGCGGTTCACCATGTCGGCACGCAAGCCAACCTGTTCCAGCAGTTTTCCAATGGCTTCCGCCGTTACCTGCCCGCGAAACGGTTTCCCAGGTACGCTGAGCGAGCGAGCGCCGACTTTCAGCGCCTGCATGCCCTCCGCGATGATCTCGCCGATACGCAGTCGCGGATTGAGCGAGGCGAAGGGATCTTGAAACACCATCTGCATCTTTGCACGCAGTGGCTGCAATTGCCCGGACGAGCGTGTGGTCAGTTCCACCCCGTCGAGCAGCACGCTGCCGGCGGTGGGCCGCAGCAACTGCAGCATGGCTTTGCCGGCCGTCGTCTTGCCGCAGCCGGATTCACCCACCAGTGCCAGCGTGCGCCCGGGCATGAGTTGCAGCGACAAGCCATCGACTGCGCGCACAGCGCCCACCGCGCGCTGCAGGATGCCGCGCCGAATCGGAAAGTGCATTTTCAGATCATTGACCTCCAGCAGAGGCTTCTGCCGGGTGTAGATCGCCGTCTCACCAGAGCCGACTTTTACGGCCACTGGCGGCGCGGCAGCGGCCAGGAAGCAGCGCACGCGCTGGCTGGCGTCCACTTCGCGCCAGGGCGGTGGCGTGTTGCGACAATCCTCCATCACCTCGCTGCAGCGTTCGACAAAGCGGCAGCCTTGGTGGCGAGCATCCGCCGCCGGCACACTGCCGGGAATGGTCGCCAGATTGGCGCCGCGTTTTTTGGTATCGGGCAAGGCGGCAAACAAACGCACCGAATACGGGTGCGCGGGCTGAGAGAAAAACTGCGCGCGTGGCGCTTCCTCCACCAACTGTCCGGCATACATGACGCCGACGCGATCGGCCATGCGCGCCACCACGCCCAGATCGTGCGTAATCAACAACAGCGCCATGCCGCGAGTACGCCGCAGCTCGTCGAGCAGATCGAGCACCTGAGCCTGTATCGTGACATCCAGCGCCGTGGTCGGCTCGTCGGCGATCAGCAAACGTGGTTCACCGGCCAGCGCGATGGCGATCATCACACGCTGGCGCAGGCCGCCGGAAAGCTGAAACGGGTATTCGTCAAGCCGCCGCAGGGGATCGGGAATGCCTACTTGGTCGAGCAATTCGCCGGCCCGTTTGCGCGCGGCGGTGCCCTGCAAACCGGCATGCAGTTGCAAGGCCTCTACGATCTGGCGGCCGACAGTAAGCACGGGGTTGAGACTGGTCGCCGGCTCCTGAAATATCATGCCAATGCCACCGCCACGCACCTCGCGCATGCCCGATTCGGGCAGCCCCAACAGGTCGGTGCCTTCGAAATTGACTGCGCCCGATATCACGCGTGCTCCCGCTGGCAGCAGGCGCATCAAGCCCAGCGCAGTCATCGATTTGCCGCAGCCGGATTCACCCAGAAGCGCATAGCATTCGCCCGCCTCGATTGTCAGGCTGATGCCATCCACCGGCCGCGCCGCGCCAATGTGAATGGCGAGATCCTTAACCGACAGAATGGTCATGCCGACGACCTCGGGTCGAATGCATCGCGCACAGCGTCGGCGAACAGGTTGGCAGCCAGCACCAAGGTGAACATGAAGCCGAAGGCCGCCACCAGCGACCACCACACCATGGGCTCACGAGCCAGTTCCATGCGTGCGGTGTTGATCATGGTACCGAACGAAATAGTGCTCGGATCGACGCCGACGCCGACGTAGGACAAGACCGCCTCGGCCAGCACCAAACCGGAAAAATCCATCACCAGCGCGATCAGCACGATGTGCATCAGATTGGGCAGGATGTGGCGGCGCATGATGGCAAAGCGACCAACGCCAAAGGCCTGCGCGGCCTGCACAAATTCCAGCTCGCGCAGCTTCAGGGTCTCGCCACGCATCAGGCGCGCAAGACCGGTCCAACTCGTCACGCCCAGGATCAGACACAGTGCCAGCAACCGAGCATCGGCGCGCTCGGCAGTGGTAGCGAACCACTCCGGGTGTGTGTCGATCACCACTTGCATCATCAGCACGGCGGCGGCAATCAACAGCACACCGGGGATCGAACTCAAGGTGGTGTACAGATACTGGATAACATCATCAACCCAACCACCGACGTAGCCAGCAAGTATGCCAAGCAACACCGCCACCGGCAGCATCACCAATGTCGTCAAGGTCCCGATCAACAGGCCGGTGCGGATACTTTTTAGCGACAGGTAGAGCACGTCCTGCCCCACCTTGTCGGTGCCGAAAATATGGTAGCCGTCGGCGAGTGCCACCACGACGCCCGCCAGCACGAATAGCGCCAGCAAGGTGATCAACACGGCGCCGCTTGCCGTTACCTGCCCGCGAAGCGGCGTTCCAGGTATGCAGAGCTCGCCAGCGCCGACTTTTTGCGTCATCTTGAATTCGACCCCATACCTGCGATGCAAGGCCGTGAGCAAGGCCAGCCAAACCGCGAAGCCTGCACCCGCGCCAATCAGTAAACGCAGCGCAATATCATTTTCATGGCCCGGCAAATTCTCGCCCAGATGCGCGCCGCCATGCTTGAGCCGGGGGAACTCCCTTTGAACCGAATTCTCCAGCGCCTCGCGCGAAAACAGATGTGTCGCCAATGGCGCCGAATAGGTCTTCTCGGCACGCTGACGCAAACTCGAGAGCACGGCATCAAGCGCCGAATGAACTTCCACCGCGTACTGGGCAGACGCACCGGGCTGAGCATCCAGGCGCGCACGGTAGTGCAAGGAGTCGAGCACACCGATCAGCACGAAGGCGGCCAGCACCGTTGCCGCCGACATTGCCACACTGTTCTTCGCTACGCGTGCCCAGGCCGCGCGCAACGCGTCCTGACGCCGCGCCCAGAGCGCCAACGCACCGATCACTGCGATCATCACGAACAACAGCACGTCCGACCAGAGCAACATGGGTTGAAAGCTCATTGCAATCGCACCCGCGGATCGGCCAAGGTGTAAGAAAAATCGGTAAGCAACAAGCCGACGATGTAGAGCACCGAGCCGATGAACACCATCGAGCGCACCACGGCAAAATCCTGCGCGTTGATGGCGTCGATGGTGTAACTGCCGAGACCCGGAATACCGAAGAAGGATTCGGTCAGCAGGCTGCCCATGAACAGGGTCGGAATCACCACCACCACACCAGTGAGGATGGGAATCAGCGCATTCCTCAACACATGACGGAACAACACCACCCGCTCGGGCAAGCCTTTGGCGCGTGCGGTGCGTACATAGTCGCGGGTGATTTCTTCAAGAAAAATGGTGCGGTACCACCGCGCCGAGGCGCCGACACCGCCGATCACGCCGATGATTACCGGCAGAATCAGAAACTTGCCCGCATCCAAGCCGCCGCTGTAGCCTGAAATCGGCACCAGATGCCAGATTTTGGATACCAGCCATTGGCCACCGATGATGTAGAACAAACCGGAGATCGACATCATCGCAACGCACAGCACCACCCCTGAGAAATCCAGTGCGGTGGCGCGAAAGAACACCAGCAGTAGCGCAAACGAGATCGCCACGAACAAGCCGAGCACAAAGGTCGGCACGGCAATGGCGAGACTTGGCCCCATGCGCGCCCTGATCTCGCGCGCAATGTCGCGGCCATCGTCGGCGCGACCGAAATCGCCAACAAACATGCGCACCGACTTGCTGAAGAAAATGGTGTCGGTCACTACCCCGGTCCCGGCTGCCGCGCTATTCCACATCAGCGGCTTGTCGTAGCCACGCTCGGCCTTCCATTTCTCGATGGCTTCCGGCGTTACACGTTTGACACCAAGCTGCATGCGCGCCATGTCGTCGGGCGTATTCACCACGAAGAACAAGCCAAAGGTAATCAGGTTGACGCCAATCAGAATCGGAATGGCATAAAGCAGGCGGCGTATCGTATAGGCGAGCATCGGGGATTCAGGGTCGATTCAGCGCGGAGACGTCGCGCCCCAGCAGCATAGCGAAAAAGTCGCGACGCATCGTTGGCGAAAACTCATGCCGGCTGACAAAATCCGTCAGCGCACCCGCGCTGCTCCATTCGATGCCCCAGATCGGCGCCACCTTCGTCGGCAGCATGGCGTAGCGTGCGTCGCCGACGAATCCCGGTTGTGTCTTGTCCTGCACGATGAAACCTTCCGAAAAAATCCGGAAGCGCTCGATGTCGCGCAGACGCCGGGTGTCGCCCGCCGCGAACTGTTCAGCAGCGCGGGCGTTTAGCAGCGACGCCGACTCGCCAGGATAGTGGCGCGGGCTGGGCCCCATGTGAAAGGCGTCGACCTGCACACGCCCGTCGTGTACATACAAGGACCGCCAAAGCACAAGGTTGGCCATCGAAGGCTTGACCGAAAGTTGCGTCGCCTGATGTCCACGCGCCTGGGCCAGCGCCACGGCAGCGGCTTCGACGCGTTGCTGTTGAAAAAAACCGAGGCTTATGTAGGCCAGACCCAGCACAAGGCTCCAGAGTACCGCCACCGATCGGGCACTGCGCAGAAACAAGAACAGGGGCACGGCCAGCAACAGAGTAAATACCGGGTCGACCACCGCGATCAGGTTCCAGGCTTCTTTACTTTCTGAAAACGGCCACCAAAGATGCGTGCCGTAGCTGGTGCAGGCATCCAGCAACGGATGGGGCAGGTAGCCAGCCAGACTGTAAAGATAGAGCGAGGAAAACCCGAGACGCCGCTTTAACAGCGGCCACAGCAGCAATGCAGCAATCAGGGCACCGAAGGGCACGAAAGCCAGCGCATGGGTGAAATGGCGATGGTAATCGAGCACCAGCAGTGCGTCGCTGCCGCTTTGGATCAGCGCGTCGACATCGGGCAGCAAACCCGCCACTGCGCCCACTCCAGCAGCCGATCGCCGTATTGCCAACGCCGACTTTTCGCCAGCGGGCCGAAAAGTCGCCATGCCAGCCGCCAGTGCCGCGCCCATCACGGCGTGAGTAACAATATCCATGCCCGAATAGTAGTGCCAAAAAACCTATTTCATTTGATCGGGCGGCGGTTTCCGGCCAAAGCGTTTCAGTAAGCCCTTGGCCTTCTGTCGCGCAATGAACTCCTCATTACGTGGCCAGGCACCGGTTTTCCAGCGCGTCTTCACAGCGTCGATACCGGCGCGCGACACCAGTGTAATTACCAGAATCAGCAGCAAAGGTGTGAGGCTCAGCAACACCAGCGTTTCAGCCAATTTCAGCAGCCGATCCAGACGAGGTGGCCCGCCAAGCGCCTTCTGCAGTGTGGAGACGCAGACAAAGCACAAAATCGCATCCATGACCAGCGCGCCGAAGCCGAAAGGAATGCGGCAGGCCAAGCCGGAGAAATCGCTTTCGCTCCACAGCCATGGCAGTGAAATGCTTCCGCCGCAGGCGCGCCCACCGAGGCCGAAGGCGATCCAGTTGCCTATCGCTGCCAGTCCGGCCACTACCAGAATGCCGAGCACGCTGTTCAACAGCGGCGCCGCCGGACCAATGACAAGAGCAAGACCAGCGACAAAAAATACGCCGGCCGCAACAAAGCCCAACCAGGGCGGGCCATTGATGTCGTCGGTGCCCAGGGGCCCGATATCAAATGCCCCCAGCATGGGAACCAGGCTGCCGGCACAAAGAATCAGGCCAAGCACCAGGTGGCGGCTCTGAGCGGTTGTTTGCGGCTTCATCATGGTGATTGCGATTATGCACCGTGCCAATGCTGCTCGGCGAGACCGGAATCAAGCGCGCAATGGCATACTGTCCGCGACGGTCCTACAATTACCCACTGGCAAGACAAGACATTCCGAACACGATGGAACATCCGCGCGCTATTCTTTTTGCAGACATTGCCGGCAGCACCGGGCTCTATGAGCGAAGCGGCGACACCGTGGCGCTCGAAGCGGTGGTCAACTGCCTGGACTGCCTGAAGGCGGAGACACTCGCCCAGAACGGCAGCGTGGTGAAGACCATCGGTGACGAGTTGATGGCGATGTTCGATACCGCGGCACAAGCCATTCTGGCGGCCAACGCGATGCAATCAACCTTCGAAAAAACAATCGGCGGAAAGGCCGGCATCCGACTCAGGATCGGCTGCCACTTTGGCTCGGTGATCGAAGCGGAAGGCGACTGCTTCGGCGACACGGTGAACCTCGCTGCACGCCTGACGGCCCTGGCCACCCCGGACCAGATTCTGACCTCGCGCGAGACCTATGAAGCGCTGCCCGCCTATCTGCAGGCTACCTGCCGCAAGTTGTATTCGACTTCCGTCAAAGGGCGCAAGGGCAAGGTCACCATCATCGAAGCATTGTGGAAACAGGATCAGGGGCAGACCATTCTTTCGGACAATTCCGTATCCGACGAAACGCCTTCCAAGGACGCCCGAATCTCCTACCGGGGAAATGTGTGGCAAGTGGATGAGGCCCATACCGAAGTCACCATCGGGCGCGATACCAAAAGCAACCTGGTCGTCACCACGGTGACGGCCTCCCGTCATCACGCGAGCGTTGTACTGCGTCACGGAAAAATCGCCATCCTGGACCAGTCCAGCAATGGCACTTTCGTTCAGCTGCAAAACGGCCAGAACCTGCTACTGCGCCGCGAAGAACTGATGCTTGCCGGACGAGTTCTGGTCGGGTTGGGTGCCCCCCCGGAAGCCAGCGGCGACGAGTTGCTGGTCATCGAAGTCGAGCGCTAGAGGCAGCCGACGGCGGGTAGCTTTCTGTTTTGCCTCGCCCTACAATCGCGCCTTTTGCGCAAACCGCTACTTGAATCGAAAGGGAAACCTTGAAGTACCTGACACCACTGATCATCCTGTTGGGCCTGGCTCTGGCCAATCCCGTTTTTGCTGAAGATGCACCCGCCGGGCTGAACGCCATCAAGCAACTGGGCAGCTTGAACGGACAGGCCCTGGCCTGCGCCGACAAGAATGCAGCTGCCCACGCCAAGCTGCTGATGCTGACGCATGCGCCAAAAACAGCGACGTACGGCAGGGCCTATGAAGAAGCGACCAATGCCGGCTACCTCGCTCAAACCAAAAACGCCGCAAGCTGCCCGGATGCAAAAACCCTGGGCAAGAAGGTAGATGCAGTGGCAGATCAATTGCGCTCGGCACTACCGGCTGCCGCAAAGTAAGCCGCATGCGACTGTTGCGCGCCTTGGCCTTGTGCCTTTCGCTGGGTCTGGTACCGAGTCTGGCGGCAACGGGCTTTGCCCAATCCCCCGCGAAGACGCCAAGGCATGCGGACGACTCGGTAACGGTGGAAAGTTTGATGCCGCGCTATCTGTTACAGGATCATCTCGGCAGAGCGGTTATGCACAACGATTTTCGTGGCCGGCTGCAACTCATCACTTTCGGCTTCACTTCTTGCCCAGATGTCTGCCCGACCACCCTGCTCGCCTTCAAGCTCATCCTCGATGGCCTTGGAAAACAAGCCGACCGACTGCAGCCTATCTTTATCAGTGTCGATCCCGAACGCGACACCGCCGCCATGCTGCACGAATACACCTCGGCGTTTGATCCGCGCATCCTCGGTCTCAGAGGCAGCCCTGAACTCCTGCAAAGCGCGGCGAAATCCTTCAATGTGCGCTACGAAAAAGTGCGCGAACCCGGCGCCGCGCCGGATATCTACACCATGGATCATTCGACCGGAATGTATCTGCTGGGCAGCGACGGGCGCTTTCTGGTCAAGTTCTCCCACACCGCTTCGCCACAGAAAGTTTCAGCCCGGATTCTTGAACTGATGGCGACCGATCACTCGCTGACGCCTAAAGGTCGGCGCTGATTTTTCCGCTTCGGCGTCAGCGCGGTACCGTGCGGGCCGGGATCGAAGACCCTACTTGAACTTGTAATAGGCCTGATTCAGCCAAGCCGCGACATGGGCCTCTTCTTCTGGAAACCAGCCAGCATTGGTTTGCGAACTGCAGGCCGCAACACGCTGACCCAAGGCAACGGCGCTATTGATCAGGCGCGGCTTGCGCGTGTACATGGCGGAACCGTCCCCGCCCTTCAGATTTACATGACAGGCCACACACTGTTTATCGTGCAGCGGTTTTCCCTGTTTGGGATCGCCGCTGGCATGTACCGACATCGGCAGCAACAGACACAAGAGCATCGCGATTCGCATCGGGCTTCTCCTTCAACAATCGTTTGTGGATACTATTGCAGATAGGTGATCTGCATTTTCGAATCGAGACCGGTCACCATATCAAGCACTTCTTCGGTGAGTTTCTCGTCTTCATCACTCCAGCTTGCATCCGGGGATGTCGAGTTGGTGGCCAAAGGCGTGATGTCAAAATCGACAAAGCGATCACCAATTTTCAGCACACTAATACCCGACGGATGCTCTGTCAGTTCCCAATCGTCAGGAATTTCAAGTTCCACGTGCAATTCAAGCGACAATTTTTTCATAGTGTTCTCCGCCAATCAGGTTTCCAGCCACGCATCCTAAAGCATCCAGCCTCCTCAAGATAGAAGATCGAGCCCGCTAGAATGCGTTTCTTGCTGCGGAAACCAGAACACTTACTTCCCGCTTTGTCATCGCGCAACAGACAGCTTTGTCGCGCAACGGGTCAATGCAGTCGCCGCGCCCGCTGCCAGTCGATGACGGCCTGGGTGGCATGGGCCATCATGGGTTCGAAAGTTTCGCGTGGCAAGGTCTGGCGCAGCGCCTCGAACAGTTCCTGAGTCATTTCCTGCGCCAGTCCCTGGCTATTTTCTGCATCGGTCAGACAGCGCAACTGGATATTTGCCAGTGCATCGGCCGCAAGTCTCCAGCCCAGTACCGGCATGCGGGCCACCAGCGCCAGCAACAGACTGCCCAAAGCCGCCAGAATCGGCTGTGCTTCTTCTCTCTCAATACAAGCGATCATGGCGTGCCACAGCGCCAGATGAATATTGCGCCGAAGCTCCATCTTGAAATCGATGACATGGCTTTCGGCCTGATCGATGGATGAAAACGCCTTCTGAAAACGGGCATCGTCCGTCGCGTCAAGGCTGCTGCGCAGCGCGCCAAGCAAAGTGCTGACACCGGGTATCACGGTCAAGCCAAATGCCTGACAGTACGCCAGCCCCCACTGATCGATGCCGCTGACCAGCAAGGCCAGGCGCAGCGCCTTTGCGTCATCGCCTTCGGCGGCGCGAGCCCAGTTGCGCGAACGGCGCTCAATTTCGTCCAGCGCCGTATGCAATGCGATAGGGTCACCCTCTAGCGTCAACCGAAAAATCTGGGTGAATGCATCCTGGGCCATGCGGGCAGCCAGCCGCTGCACCTCGGGCGCGACAAGCGATGCCATTGTGTCGGCCGGTAAGGAAAATGCTTCGCCGATGCCATCGTTCATAATGCCGTCCTGTCAATCGAAACCGCCATTATGCAGATCTGGGTCGATGCCGATGCCTGTCCCGGCGTCATCAAGGAAATTCTTTTTCGCGCCGCCATCCGCCACGGCCTGCCGCTGACCCTGGTCGCCAATCAGTGGTTGCGCGTGCCGCCGTCACCCCACATCCGCTCTGTACAAGTGCCACAGGGCTTCGATGTGGCGGACAGCCATATCGTCGAACAAGTCGCGGCAGGAGAATTGGTAGTCACCGCCGACATACCGTTGGCCGCGCTGGTGATCGACAAGCAGGCATTCGCCCTGAACCCGCGCGGCGAGTTCTACAGCGCCGAGAATGTCCGCCAGGCGCTCGACATGCGTAATTTCATGGACAACCTGCGCAGCAGCGGTGTCGACACCGGCGGCCCTCCTGCCTTCAGCCAGGCAGACCGGCAGAACTTTGCCAATCAGCTCGACCGCTTTATCGCCCGCCAACGCAAGCCCGCGCCAGGCAAGCCTTAGCGTCGCCTTTCCACCGGGAACTTTTCATTCCAGGCTCGCCGACCAGTGCTGGATTTGTTCGATGGTGGCTGTCGCCCCGCCGCAGACAACAAACAGAACGGTATTGAATGGCGCCAGCTCGGCAGCCTTCTCGTAGGCCAGGGCCAGACTAGCGCCGCAGGCGGGTTCGACCAGCAAACGGTGATCGGCAAGGAAACGCTGGCAGGCAAACAGTGCGCTCCGATCAGACACGACAACGCTGATGATCGAGCGCTCTTGCGACCACTGAAAAGCCCTGTCGCAAACCTGCTTGGCGCCAAGCGAAGTGGCAACGCTGGTGATTTTTTCCAGCTCAACCGGATGTCCGGCCTTTTGCGCTTGATGGAAAGACGCCGCACCTTCGGTTTCGACGGCCACAATCTGGACATGGCCCCAGCCGTTGCGACGCAGGCCCTCAGCCACACCGCACAGCAGCCCTCCACCACCCACCGAAAGCACAACGGCGTCGGGCACGACCCCTGAGGCAGCGACTTCATCGATCAGCGTCGCGTGCCCCTGCCACAGCAGCGGATCATCGAAAGGATGCAAAAACGCATCCGTGGGCCCGACCATCGACAAGGCAAAGGCATTGGCCTCCTGCCAGGAGGCGCCATGCACAATGAGCTCGGCCTGCTCCAGTTGCAGAAGCTCCCGGGCTCTGGCGCTGGTCGATTCGGGAACCACCACCGTCACCGGCGTGGACAACTTCCGCCCGGCGTAGGCCACCGCCAAACCGGCGTTGCCGCCGGAAGACGAGACAAAGCGTCGCGCCCCCTTTTTCAAATACTCCTCGCAAGCCAAGCCAATGCCGCGGATCTTGAACGAACCCGGCGGCTGCAGCGAGTCCAGCTTCAGCCAGACAGCGCGCTCTGCCGACAGGCTCAACAGATGGGACTCGACCAGTGGGCTTTCGATATGGAGTGGCATGGGCGTCTATTTTTTCTATTGGATGGAACTGCCGCGCGGACCGCGCAAGGAAAACCGCACGATAAACCCGGCAGGCCAACAAAGCGTCCCACCGTCCGCGCCCGGACATTTTCGCCGATGAAGCCCGGCTTGTCAGCGCGCCGTATCGCCAGCGCCGACTTTTGACGGTCCAGTTTGTACAGTGGTATCTCCGTGCTTGGCTTGAGTGCTCCGAGAGTCCGGTGATCGGCCGGAGCAGCCGATCAACAACGCTTGGCTCGACGGCCCTTCAAGACTGGGAGCTGCCTGTTGACAACGGCATAGGCTAGGTCCGGTCCACTCAAATTCCAGTCGTTTAGGCTCGGCTGGGTTGACCCAACGCAAATTGAGCACGATTGAGACAGCTAGACTTAACAACAGCGTAACGGTTCTTAAGTTCCAACGTGGCCACCACTATGCATCCAGATCGTGAGCGTCAAATTCGCGTGTTGTTTGATGAGTACATCGAGATGTACGCCGCCCGCGACGACCGTTTGACAACGCGATTCAGTGAAAACTTCAGCGGCTATGCGGGTGGCGGGAATGTTTTGGTTAAGACCCGGGACGATTGGGTGAAGATCACCCGACAAGATTTTGCACAAGTGCAGGGCCATATCCGTATTGAGATGCTCGATATCTCAATGCAGGATATTAGCGATGAAGTTGTTGTCGTAACCGCATTTTTCCACATCCACCTGCCTGTTCCAGACCATATCCTGTCGAGAGAAGTGGCGCGACTGGTCCTGATTTTTCGTCTCGAAGGAGCAAGCTGGAAGATTGTGCACAGTGGAATATCTATTCCCTATCACTTGGTACAAGACGGCGAGGTTTATCCGCTCAAGAGCTTGGAGGAGAAAAACCGCGCCCTTGAAGCGTTAGTCGAGGCCCGCACCAAGGCGTTAAAAGAGAGTCAGGAACTCTACCGCCTTCTGACAGAAGACACGCTGGATGTCCTCTGGAAGACTGACAGCAATCTTTTCATTACATATATCAGCCCATCCGACGAGCGTCTACGGGGCTACAAGACTGAAGAAGTGGTAGGCCACCATGTTTTTGAAATGTTCACCGCCGAGGGAGTTACAACGGTCCAGAAGATATTGCGACAGAGTAAGGAATCTGAACAGCCAACTACTCAGGCAGGATTTATGACCTTTGAAGTACAGCACCGTTGCAAGGACGGGCGAGTGTTATGGGGCGAAGTATTGTCGAAGCCTGAACGCAATGCACAGGGAACGATTATCGGATACCACGGGATTACCCGGGAAATTACCGAACGCAAACAGTTGGAAGATCAGGTGCACCAGCTTGCATTCAATGATGCGCTGACCGGAGTACCGAACCGACGCCTGTTGCTCGACCGTTTAACAACGATGATGGCGGCCAGCAAGCGCAGTGCCAAGTATGGCGCGGTGATATTTCTCGACCTGGATAACTTCAAGCCACTCAACGACGAGCACGGCCATGATGCGGGCGATATGTTGCTAATTGAGGTTGCCCGGCGCTTGACAACTGCCGTGCGAGAGGTTGATACAGTGGCCCGATTGGGCGGCGATGAGTTTGTAGTGCTGTTAGCCGAACTAGATGTAGACCGGGCAGAGTCAATAGGGCAAGCCCGCACCGTTGCGGAAAAAATCCGCGCCAGTTTGGCAGCACCTTATCTATTGAATGTCTCTGTACAGAATGGCAGGGCCGATCGCGTGGTGGAGCATCACAGTTCAGCCAGCATCGGCGGCGTCGTGTTTATCAACCACGAGGTTAGCCAGAACGACATTCTGAAATGGGCTGATGCTGCGATGTACCAAGCAAAAGAGGCCGGACGGAATACGATTCGGTTTTATGAGCCGGAAGACGGGCGCTGAATAGCCGCACCCAAACAAGGTGAGTGTCGGATCCCGGTCTTGAAGGGCTAGGGCAAGTAAATCGTGAAAGCCGCCAGCAACGGCTGTTTCCTTCTGAACCGGCCCTTCCAAACTGATGCTCGCGGCATCACAAAGTCGGCTCCCGCTGCATTGCCGCCTCTGGCCCGTGATACGAGCGTTGCCGCTGCTGGAGCGAAGGTTCCAGACTGGAAGCCCTCTCCTGACATTGTCATGGCCAAGGGCCGCTGTACACCCGAAACCTGCCGCTAGACTTCGCCCCGACTTAGCGCCAGCAGCAAGATCGCAAACAACTCGTCGGGGCTGAAGGGTTTGCTCAGGAAGTCGGTCATCCCGGCCTCAATGCACTGCGCCTTGTCCTCGGCAAAGGCGTTGGCTGTCATTGCGATGATCGGTATGTCCCGGTAGCCGGGGATATCGCGAATCTGCTGCGTCGCTTCTACTCCGGTTAAGTTCGGCATCTGCATGTCCATGAAGACCGCCGCATAGACGTTGCACTGAGCCAGGGTAACTGCCTCTACCCCATCTTCTGCTACATCGACTAGCAGGCCGCTGTCCTCTAGCAGCATTTTGGCGACTTCCCTATTGACCGGCTCGTCATCGACTACCAAAATGCGGTTGCCTTGCCAACGCTGCTGTATGAGCGCCTCGGCATCGACGTGCGTCGCCGGTTGCCGTACGACGATCCCCGTGCCTTTTTTCAGCCTCACGGTAGCCCAGAAAGTGCTCCCCACCCCAGTGTGGCTTTCGACCACAATGTCGCCGCCCATTGCCTGCGCCAGCCGCTTGCTGATAGCGAGGCCAAGCCCTGAGCCACCGTATTTGCGTGTAGTCGATCCGTCTGCCTGCTCGAAGGGATTGAAGACTCGCTTTTGATCCTCTGCGGAAATACCGATGCCGGTATCCCGCACCTCAAAGCGCAACAAAACGTCAGACGGGGTATCTTCTGCCACTGCGGCACGAAGAGTCACCGATCCCTCAGTGGTGAACTTGATGGCGTTGCTGGTCAGGTTGAGGAGAATCTGACCGAGGCGGAGGGGATCGCCCTGCAACTGCATTTTGGCAATATCGGGTGCAATGTCGATATCCAGCGTCAGCCCTTTTGCATTTGCACTTACGCTCGTCAGGCTGGTCAGGTTCTCCACAATCTCGCTCAGTTCAAAGTCTTTCTGCTCCAGCGTAAGACGTTCAGCCTCGATCTTTGAGATGTCGAGAATGTCGTTGATGATACCGACTAGACGTTGCGTGGCCTGCTCGACCTTGGCAAGTTGGTCTTTCTGCTTTGGGTCGGTAGCCCGGCGTATTGCCAGACTGGTCATGCCCATGATTCCATTCATCGGTGTGCGTAGTTCATGGCTCATGTTGGCGAGGAAGATGGTCTTCGCGCGATTGGCTGTTTCAGCGGCTTCCTTGGCAACGGACAGCGCGGCGGTTCGCTCGTCAACCAACTTCTCCAAATGATGCCGGTGCTTCTCAAGTTCAGCCTCCACCTGCTTGCGCTCGGTGATGTCGCTGCTAATTCCGAACAATCCAATGACAGTGCCGTCGTCGCCGAACAACGGCCACTTGTTGGTACTGACCCATCCCGGGTTTCCAGACGCGTCATAGTAGGGGTCTATCTTATTGAGCAGCGGCTTGCCATCGCGAAAGATAGGCAATTCTTCTTCATAGTAAATCTGCGCGGTGTCTTTCGGGAATACATCCCGATCATGTTTGCCAACCATGTCGCGCCAACTCGCATGCCCAGTGATGTTGGCCAGAGTCTGGCTGCAGAACCGAAAGCAGCTGTTATGGTCTTTGAAGTAGATGAAGTCGCTGGTGTATTCCAGAAAGGCGACGAAATCACGACTCAGCGCGATGATCTTTTCTGCGGCCTGTTTATGTTCAGTAATGTCGTACAGAATCACCAGATGACTTCCGGCAAATTGCTGTTCAAGAGCTGCGGCGCTGCCCAAGATCACCCGTACCGAATCGTCCTTACAACGGATGTTCAGCTCCATGGGAACAAATGGATTTCCGGTTCTCTTCGCCTCCTCCAGATTGTTCTGCCAACGGTCTGCCACGGACTGGCGGTATATCGGATCAGGGTATGCAAGCGGCCACCAGTCTGTCAGGGCGGAGATATCTTTTTGCGTATAGCCGAATGTCTCTACAAATGCACGATTGAGATGCGTGATGCCTCCACGTTCATCGTTGATCGCCATTGGCACGGGAGACGCCTCGACGATGGCGCGGGAACGGTATTCGCTTTCGCTCAATGCCTTTTGTTGTTTCCCCAAGGTTTCCAGCAGGCGGTTAAATCCACCAATCATGTCGCCGATTTCGTCCTGACTGATGATGGGCAAAGGCTGTGGGTGCTGATTTGTAGCCGACAGGATGGACAGCGCTTTCGTCGTAGCGAGCATCGGTGAAAGCTGGCGCCGCAACATCCACCAAGTCAGCGCTCCCGCCATCAGTGTCACGAAGAGTGTTGCTAGCAGAAGGCTCTGCTGCATATCGTGAATCGGAGAAAAGGCTTCTTCTGTGGGGATTACGATTCCTAAAAACCAGCCCGCCGCGGGAATGCCTTTGGCCGCTGTCAATTCTTCCACTCCCCGGGAATTAACAGAAATGCCGTAGCCCTCAAAACCCGCAATATAGCGGTCAAGTATTTTGTTGACGCCGGGCGGCGGGAGCGGCTGCATGATACGGCTCTTGTCGGAGGAGGTGACGATCAGGTGGTATTGCGGTGCGTTGAGCAAATAGCTGCCCGACTTGCCATAGCGGGCTGCCGCAATCTTGTCCAGAAAATTGGGCTTGCCAAGATCGGTCACGCCAGCCAACGCACCAATCACTTTCCCCCGACTATCCAGAATCGGTACTGCCATTATGAAAATCGTGTCCTTCAATATCTTGCCGGTGATCGGCTTGCTGATCGTCGGTTTCCCGTCCAGAACGGCCGTCATGTATTCTCGGTCAGCGTAATTGGCGCCAATCAGTGCTGGCAGGTTCGCGGCAATAACGATGCCGTCCATACCGCTAATCCATGTGCCACCATTGAACATGATTGGAAGAAGCGGGCGCCGCTTGATCTGCACCAGCAACTCTGCCGGTTTGCCGATCAAATGCGCGTCAATTTCCTTGGCAATGAGTTCCAGCGCATTCAGCCGGTCAACCAGCTCGGCATTAATGTCGGCGGCTACAAAAGAAACCGTCGAGAACTGTTGTTCACCCGATACACGCTCAACACCGCCCTGCAACAGCCGGTCGGCATAGAACGCCAGCGACCAGATACCGGCCACGAAAATAGCCAGCACGGAAAGGGTCACTCTTGTGTTGATCGAGTGCCACTGAGAGGGTTTCGAGCTCATGGCGGGTTCCCTTCCCGAATGGGGTTCTTCGGGTCGGCCACCGGAATTCAGGGGACACGCTGCAGAATATCGGTCAGGTGACTTCCACTATCGATACCAACGATGGGGAAGCCGGCGACAACCGCGCCCAGCCCGTCATTCATTGCAGCGGGGGGGGGGGGCTCTAAATCGGCTGTTGTTACTTCTTCGGACGCCATGAAAACCTTGTTTCAATTATGGGAATATCTACATCTTGCATAGTACGCCCTTCCACGGTCTCGTCCCCTGCTATTCTTGATGGCCGGTTGGGTCAGTAAGCCGCCGCTCAAAGCCTTGCGCCTAAAGTTACGTGAATGACCGGATCCGCTGCGTAGCCGAAGTTCAGACGGGCAAAGTTGGCGGCCCCGATCGAATGGCCGGTCTGGAGAAAGGCTCAGGTTGAGCGGCACGGCCACCCTTGAGCTGCATCTGAATGTCCATCAGGAGAAGATCGAAAGCATCTGCATCAACCTCGAAGAGCGTCGAGCGCGTCTTGGCCGTTCTCGGCCATGCGTGGCGTGATGCCCAACGCTGAGAGCAACGCCTCAACTATTCCACGATTAAGCGGCCGGCTCTCATGCCGGCCGACTTCTGAGTCGGGATCGGGACTACAATCGAAATTCAAGAGGGGGCGATTATGTTCGGCAACAAGCAACTCAGGGATGATTTGGCCGGCGCTCGGAAGCGCTGTAATGACATTGAACACGAACTTGCCGTGGCACGGAACACCGAAGCCGAACTGCGTACCAGACTTGCGGAAATGGAGCAACGGATAGGCAGAGAACAGGAAGAATCGAGTCGGCTTCGTAAGGACGTCCAAGACGCCGAGACGCAACTGTCTCAGGCTCGTGATGTGATGGCGACCCATGAGGATCAACTGGCCAGGCAACAAGGAGAATATGGCGCGCTTGTCTCGTTGCTCGATAGAGTCAAGACGGGTGTCGAACTGGCCAAGGCCGATGTTGCTACTGCTGGTCAAGCAATGGGATTGATCAATACCACGCTTGTCGAATTGAACAATGCGTTCACGGGAGTAAATACTCTGACTGGCGAGGTCAAGGATATTGCCAGCCAGACCAATCTTCTCGCGCTCAATGCCGCGATCGAGGCCGCACGAGCCGGTGAGACCGGCCGAGGTTTTGCCGTTGTGGCTGACGAAGTTCGAAAACTCTCGGAAAAATCGACTGCCGCCGCAGCCGGCATCGAGACAATGACTTCTGCGCTCAGATCACAAACCACGGCCATGAATTCGAATCTGGAAGATGGCATGCGACAAATCTCGAAGTCTGTTGAACAGGTGGACGGCACGTTAGCCCTCCTGTGACCTCACTTCAGAAGCAGAATTCTGGCTGGATAACCGTCGCACGCAACCGTCTCATAGCGTTCAGCGTGCTGTTCCCTTAGACCGTTGGGTTCCGGCGCGCCCGGTTTGGGAATAGTCGATGAATGGTTCCATGAACTGAATCGGGTACGACAATGAGCATTCAGGCTGACAATGCTCGTCCTCAATTCACGGAACCCACGCCGCTCAGCGCTTCTGAGCCGCGGCCAATCGCCAGCCGTGCCACTGGCCGCTTGACCTTGGAACCGGCCCTTCCAGTTTCAGGCCGTAGTCATCACCAGCGACCGTTCCCGCTGCATTGCTGCCGGTCATGCGCCGAGTCGCGAACGGCGGCTCAGGCCGACAAGCCGCCCTACAATAAATTCAAACGCCGTCCCACCAGCGCCGAGTTTTTCAGCTATCGCTTGCGAGCGGCGCTAAAGCAAGCCGGAAAACTCCCCACCCACCCGGTACTTCATGATTCTGGCGTAGAGCCCCGGCACCAGCCGGCTGAGCCACCAGGCTTTGCGCGAGGTGGCGTCGGGCAGCAGCAGATTGCGCCCTGCCCTCACCGCTTCAAAGATTTTCTCGGCGATTTCTTCGGGTGTGGATTCGCCGCCGGTAGTGATGCGCGGGCTGCTTGCCGGCGCGCCGCCGCCATCGGTGGCAGCGGCGCCGATGCCGGTGCGGATGAAGGACGGGCACACGAGGGTAACGGTGACACCGGCGCCCTCGACTTCACTGCGCAGACTGTCGAAAAAGCCGTGCAGCGCATGCTTGCTGGCGGCATAACCGGTGCGCCCGGTCAACGGCGAAAAGCCGGCGACGCTGGAGATGGCGACGATGAAGCCCTGCTGCGTAATGATGTGCGGCAGTGCGGCCTGGGTCAGGTTGCTCGCGCCGAAGAAGTTCACTTCCATGACGCGGCGAATGACTTCGGAGCTGGTGTCGGCGAGCAGGCTGCGGTGGCTGATGCCGGCGTTGTTGATCAGGCCGTCGAGCGCGCCGAAGTTTTCCAGTATCGACTCGACGGCCGCCTGACAAGCGGCCGGGTCGGTGATGTCGCCTGTCAGCGCCAAGGCTTTGGCGCCTTTGCCTTGGAGATCGGCCACCAGGGCGTCGAGGCCAGCGGCGTCGAGATCCATGGCCGCGACAAGCGCGCCAGCGGCGGCGTAGCGCTGACACAGTGCGGTGCCGAGGCCGCCGGCAGCGCCGGTAATAAGGACAACCTTGCCGGCGAGCTTGCGAGAAGTCATTTAAATATTTGGGCGGGCACGAGTTCCCACCTGCCTGTCATACGGCTGTGCCCTGACGCGAGCAGCGCCACAAATCAAACACTTCAGCCGAGCTGAGCTTGGGTACGTAACCGAATTCTTCTTTCAGCCGCCGGTTGTCCAACACCGGCCGGTAGCGCAAAAAGTCGAGCTGCTCTGGCCCGTATTGGGTTAGATGAAGCTTCTTCAGCAGCCACAGTGCTGCCTGGATCAGAGGTGCCGGCAGCACCCGGCAGCGCTTGCCCAGACGCGCGGCGATCTCGTAGATGCTCAGCTTGCCATCACCCGCAACATTGAAAATGCCGGTGGCCGATGAGGTGATGCCATGCACAATGGCACCGACTACGTCACGATCATGGATGAAGACAAAGGGACTGTCGGAACCGCAAATGGCCAGCAGTCGCGGCTTCTCGAACAGTGCGGTGATCTGGTTGTGCACGGTCGCGCCAAGAATGGTGCCGATGCGGAACACGATCTGTTCCAGCTGCGGCTGCGTCGCGCGGTAGTCAGCCAACATTTCTTCGACAAGACGTTTGTGCCAGGAATAGGCAAAGCTCTGGTTGCCGCGCACAGGGTCGGTTTCGACCAACCATTCCGGGTTGTCAGCGTGGTAGCCATAGGCCGCACCGCTGGATGAGACGATGATGCGTTTGACATTGTGACGGACGCAGGCTTCGAGCAAATTGCGCGTACCGCTGACATCGACGCTGTACTCGAACTCGCGGTTGCTGTCCTTGCCCGGCGTAACGATTGAGGCCAGATGCACCGCCACCTGCGGCTGATGGCGAGCGACGATGGCATCGACTTCGGCGGCGCGAATGTCGGCAACTTCGTAGCTGACGCCGGGCAGACGCTGCGCCGGTTCGCGTACGTCGAGCGCAACGACTGAAATGTCAATTCGTGTGGCGAGCTCGGCCACCACCAAGCTGCCGAGATAGCCTGAGCTGCCGGTGACGAGGACGCGAACGACGCTCATGGCATGCCGCGCAAAGGACCGCACCGAACGAGGTGCCGCCTGATATCCGGGTCCGCGCCGCAACGAAGCACAGCTACCCCTTTCCCTGTGCAACGAGCTGCGGGACAGGGTCGCGTTTGCTCCAGATCGTCGATACCGTCAGCCCTGCGATGATGTGCCAGATGCCCCACCAGGCCGTGACGATGGCCATGCCGCCCAGTCCGTCGAAAAAGTTGAATATCAGGATCAGGCCCAGTGCCGAGTTCTGAATGCCAACCTCGATGGACACCGCGCGCCGATCCCGCTCTGGCAGGCCGGCGAATTTGGCAGCGAAATAGCCGGTGCTCAAGGCCAGTGCGTTATGCAGGAACACAGCGAAGACAACGAAGCCGACAAAGTCGAGAAAGTAGCGCCAGTTCGCGGCCAGCGCGCCGACCACGAACAGGCCGAACACCGCCAGCGAAAAGATCTTCACCGGCTTGTGGGCGCGCTCGACAAAGCCTGGGTAGCGGTAGCCGGTCCATATGCCCGCCGCCATCGGCAGGCCGAGCAACAGGAATACCGTCAGCAACATATCCACCGGATCCAGTGCGACTTCCTTGAGAATGGCACTGGTCTCGGGATTCAGCCCGCCCCAAAACGCAATATTTGTCGGCGTCATAACGATGGCCACCGCCGTGGAAATGGCCGTCATGGTGATCGACAGCGCCGTATTGCCCTTGGCATGATGAGCCAGAAAGTTGGAGATGTTGCCACCGGGACACGCCGCCACCAGCATCATGCCCAGCGCAATGCTGGGCGCGGGTTTGATGACCATCACTAACAGGAAGGTGAAGGCCGGCAGTAGCAGGAACTGTCCAGTGAGGCCAATCAGCACCGGTTTGGGCATGACCAACACGGCCTTGAAGTCCGCCACCTTGAGGTCTAGCGCCACACCGAACATCACCAGGCCGATGATGGCGTTGAGCGCCCATAGCGATTGCGGATTGAAGTTGAGGCGGACGAGATCGATTTCGGTCATGGTGGCATTCCATCCGTCAGGGCTTGTGAAGAAATCGTAGCGAGCGGGCCGCAGCGGGGTGCGGCCGGAGCACAGCTACCGGAATGTACGCGTTGTACATGAGGATAGCGAGCACCGCCCAATCCCCGATCCGGCACGCGCAGTAGATTTATTCACAAGACATCAGCCTTTGGGTTCTTCGTGCATCTTCTTGAAGTGAATAAGCCCCGGCGCCCACATGTGTTTGACCGGGTCGACATCGACATGGATTACAGCACATTTGCCGGTTGCCAGCGCCCTTTCCAGTGCCGGCTTGAGTTGCGCCGGATCGGATACGCGTTCGCCATGTGCGCCCATGCTCTGGCCGAGTTTGTCGAATTCTATTTCGCCGAGGTCGGCCTTGATGGTTTCGTCCGGATCGAGATGCTTGAAGATCATGGTCTTGAAGGGTCGCAGCATGAACTGCTGATTCATCTTGACCATGCCCCACTGTTTGTCGGCGAGCACGATGTAGATTACCTGAGCCTTGTTGCGCACCGCCGTCTCAACTTCCTGCGAATGGAAACCCATCGCGCCGTCGCCGATGATGCAGCACACCGGCTTGCCCGGCCGCGCCAGCGCCGCCGCCACTGCCTGCGAAGTGCCGGCGCCGAGCATGCCGAACTTGAAGGTGGAGATCACCGTGTTGGGCACGGTCACATGGTGATAGAACATGGCCCAGATGGTGGCATTACCGCCATCGGCCACCAGCACGGAGTCTTTGGGAAATACTTCGCCACAGACCGCGCCGATGTGCGCCGGGTGCATGGGAATCGCCATGTCGGAAAGCGCCTTGTCCCAGCCGGCGCGCTCTTCCTTCATGGTTTTGGCATAGCCGGCAACGCGGGCCTGGCGGGTTTCGAGTTTGATGTCGCCCTTGCGCCGCTCCAGTTCGTCGCCCAGTAGTTCAAGGAAGCGTTTGGCGTCGGCGAGAATGGCAACGTCGGCCGGCTTGTTGAGACCGATCATGTCGCCATCGATATCCACCTGTATGCATTTTTGCTCGGAAGGGCTGCGCCAGTACGGTGGCTTGCCCCACCAGTCGGTTTCACCAACGCGCGTGCCGATGATCAGCACCACGTCGGCGTCGTTACGCACCTTGTGGTTGAGCTTGACGTGCGGCATGGTGATGGCCAGCGGCGAATCCTCGCTCATTAAACCGCGCGCCGCCCAACTGGTGGTCAGTGGCGCGTGCAGCAACTCGGCGACGCGGCGCAATGCCTCATACGCGTCAGCGTGAATGATGCCGCTGCCGGCGTGAATCATTGGTGCGGAGGCATCGATCAGCATCTGCGCGGCCTCGGTAACTTGCGCAGAACTCGGCGCTGGCGGTACGGTGTTGCGATACTGGTGCGGCTCCCAGAAGGCAACGCTGGCCTTTATCTTGCCGTTCATGATGGTTTCCGGCACATCCACGTGCACCACGCCGGGCCGCCCTTCATAACTCTTGCGCAGGGCCTTTCTGACAAGCTCCGGCACGCGGTCGAATGAGGAAACCGCAGCGCTCCATTTGCCGATCTTGCCAATCACGCCGCTTTGGTCGAAGCACTGATAGCTGCCGCCGCGATCGGGATACATGATGGTGGGCCGCCGTGCGCTGGTGATCACCAGTACGCGGTTACCGTCGGCCTGCTCGACCACCAGGCCGGGCAGGATGTTGGCCACGCCGGGCCCGTTGCTGGCCATGCAGACGCCAAGTTTTCCGGTGAGCCGTGCATAGGTGCCGGCCATGTGTGCCGCGCAGGTTTCATGGCGCGGTGTGACGATCTCGATACCCAGCCGGTGCAAGGCAGAATAAAAACCAAAATAGGTGCCGTCGATGATGCCAAATACTTTTTCGACGCCTTCTTTTTGCAACATGCGGGCAATGACTTCGCCGCCGCTGATTTCAGCCATTTCACTTCTCCTCAAAGCATTCATGTTCTGAGTCCGGGCCTGACTTTGAGCATGCGGCCGAGCCGATCCAGATAGTTCGTTCAGAGTAGACGATTGATGTTCAAAGCCGCTTGTCGCAGAATGCCATCTGTTTTGTCAATTCGCGACACAATGACTCCAGCAATTCCGACCACTGCCGACCCAAGCATCGTCCCCTGCGCTGCTCCGCTCCAAGCCAATGTCGCCTATGCACGGCGCCTGTTCGACATGGTCGAACGCTTCGGCCTGCCGCGTGCCGCGTTGCTCAAACATGCGCAGGTCAGCCGCGCCGACTGGGATGCGGCGCAGGCACGCCTGCCGCTGGCCGAATTGGTCGCGCTATTCCAGACGGCACTGACACTGACCGGGCGCCGCGACCTCGGCCTGGAGTTCGGCCGCCAGGTGCGCCCCGACACCTTCGACGTGCTGGGTTATGCCCTGATGACCTGTCACAACCTTGGCGAGGCGATCGGCCTGGTGCCGCTCTATGGTCGGGTGCTCTTTGATCCGGGTTACAGCGAGACGCGCTTCAGTCACGAAGGCAGCAACGTCAAGCTGGCCTGGGTGGTACTGCCGGAAGCTATGCGGACTGGCCAGCCTTATAGCGAACTACTCACGGAATCCCTGATCGCGAGCTGGTTCATATTGGGGCGCTGGATCGCAGGCGCCGACATGCCACTGGTTGAAGTACGTTTTCGTCATGCGGCACCCGATGACACAGTGCCTTTTGAAACATTTTTCGACTGCCCGGTATGTTTTTCCGCTGGCGAGAACGCGCTGTTGTTTTCCAGCGATCTACTCGCCCAGCCGCTGGTCCGTGCCGACGCCGAACTCAACCTGGCGATGCGTGACGAGGCGCGCAAAGTCATCGACCGCCTTCACCATGGCGAAGACATCGGCGGACAAGTACGCCAGATGCTGGTACCGCTGATGCCCAAATGCGAGGCGAGCCTGAAATACGTCGCAAGCGGCCTTGGCATCACGCCGCGCACGCTGCAGCGCCGTCTCGCCAGCGCCGACTTTTCCTTCCAGGCCGTGCTTGACGCCACGCGACGCGAACTGGCGCAGGTCTATCTACGCGATCCGGCGCTGTCGGCGCTGGACGTCGCGCTACTGCTGGGCTATGCCGAACAGAGTTCCTTCACGCGCGCCTTCAAGTCCTGGTTCGACGAAACGCCGACAGCATATCGGCAGAGCCAATAGTGCCAGCGTCGCACAAGGCAGCACTCAACGCACGGCCGGCTCGTGGCGCCCATCGCATTGCTTCACATCACGATCTGGCCGAGAATCGCCGTGTCGCCATCGCCGAGTTTTTTATGAATCCCGTGCTCTTTCTGCTAACCACCGTTCTGATGGCCTGGGCAGGCGCCGCTGCCGCCCTGCCGCTGGACACCATCGAGCTGCCGCCGGGCTTTTCCATCGAGCACTGGGCAACGGTGGACAACGCGCGCCAGATGGCACTGGGCGCGGTGGATGCCAAGGGCGGCGTGCTGTATGTCGGCTCGCGACGTGCGGGCAAGGTGCATGCGGTGAAGTTCGACGGGCACTACAGGGCCGGTACTGTCAGCACAATCGCCGAGGGGCTCAATATGCCGTCCGGTCTGGCCTGGAAAAATGGCGCGCTGTATGTCGGAGCCGTAAATCGTATCCTGCGCTACGACGATATCGATCGTCATCTTGGAAAGCCGCCTGCGCCCGTTGTCGTCACCGACAGCCTGCCCACAGACACCCATCACGGCTGGAAGTTCATCGCATTCGGGCCCGACGGCAAGCTCTACGTACCAGTCGGTGCGCCCTGCAACATCTGCGCGCCGGACGATCCGTATGCCGCGATCCTGCGCATGAACGCAGATGGCTCGGGGCGTGAAGTCTTCGCCCGCGGCGTGCGCAATAGCGTCGGCTTCGACTGGAGCCCAGTCGACGGCAGCCTGTGGTTCACCGACAACGGCCGTGACTGGCTGGGCGACAACAGTCCGCCCGACGAACTCAATCGTGCACCGCGCGCCGCCATGCATTTTGGCTATCCGTTCTGTCACGGCGGCGAGTTGGCCGATCCTGAATTCGGCGCAAAACGCGAGTGCCAGGAGTTCCAGCCGCCTGCTCAGAAGCTCGGCCCCCATGTCGCCAGCCTCGGCATGCGCTTTTATACCGGCACAATGTTTCCCGCCAACTACCGCAATCAGATTTTCATCGCCGAACATGGCAGTTGGAACAGTCTGAGCAAAGTCGGCTACCGCATCAGCCTGGTCCGGGTGAAAGATGGTCGTGCCGTGGCTTACGAGACCTTCGCCAGCGGCTGGCTGCAAGGCCGCTCGGCCTGGGGTCGCCCGGCCGACGTGCAGATGCTGCCCGACGGCTCCATGCTGATCGCCGACGATCATGCCGGCGCCATTTATCGCATTACCTACCGCAAACCCTGACTGGAACACCCCATAGAAAGCGTCAAACCATGAGCGATTTTCGTAGCGACACCGTCACCCAACCCAGCCCGGCGATGAAGCAGGCCATGATGGAAGCGCCGCTGGGCGATGACGTCTTCGGTGACGATCCGACGGTCAACCGGCTGCAGGAGATGGCGGCCGAGATGCTGGGATTCGAGGCTGCGCTGTTTGCCGCCAGCGGCACGCAGTCCAATCTCATCGCGCTGATGACGCATTGCCAGCGCGGCGATGAAGCCATCGTCGGCCAGCAGTGGCACACCTATCGCTGGGAGGCCGGCGGCATGGCGGTGCTCGGCTCTATTCAGCCGCAACCTCTGGAGAATCAGGCCGACGGCAGCATTGCCCTGGCCGATATCGAGGCCGCCATCAAACCCGACGATCCGCACTTTGCGCGCACCCGACTGATCGGCCTGGAAAACACTACGGGCGGCAAGGTGTTGCCCCTGCAGTACATGCGCGATGTACGCACCCTGGCCGAACGTCACGGCCTGCGCACCCATATCGACGGCGCGCGATTGTTCAATGCCGCCGTTGCGAGTTGTGACAAATCCGGCGGCGATGCCGTGCAACAGGCGCGCGAGATCTGCGCCGGCTACGACTCGCTGTCGCTGTGCCTGTCGAAAGGACTGGGTGCGCCGGTGGGCTCGGTGCTGCTCGGATCCGCCGACTTCATCGCCCAGGCCCGGCGTAACCGCAAAATGCTGGGCGGTGGCATGCGCCAGGCCGGCATACTCGCCGCCGCCGGAATCTTCGCGCTGCAAAACAACGTGCAGCGACTGGCCGACGATCATCGCAATGCCGCCATGCTGTTCGAGGGCTTGAGCCGCATCGCGGCCAGCCACCCCAAACTTGCCGGGCAGATGACGGTGCACCCGGTGCAAACCAATATCCTGTTCATGGATGTCACGCTTGAGGCCGGCGATGCCCTGCTCGCCCATCTCACCGCCAACGACATCCGCGTCACAGGTGGATATCAGCGTAGCAAAGATCTCACGCTGAAACGCATCCGCTGGGTAACGCATCTGGATGTGGGCCAAGGCGACGTCGAACGTGCGCTGGCGACGGTGGAAAAATTCTAGGCTGCACGCGTATTGAACAGCACTGCTTATTCCACCTCGACTAAAAGGCCTGTTCAGCCGTTGCAACTCCCGGTAAATGATCCCGGATAGGGTCAGCCCGCTGTCTTTTGCCGGAGCAGTTCTCGGAGTATTGCGAGTGCGGCCGGGTAATCGAAGTTCTCCATGTGCCGGCGCAATTGCATCCCTTTTGATCCGTAGGTGGCCTGCAGAAGTGCCCGCTGGGATTCGAAAAGATCGCCCGCCTCGGTGTCATCCCGCACCAGCAGCGGCTCCAGTCTTGCAAGCACGCCACGCGCCTGCTGCAGGTTGGCGGCCGAGGTGTCGCCATCAGCCTCAGGCAGTTGCGCAAGCGCTTCGCTGAGCGCGCCCAATTCGTGCTGCAAGGTATCGAGCAGCGGCGGCAGGCTGGCGGCCGGATCGCCAGCTTGCAGCGCATTTTCAATGGCGGCAGCGGCGGCCTGCACCCGGATCGCGCCCAAGCTCCCGGAAGCTCCCTTGAGTGCATGAACGCGGTGCCGGGCTGCGTCGGACTGGTCGGCAGCGATCGAGTCGCGAACCTGTTGCGCGTCGTCGCCATGACTTGCCGCGAGTTGCTGCAACAGTCTCAAGTAGGCTTCCATTTGACCGTGCAGGGCAGCCAGCCCCCGTTTGCTGTCTAGCCCATCAAACGCCGCCAACGCAGGCGGCAGTTGATTCGTCGCTACCGCAGGAGGCGTTGCAGCGTAATGCACCGAGTGGCTTGGCGATCTCCCGGTACCAGACCTGCCGGGTGACAACCAGAGCAGCAAAGTTTCGTAGAGTGCGTTGGGCTCGACCGGCTTGGTGAGAAAGTCATTCATGCCCGCCTCTTCACAGGCCAGACGATCTTCGTCAAAAGCATTGGCTGTCATGGCCAGAATCGGCGTGTCTGCCCAGCCCGGAAGGGCGCGGATGGCGCGGGTGGCTTCCAGGCCATCCATGTGGGGCATCTGCATGTCCATCAAAACCAGGTCGTAGGCGGTGGCGCTGGCTTTCTCCAGTGCTTCGCGCCCGTCGGCCGCCGTGTCTACCATCAATCCGGCGCCGTGCAGCAGTTCGAGCGCAACTTCGCGATTGATTGGGTGGTCTTCGGCAAGCAGAATCCGTGCATCGCCGTGAAGCCGGTGCAGTCTTGTCTCAATATTTTCGCTGTTCAAGGCGGGTTCGGCCGGCATGATGCCGTGGCCGCGTTGCAGGCGGGCGGTAAACCAGAAGGTGCTGCCCTCCCCCGGCGTGCTGTCAGCGCCGACTTCGCCGCTCATCAACTCGGCCAGCCGTCGTGTGATGATCAGGCCAAGACCGGTGCCGCCGTGTTTGCGTGTGATCGAGGCATCGGCCTGTTCGAAGGCTTGGAACAAGCGCTCGATTTGCTCGTTGGGAATGCCAGGGCCCGTGTCCTCGACTTCGAAACGAACCAGTAGCGAGTCGCCACTTTCAGTCAACAGCAGTGCGCGCAGGCTGATGGTCCCTGTGTCGGTGAATTTGACTGCGTTGCCCGCATAGTTAAGCAGAGCCTGGCGCAGCCGGGTCGGGTCGCCGCGCAGCCAAAGGGGTACAGAGTCGTGGTCGAGTTCGATGCGCAGCCCTTTGCTCTGAGCCGATTCGCCGATTATGGAAGCGACATTGTCGAGCACCGCGCTGAGGGGAAAGTCGATACCGTCCAGTTGCATCCGGCCCGCCTCGATCTTGGACAGATCGAGGATGTTGTTGATGATGGACAGCAGATGCCGCCCGGCACTGTCAATCTTGTCCAGCCGCATTTTTTGTTCCGGGCTCGTCCCGCTGCGCTGCATTAGGTGGGTGAGGCCGATGATGGCATTCATCGGGGTACGGATTTCGTGGCTCATATTGGCCAGAAAACTGCTCTTGGCCTGGCTGGCGGTGTCGGCCTGCTTGCGCGCGGCAACCAGTTCTGCGGTGCGCATTTCAATCAGGTCTTCCAGATGGTGTCGATGGGCGTCCAGTTCTTCGCCAGTACGCTTCTTCTCTGTAATGTCTTCTTTTACCGCTACGTAGTGGCTGATCGATCCGTCAGGTTGGCGCAGCGGTGTGATGATGGCAAATTCGACGTATTCGCTGCCGTCTTTGCGTTTGTTGAAGAACTCGCCCTTCCAGGGCTGGCCCTGACTCAGCACCGCCCACATATCTTGATGTGTTTCCTTCGGCGTTCTGCCTGAGTGCAGAAAGCGCGGATTCTGGCCAATCACTTCTTTGCGGCTGTAGCCCGCGCCCCGCAGAAAAGCGTCGTTCACATATTCGATCTCGGCCTTGATATTGGTGATGACGATGCTCTCTGGACTTTGCTCTACCGCCAGAGACAACTTGCGCAATTGCTCTTCACTGATCCTGCGCTCGGTGATGTCGGAGAAGGTACAAATGGCACCCATGACTACACCGTTGCTGAGGATGGGATTCGACCAGTACTCCACCGGAACCGCCGTCCCATCGGCGCGCCAGAACACCTCATCGGAAACCTGAACCGATTGTGCCTTGCTGAAAGCACCGTACATTCGGCATTCGCCTACCGGATAGGGGCTGCCATCGGAATGAGAATGATGAATCAGCGTATGCACATGCTTGCCGAGAACATCCTCGACACTTTGGAAACCCAGAATATTGAGGAATGCCCGATTGACGAAAGTACAGTTGCCTTGCGTATCGACGCCGTAGGCGCCTTCGGCCATCGAGTCGAGCAGGCGTTGCAAGCCTTCGCGGGAATCTTGCAAGGCATTCTCGACATCTTTGCGCTCTGCAATGTCACGAGCAAGGACGATAAAGCGCGGCTCCTGTCCTTCGGCAACTGCCTTGCGAGAGATGGAACACTCGAACCATCGCGAGCCCTCCGCCAGCGGAACTTGAATCTCGATACCCGCTGACCGGCCCTGTTCCATGGCTTCTTGCAGGCCGGACAATATCCGGGACACCCATTTGCCGGAAATCAGGTCGGACATCAGTTTGCCAAGTATGTCATCAACAGGTAAAGCAAGCTGTCCAACACGCGCGGAGTGGATGTTCAGTATCCGGCCATCCAGATCCACTTCGAACATCAGATCCGGAATAGCGGCCAGCGTCGCCTGCAATTGACTTTGTGCAGCAAGAATTTCGGCAGTTCGCCGCGAGACCAGTACCTCGAGGCGACCCTGATTCACCCTGGACTCAAACAGCAGTTTTGCCAAAAAAGCCAGGAGCAAACTGAAGATCAGTCCCTGTGATGCATTGACCGCAAGCCTCGCCGGATCGCTCCAACCTTCGGCAGGCGAGGCGCTCAAGGTCCAGTTGCCGTAGGGAAGTTCAACAACGACGTTAACCGGATCGACCACCGTGCCTGAGCTTTTGATGGTCTGCCGCCGTCCGCTATCCGGCACTATGCGCCACAGTTCATAGCTGAACCCGCGGTCCGCCAGATCCGAAAATCGTGCTCTGGCCAGTATCTGGTGAAGTTCCATTACAACCGCAACGTAGCCCCAGAACGCGCCCTGCTTTTTTCCGTTATCAAGAAATACGGGCAACCTTCCGATCACTCTGCCCAGACTTCCGTACTGAACCAATTCCAGCCCCGGCTCCGGTTTGATTTCGTGAGCATCTGGCACGTGTCCGTCGTTGCCTTTGAACGCCGAGTCATCCAAAAGATTGCGGCCAATGGCGTACTCGTTGCCACTCAAAGGTGATATCTGGCTAATGATGCCGTTGGGCGCCAATTGCAGCGCCGTCACGCCTGGATAGAACGGCAGTAGTTGGTTGGCCACGTAATCGAAATCAGGAGCATCACCACCTCCCAAGCGCACCATAGCCCCAAGTGAATAGGTGACGGCCATGTTGCGATCAATCTGCTGCGTGAGTTCGTGAACATGGTCGGCAGTTTCTTCGGCCATGACTTTTCGCAGGCCGTCGAGTCTGCCAACTTCCAGTTTCCATATCAATGCGGTGGCCAGCGTCGCGGCAAGCAGAAACGCGATGCCTGCGACAATCCATGGCTGTCGCGAGCTCAAGCCCAGCGAGTCTTTGTTGGCCACATCGGTTCGCAATAAAAAATGGCTGGTTCTAGGTTTTTCCGGCATCTCAGTTTTCCCGCTATTACCGGGTCTATTTTTTTTTCAATCTGACAGTGATCAACAGCCGAGTTTGGCTGCACACGAACAGATTGCCCGCCCTATTAGCATCTCTGACCAGCCGTGACCGGAATTCGGTAACTGGGTCTTTCGATTGCCTGTACTTGGTCTCATGGCCAACTAATCTATGACTATGACCCTCAGCCAGCAGTCATCAATTTGCTTCTCCGTAGCGCTCCGCGATAGCGACGAATTCCACAAAGTTCTCGATGAAGACATCTACTACGTCGGGGTCGAAGTGCTTGCCGCGACCGACGGAAATGATTTCATGGGCTTCTGTATACGGCATCGCCGACTTGTACACCCGCACGGAGATAAGTGCATCGAAAACATCAGCCAAAGCCATCAATCGGGCCGCAACAGGAATGGAGTCTCCTAGCAGACCATCGGGGTAACCGCTGCCGTCCCATTTCTCATGGTGCCAACGGGCAATCTCCTTGGCTACCGAAAGGAACTCGGGAGGTGAATCAATGTCACGTTCGGCTTGCTCAATGGCGTCACTACCCAGCTTGGCATGCGTTTGCATGATGGTCCATTCATCGGGTGTGAGCTTGCCGGGCTTGAGCAGGATGGAATCCGGGATGCCAACCTTGCCGATATCGTGCAAAGGGGCGGAACGGGTCAGAATGTCGATATATCGATCCGTCATGGTTTCGGCAAACCGGGGGTGCTCCCGCAAACCGATTGCCAGCTGTCGCACATAGTTCTGGGTGCGCAAAATGTGGCTGCCGGTTTCCGGGTCGCGTGTCTCTGCCAAGTGGGCCAGAGCCCGGATGCTGACAATTTGCGTCCGATCATTTTCAAGCATGCGTCGTTCAACTTCAGCCTCGAGCGTGGCGTTCTGATTCTTGAGCCAGTCGCGAGCCTGCTTGGCTTCGAGCTGCGTGCGCACCCGGGCCAACACAACAGCGGGTTTTATCGGCTTGGTGATGTAGTCGACGGCACCGCGCTGCAGGCCTCGTTCCTCGTCATCCGCTTCTGCCAATGCCGTAAGAAAAATTACAGGGATGTCGCGCGTGGCCGGATTTTCGCGCAACCGTGACAGCACGACATAGCCATCCATTCCCGGCATCATCACATCCAGCAGCACCAGATCCGGCAGCGGCTCACTCGCCGCCGCGCGCAGGGCACTTTCTCCTGAGTTGGCCGCGCGCACCACGAATTCGGGCCGCAGCAAGCTCGTCAGGAGGAAAAGATTCGTTGGCTCGTCATCAACTATGAGAATGGTTTCAGCCGTCACTCGGTTGCATCCCGCTCGATTGTCACTTGCTAAAAAATATTAACGCAAATTAACACACTGAGCGGCTGCGAATGAAGCTGTTTCATCTTCTCGCCCAACCCGCTGCCCAGCGCTCTACTACCGACACCCCGCCCTTGCAAAATTCCTCGAGGAATTTTGCTCACCGTCTCACTGTCGCCAAATGCAAGGCCAGTCCGATGAAGATCGTTCCGGCACAGCGGTCAAGCCAAACGGCTAGCTTCGGTTGCCGTTGCAGTCGCGCACCAATGCTGCCCGCAAACCAGCCGAGGCTGCCGAATATCACCACTGTTTGTACGGCGAAGAGCACACCCAGTAGCAACATCTGCGGCCAGACAACGCCACGGGATGGGTCGACGAACTGCGGCAAGAAGGCGATAAAGAACAAAGCCACTTTGGGGTTAATGGCGTTAGCGACAAATCCGCGACGAACTTGAGTGCCGATCGGCTCAACTTTGGTTGGATCGAGTCGCGCCAGAGACATTTCACCGGCATGACGCCACGCCATCACACCGATATAGACGAGATAGGCAGCACCGAGCATTTTCAAGAAAGTGAAGGCCGACTCGGAAGCCAGTACCACGGCACCAATACCCAGTGTTGCCCACAGCGTATGTGTAAAACAACCGATCGCACAACCCAGACCGAATCCCATCCCGGCAGACCGTCCACGGCTGACGCCGACCGAAAGCACCATCAGATTGTCGGGGCCAGGCGCGACGGTGACCAGTGCGGAGGCGGCGAGAAATGTCAGAATGGTTTCCAAAGAGATCATGATCCGCGCTCCATGAGTGATTGACGCAGGCGTCCGGCCCGTAGCAGCAGCCAGACGGCCCCGCCGCCAAGCAAGACCGCTTCACCGAGCAAGGTTGCGGGTGCGCTGACAAGTGCCGCGATACTACCGGCGATCAGACCACCAATCGCATCGAGACCGAAACGGATACTGGAAAAAAAGGAAACCACACGCCCACGCAAGCGATCCGGTGTCAAAATCTGCATGACGGTGTTGATGCCGACATTGGCACCGGAGATGCCGAAGCCGAGCACTGCCAGTGCCGGCATCGCGACAGCCAGATGAGCAGTGAGCGGAAATGCAAATAGCCCGATTGCCGCCAGCACGACGCACAGAACAACCAGATTCAGACTTCCGCGCACGGATGAACGTGTTGCCAATATCAAGGTTGCGATAAAGGCTCCGCTACCCGCCGAGCCCCAGAGAAGGCCCAGGGTACTGGCATCTCCATGGAACAATTCCTTGGCGAAGATCGGCAGCAGCACAGCATAGGCCGACGCTGTCACATTGAGCAGGGCCAGCACGATGAGCAGGGTACGAATTGGCCAGGTATCGACCGCAAAGCGCACGCCCTCTTTGAACACATGACCAACACTGCCGCTGGCTTTTGCCGGGGCCTCCATGCGCATCACGGCCACCCCCCACAGCAGCGCCAGATAGGTAAAGGCGTTGAGCAGAAAACAGGCGGCTTCCGAGGTAAAACTCAGCAACAGTCCGGCAATCGGTGAGCCAATAAAACGACCCAGATTGAACAGCATTGCGTTGAGCGCCAGCGCATTTGGCAAATCCTCACGGCCACCAACCATGGCCGGTATCAGCGATTGGCGCAGCGGCGTGTCGATGGCATTGAGTACGCCAAGCGACAACGACATAAGGATGATCAGCACCGGCCCGATCAGCTCGAACCAGGTCAGCGCCGCAAGCATGCAGGCTTGAATGAACAGCAGAACTTGCACGCCCATCAGCAGGCGGCGCCGATCGTGGCGGTCTATCCATGCCCCCGCCAGTGGTCCCACCAGCAGGATCGGGGAAAGCGAGGCAAAGGCCGACAGGCCCAGCAGCGCCGCCGATCCGGTTAGGCGATACACCAGCCAGGCCAGCGCAACTTGCTGTATCCAGGAGCCGAGAACGGAAACTCCCTGCCCAAAGAAATACAGGCGGAACGGACGATGACCCAGCGCCCGCATTGATACGGGTAGTTTCAACACGCTTTCAACCCTAAAACCTCTGTTCAACCACGGGGAACACGGGGGGCACGGGGAGAAACAAGGGCTTACGGTGGAAAATATTCCAAGAAAATGGGTGAGCACGAAAGCCGCTGCAACTCATTGAATGCCCCCGTTGCTTGCCGCAAAGCAGATTCCAAAGTACGCATAGCGCCCCGTGTTCCCCGTGGTCAATTGCTTTTCCCAGGTTCAAAAGTCGATCACAGACCGGCCATGGCCAGGTACTTGATCTCCAGGTATTCCTCGATGCCGAATTTCGAGCCTTCGCGCCCCAGGCCCGACTGCTTGACGCCGCCAAATGGAGCAACCTCATTGGAAATCACTCCAGAATTAACGCCAACCATGCCGTAGTCCAGCGCCTCGCCCACGCGCCAGGCGCGAGCAATATCGCGGCTATAGAAATACGCGGCCAGACCGAACTCGGTATCGTTGGCCATGCGCACTGCTTCGGCTTCGTCCTTGAAGCTGAAAATCGGCGCCACCGGACCAAATATTTCCTCTCGCGCCAGACGCATTGCTGGCGTCGCGCCGGCCAGCACGGTGGGCTCAAAGAAGGTTCCGCCCTTCGCATGGCGCTTACCGCCGCACAGCACACGCGCGCCTTGCGCCACGGCATCGGCCAGCAGTTCCTCGACCTTGGCCAGGCCCGCAGCATCGATCAACGGCCCCTGCGTTACGCCCTCCTCCAGTCCGTTACCCACCTTCAGTGCATCCACCGCTGCGGCCAGCTTCTGTGCGAACGCATCACGCACACCTTCCTGCACCAAAAAGCGATTGGCGCAGACGCAGGTCTGTCCGGCATTGCGGTATTTGGACAGCATGGCGCCAGCCACCGCCGCATCCAGATCGGCATCGTCGAAAACGATGAAGGGCGCATTGCCGCCAAGTTCCAGCGACATCTTCTTGATCGTCGGCGCGCATTGGGCCATCAGCAGCCTCCCTACTTCCGTTGATCCGGTAAACGAAAGCTTGAGCACCTTGGGATTGGAGGTCAGCTCGCCGCCGATGGATACCGGCTCGCCAGTCACCACGTTAAGCACGCCGGGGGGGATGCCTGCCTGCTGCCCCAGCCAGGCCAGCGCCAGCGCCGACAGTGGCGTCTGCTCAGCGGGCTTGATAACCATGGTGCAGCCAGCCGCAAGTGCAGGCGCGGCTTTGCGGGTGATCATCGCCGAAGGAAAATTCCATGGTGTGATTGCAGCGCAGACACCAATGGGTTGCTTCAACACGATCAGGCGGCGATCCGCAAGCGGCGAGGGAATCACTTCACCATACACACGCCGCGCTTCCTCGGCGAACCACTCGATGAACGAGGCGGCGTAGGCGATCTCGCCGCGCGCTTCGGCCAGCGGCTTACCCTGCTCAAGTGTCATCAGTTGGGCCAGGTCTTCCTGATTTTCCATCATCAGCTCAAACCAGCGCCGCAATATCTTCGCCCGTTCCGCCGCGGTCTTTGCCCGCCAGGGATGGAAGGCCGCGTGCGCCGCGTCAATCGCGCGGCGAGTCTCGGCGGCACCGAAACTGGGTACGGAGCCGACCAGATCACCCGTGGCAGGGTTGTGAACGTCGATGCTGGCGCCGCTGGCCGTCAGCCATTCGCCATTGATCAGACAAGTATTGCGCAGGAGTTCGTGGTTTTTCATGGCTCGCTTTCGATATTTCGGGACAGATCCGGATTTTGCCGTATTTAAGGGGTGTGCTACAGAATCGGGCAAGCCTAAAAACCCGCGACACCGAACCGGACGGGCATTTGACGGAGTAGTCACAGTCGGTGATACTTCCTCGCGTCAGCGCACAGTGCCCGCACCAATGAATGCACCCCCTGAAATCAACTGCGAAGCACCATCCCAAGGACAGGTTCTGGTCTGGGTTCTCAATGGTGGAGGTGAAGCCGAGTTCTTCAGTCCATCGTGGCGGGCTTTTACCGGTCATCACCCGGACGACAGCGTTGGAGACAGCTGGCTAAATTTTGTTCATGTCGACTACCGGTCCCCTCTGATCGCCGCAATCGAGTCTGCGATCAAATCCGGGGCAAATTTCTGCCTGACCATCCGCTTGACCAAGCAGAATGGTGAGTGCCCATGGTACATGTGTGAAGGCATTGTCCGTCTCGATGCGACAGGAAGTTTTGACGGTTTGATTGGCGTTTGCTCGGATATCACGCATCAGGTGAGGGACAGCACTGAAGCTGAACTTGGCAGCAGACATTTCGTCGATCTTCTGCCGCAGACCGAAGTGATCGCAATAGCGCTGGACAACAGCGGACGCACCTTGTTTTTTAATCCGGCGTTGGCGGAACTTCTTGGCAATCCCGTCGAAGAAGAAAGTCGGGCGCAACTTCTGTCATGCTTTCTGGATCGTCAGCGTCAGCCTCTAAGCGACATTCTTTTTCCCCAGAACGAACGCCGCCTTCACTTTCCGACGCTGATCGAATCGGAGTTCATTGCTGGACGCGAAGGCAGACACGTATATCTCTGGCATGCGATTCCCTTGCGCGACTATTTGGGGCGAGCCAGCGGGGTGATTCTCATCGGCGATGACCTGACTGAAAAGCGCTTTGCCGAGGATCAGTTGAAGCTAACCTCGCGCGTTTTTGAAACCACCGACCTGGCGATGATCATCACCGATCAACGAGGCAATATCCTTTCCGCCAACAGCGCGTTCAGCAGGCTGACGGGGTACAGCGCGGAAGAAGCCGTGGGCCGGAACCCCCGCATACTCCAGTCGGGTCGCCACGACGAGACCTTCTATCGCGGAATGTGGCAAACCATTCAGGCCAAAGGCAGTTGGCAGGGCGAGATATGGGACAGAAGAAAGGATGGAACGGTTTATCCGAAGTTCCTCTCAATCAACGCCCTACGCGACGACGAGGGCACAGTGACCCACTATTCGGGCGTCTTTTACGACATTTCAGAACGCAAGGCGATCGAGGAACGATTGGACCGGTTGGCACATTTCGACTCTTTGACCGAGTTACCCAACCGACAATTCTTCCTCGACAAGTTGGGCGGGGCCTGTCACTCGGCGGCATCCAGCAACCAGAGCATCGCAATTCTCTTCCTCGATCTCGACCGTTTCAAGCAGATCAACGACACCCTGGGGCATGAGGCCGGCGACGATCTGCTGCGCATTTCTGCCACGCGCCTGCGCGAATCAATCCGCTCTCATGACGTGGCGGCACGCATCGGCGGCGATGAATTCACCGTGCTGCTGACCGATATCAAGGATGCGGACAACGCGGCCAGGGTGGCGCAGAAAATCATTGACTCGTTCAGCCAGCCGCTTGATATTGCCGGCACGCGGATTGTAGTAACGACAAGCATCGGCATCGCCCTGTGTCCAGAGCATGCCGGTGATCCGGATACCCTGTTGCGCCTGGCTGATCAAGCGATGTACCTTGCCAAAGCATCCGAGCACAACAGCTTCCGCTTTCATACCCCGACCTGAACAACCTCTCGCCGTCCTGCCATTCGCAGCGGTGAGGATCCGCAGCGGCGAGGACTGCGTAGTTTGCTCGGCCACCTTTTAGCGCATCCGCAGCGAAGCGGGCAGGGTTTTGTCCTGTCCCTTCATGCTGCGCTTTGTCTTGCCAGTTCATCAGCACCGGCTTACGGTATCGGCTCCATCGCTGCCGACCGCATCCATTATTGCTGTGCTGATAAGAGCGCCCGCCTTGCAGCGCGCGGCTCTAATGAATTGCACTCTCAATGATCTGCCGAACCTCCTGCTCCAGTCCTTTGGAGGGAATCACCACCGCTGGTTTTCCACCCAGTTCCGTTGAGAACCGCTCTGATTCGCTGGCATGCTCATAGGCATGACCGAGTTTGTCGATCATTTTTCCAACGGCTATTTGCGAAAGATCATTGTCGGCGGCAAGTTCCTTGAGGCCGCTGACCTTACCGTCGTGGATCCAGGCGATGCCAAAACGTTTGGGCGGTTTGCCCAGAAAAACAAAAGCGTCGTGTTCGCCTGGCACGACCTCAAGGTGGTCGGAGACACGAAGAGCCAGTTCTTCCAACTGCGTTTTTACCTCGTCGAGTTTGTTTTGCGCCTCGTTATCCTGTGGGAGCGGCGGGTAGTCAATCTTGCTGCCAAACCATCTATCGAGCATTCCCATGGTGTCCTCCTTTTCGCTAGAGCAGAAAAAAGTGCCCGATAACAGCCTCGAGAGCTTGAATTGCGAAGCGTTAGCAGACTCGATAAGTTTAGGACGCGATTTCCGATAGTTCAAGCTTTGATGACTGCCGAGGTACATGCTGCCATGCAACATGACAACTCCTACTCATTGTTATGTATGTCTTATTTAGACAAATTCCGTACTGATAATTTTTGTCCACAACCAGCCGAATTCGTTTCGGCACCGAAGTGGTCGTCGACACCAAAATGTCACCCCGGGCTCAGGACTCGTTGTTCTGAAACGAATATGCCAAGGCCACCGCTGCGCTGCGCAGCAGCGTCGTGTCGCCGCCGACGGCGATGAAGCTGGCGCCGCAAGTGCGAAAGTGCCGCGCCAGTGCCAAGTCTGTGACGAAGACTCCGGCGGCCTTCCCAGACGCAGCGATGCGCAAGAGAGCATCCTCAATTGCCGCCTTGACTTCCGGGTGCCCGGCATCACCCAAATGGCCAAGCGATGCGGCGAGGTCTGCCGGACCGATAAAAACACCATCGACACCGTCCACCACCAAAATGGCATCGAGATTTTCCAGCCCTGCCCGCGTTTCGACCTGAACAATCAGGCAGATCTCGTTGTTGGCGTGCAGCACATAATCCTTGATGCCGTTCCAGTGCGCGGCGCGCGCCAGAGATGCTGCGACACCACGTATCCCGTCGGGTGGATAGCGCACGGCGCGGACCAGTGCCGCCGCATCTTCCGCGCTGTCGACCAGTGGTACCAGCAGGGTCTGCGCACCGGCGTCGAGATATTGTTTGATCAGCGCCGGGTCGTGACTCATCGGTCGCACCAACATCTGCACCGGATAGGCCGCCGCCGCCTGCAATTGGGCCAACACCGTGGCAGGGTTGTTTGGCGAATGCTCGGCATCGATCACCAGCCAGTCGAAGCCGGCCGTGGCAAGAATTTCCATGCTGTAGGCACTGGCCATGCCGACAAAAAGGCCGACCTGCAGGCGCCCTTCGCCCAGTCTTTGCTTGAAGAAGTTTTTCGGCATAGTCATGATGTTTCTACTCCAGCTTGAGGCCTTCGTCCCAGTAGGGCTCCGGGCCAAGTCGTGTGGCAAGAAAATCAACAAAGTCCCGTACTCGTTGCGGTACAAATCGAGTTCCAGGATAAACGGCGTACATATCGTAGGTTGGCGTCGGAAATTCGTTCAGTATCGTCACCAACTGGCCCCGCCGAACCGGCTCGGCGGCGATGAAAGTGGGTTCATAGACAATGCCGAACCCCTGTATCGCGGCTTCCTGCAGGGCATTACCATTGTTGGCAGTCAACGGTCCGCTGATTTCGATCAAACGCTGCACTCCGTCGACCAGGAAGGTCCAGCTGGAACGCGAGCCCAATGAATAGGCAAGGCAATCGTGTTGCATTAGCTCATCCGGATGTCTGGGTTCGCCATGGCGTTGCAGATACTCGGGCGAGGCAGCCACCACCGACCGGCAACTGGTCAAGCGACGAGCCACGGTTGTTTCGGGCAGGTGGTCTGTAATTCGCAGCGCCAGATCCATACCTTCTTCAATCAGGTTGACTTGGCGATCGTTGAAATCCAGATCAATACGAATATCCGGGTGAATCTTGGAAAATTCGAGAATCAGCGGCGTCAGATGCATCAAGCCAAAAGTCATGGGAACACTGGCGCGAATCACCCCGCGCAAGGTTTGGCGCTCACCCGCCAGATCGCCCTCAGCCTCGTCAATACGATCAAGGATTTCACGACACTGCTCGATATAGCTCGCGCCTGCCGAGGTGAGCGACAGCCGACGCGTGCTGCGGGCGATCAGTTTGACTCCGAGATGGGACTCCAGCGCAGCAATCTGCCGCGTGATCGCTGAGCGCGCCACATTCAATTGATTGGCCACGGCAGTGAAACTCCCTGCCTCCGCCACTCGCACAAAGGTTTGCATTGCCGCCAATCGATCCATGGTTACTCCGCTTCAACACATTATTTGCATCTTCGGCCATTGTATGGGGAACGCTGTCATACAATTCCGCTCAAAGTATTTTTCCCAAGGAGAATCTAATGAAGCGACTCACCGTTGCGCTATTTGCCCTACTACTCACATCGTTCATGGCCTCAGGCTCGAGTTTTGCCGCTGACCCGCAAGCTGGCAGCGATTTCAAACCGATCAATCCACCGCTGCAAACACCCAAGGGGAAAATCGAAGTACTCGAGTTCTTCTCCTACGGCTGCCCCCATTGCAACGACTTTCATCCCCTTGTGAGTCAGTGGGCGGCCAAGTTGCCGGCTGATGTGAGCTTTCGGCGGGTGCCGGTCAGTTTCAATCGACCCGAATGGGCGCGACTATCTCGCATTTACTTCGCTCTTGATGCCACGGGCAATCTGGCCAAGCTCGATGCCGCTGTGTTTATTGCCATTCATGAGCAGCGCGTCGCATTCAAGTCCGAGGATGCGGCGATCTCATGGGCCGCAGGCAAAGGAGTGGACAAAAAAGCTTTTGCAGATGCATTGAGCTCGTTCTCGATGCAAAGCAAGGTGAAGCGGGCCGACAAAGAAGCCGCTGACGCCCGTATTTCAGGCGTGCCGGCGCTGGCGGTTGACGGCAAGTATCTGGTCAACAACGAGGCAGTCAGCAATTTCGGCGAGCTCCTGACCCTGACCGACAGAGTTATTGAAATGGCCCGCAAACAACGTAAAGGCATGTAATTGAACAGCTTTCTGACGCAGCTTTTTACCCCGCGCGGCCTCTTCGCCGCCACCGGAATCGTCTCAGTAGGACTGGTTGGCGGCGGGCTGATACTGGCCAATACACTGAATCTCGCCGCCTGCCCGCTGTGCATCCTGCAGCGCATGCTCTATCTGCTGCTGGCTATTGAGGCAATCGCGGCGTGGAAACTTGCGGATTCTCCGCTACCGCGGCGTGGCGCGGCCCTTGTCATGGCTGCCACGGCGCTCACTGGCGTCAGTGTCGCGGCCTATCAAACCTGGCTGCAACGCTTTGCCAAGAATGTCAGTTGCACGGCCGACCAGCCCTGGTGGGAAAGTTTCGTGTATTGGGCAGGTGAGCAGTGGCCTTTGATGTTCGAAGCGTCAGGGCTGTGCTCTGAAGCTGGCTGGCGCTTCCTCGGCCTGTCGATTGCCGAATGGTCGCTGGTCGCATTCACGGCCATGAGCATCGCGATGCTGATGGCGCTGCTGCGCAAGAACTGAGTTCTCGAAGGCGGACTGCCCGGAGATTGCCGAACTGATACTTGCCGGCATCTGCGGGCAGCATAGGCAACGGCGTGCCGCTTTTCATTTGCTTGCCCGATTGTGCCCGATTGACCCGCACTAAAGAATCCCGGCTACCGGCCGATAAACAGTGACGGCTGGCGGCAAATGGTCGCGGCCATGCGACGCACATGGCACACAGGAATGCTTTCTACGAACTGAACGGCAAAGAATTTCAGCTTCTATTGCGCTAGCCCTGTTTGCTGGATATTCTCTTGCGGCGAACGCAGTATTCGGCCCAAGTACAGATCAAGGTTGGGAACGTCCGGACCTGAGTAGGTAATGGCAAGCGCATCACAAACAAAAATAACGGAGGCATCTGACAATGAATAAGCTTTCCATCGGTTTCCGAATCGCCATCCTGATGGTTGTCAGTGGGCTGCTGCTGATTTCGATTGCCGCTGTCGGATGGTTCAACGGCAATGTCTCTGTCGCATCACTCAAATCTGTGTATGAAGATCGCGCGGTACCGCTGAAAGACCTTGCGCGCATCCAGGAACTGCTCGCGGAAAATACCAAGGAATTGATGCTGGCCTCTCAACACGATCCGTCAAGCGTGCTGGCCTCCGTTCACGAGCATCCGGTAAAACTCCACGTCGATCTTTTCAAAAAGCGGGAAACCGAGATCGGCCAGTTGTGGGACAAGTTCATCGCCACAGTTAGCGCCGAAGACGAGAAACCGCTGGCAGCCGATTTCGCTGAAAAAAACGGCAAGTGGGTAAAAACGGCTTCCGGACTCATGGGACGCATGTCGTATGAGGAGTTTGGCCCCGAGTTGCTGAAGGAGATCCTGGTTGCGGAACGCAACGTGTCCGTCCCTGCCATGAAGTCCCTGGTCAAGCTGCTGGAACTGCAATCGCGCATTGCCGGCGAGGAGTTCAGCGCAGCGAAAGATCGGCACCAGACCGGAACGGTAACCTATCTAATCCTGGTCTTGGCGGGTCTTGCAGGTAGTGCGGCTTTTGGCTGGTTTCTGACGCGTTCAATTACCGCCCCCCTGCTGGTTTCGGTTGCCACCGCCGAAGCAATTGCCGCCGGCGATTTGCGCGGCGAAATTCCTTCCGGCGGCAGCGACGAGGCGGGGCGATTGTTGAAAGCGCTGACAAAAATGCAGGGCAATCTGCGCACCATGATTTCCATGACAAAAACCAGCGCAGAATCCATTTCCACGGCCGCCCATGCATTGTCCACAGCGGTAGATCAAGCCGCCCAGGCCTCAGACAGACAAAGCGCCTCAGCATCGGATATGGCCGCGGCGATTGAAGAAATGTCGGTATCCATCGACCTGGTCCGTGACCATGCGCGCGATGCGCGCGATATCGCTGTCCAGTCGGGCGAGGAGTCGCGCACGGGTAGCGCGATCATTCATTCGACAACGGATGAGATGCATCAGGTCGAGAACGCCGTCAATCAGGCGGCAGGAACCATACGTGAACTGGAGGGCTATTCCAGCGAGATTTCGACCATCATCAAAGTGATCCGTGATGTCGCCGATCAGACAAACATGCTGGCCCTGAATGCTGCCATCGAGGCCGCTCGCGCCGGTGAGCAGGGCCGTGGCTTCGCGGTGGTTGCCGATGAAGTACGTAAACTCGCTGAACGTACCGCGGAATCCACACACACGATAACGACCGTTATCGGCAAGGTGCAGGAAGGGGCTCGCCGCGCAGCGACAGAAATGGAAGGTGGCGTAGCGCGAGTCGCCGGTGGGGTAGAAAAAGCACGTCAGGCGGGTGAGTCGATAACCGGCATCCAGGAAGGTGCAAGCAAAGTCGCAAGCGCAGTAGGCGACATCCGCAGCGCACTCGACGAGCAATCCATCACCACTCAAGCAATTGCCCGCAGCGTTGAAACCATTGCACAAATGGCGGAGGAAAACAGCGCTACGGTTCGACAGAATGCTACGGAAGCGGACCACCTGCGATCCTTGGCTGCCGACCTGAATAGCGCAATTGCGCGTTTCCAGCTCTGACCCAGCTAAATGGAACTGAAGCAAGTCGGCGCTGACTTCCAGCCGCCTTGTTCCAAATGTCCAGTTAGAAGCCATCAATGCGATACTGCAATCCCCTTTTCGTGACAGAGAATCCCATTTTCCAGGAGAGATTGCCATGATTCGCACCGCCTCATCCCTTCTCGCCGCCATCATCATAGGTGTTGCCGCCGCACCGGCCCTTGCCGAAGGTCCACCGCACGACGTGAAAGCCAAACAGCAAGAGCGAGAAAACAAGCGCGTGCAAATGAAAACAGAAATGCGCCAGACGGAAGACCGGCAACGCCAGGAACAGCGCGGCCTGGAAGATCGCCATGACAGTGAACGCAAGGCGATGCGAGACAAACACAATCAGGAACGCGAGGCGCTGCGGCAGAAAATGGTGCCCAAATAGCCACTGAGGTCGATGGTATGAAGTCCGCCTGCTGGTTCATCGTAATTTGCACCACAGTTGCACTCGGCGGGTGGCGTACAGCTTGGGCGCAACCCGTGATACCCGGTTCCACGGCATTCTGTCTGTACGAAGTCCCGGTTGATGACGACGGCAAACGGCGCTGGATCAATCTGGGTATTGTTCAGTATGTCGAAATGACCGCTACCGAATTGACGATCTATTACGGTGGCGGCGCCTTTGGCGCCGGTCACGAAGCCCGGTACACGATTGAGAACCCGGCTCAGGCCTTGGCCATTCTTCAGAAGATGCGTGCGGTGGCCGCCGCCTGCCGCTAACCAGGCAAGTCGTTCAAGTTTCCTGAGCCGATTCGCGTCCGCGCTTTTCGTCGATACCGATCAGCAGCAGCAGACCGCCAACAAAAAACAGACTGGTAACCCCCAGCGCCAAGCGATGATTGCCGCCGGAAAGCCAGGTCGTCATGCCATAGGTCATAGGCCCCGCGACGGCTGCAAGTTTCATGGCCAGGCCCCAGAGCCCGAAGAATTCGGCGCGGCGGGATTTTGGCGCGAACAGGGCGACCAAGGCGCGCGAGGCCGATTGGCTGGAACCCAGGCACAGACCGGCAATATTCGCCGCGACCCAGAATTGTTCGCGTGTGTCGGAACCGAGTGCCACCGCCGTCATCAGCAGCCAACCCAGCAGCGTCAGTGCGATGGTGCGTATATGGCCGAGTCGATCCTGTACGTAACCGAAGGCAAAGGCACCGATGGCGGCCGTGCCATTCACCACGAAGAACAGCTTGATGTTGTCTTCAGCAGTGAAACCGATGGCCTCCTGCGCATAAATTGCCGCGAGGGCAATGGCGGCAAAGACACCGGATTGATAGCACAACATGCAGACCATGAAGCGGGCCATGTCGGGGAAGCGGCTCGCTTCGCGCATGGTGTGCAGCAGCCGTTGCACCAGAGCCGAGATTTCAGCGCCGGGTTTTTCGCTCGGACGCGCCTGCACCCGCTCGCGCAGCAGCAGAAAAGTCGGCGCTGACGCTACGGCGAAGAAAGCCGCGGTGATCAGCATGGTGGCGGGAACGAAGCTCTCGGCCCCCTCTCCACGCCCCTTGGCGGCAACGATCCAGGCCAGACACAGAGCGAGGCAACCCATGCCACCCAGATAGCCCCAGCTCCAGCCCCAGCCGGAGACCTTGCCCAGATCGTCTTCTCCTGCGAGTTCGGGCAAAAAGGCCGCGATGATGTTTTCGCTGCTGCCGAAAAAGAAGCTGGCGATTGCCACCAGCACCATGGCCAGCAACACGTCGCCGGGGCCAACCCAGTACAAGGCCGCCGTGCCCAGAACACAACCGACCGTGGTCACCGCGAGCAGCCTCTTTTTCGCACCGTGACGATCGGCATAAGCGCCCACGCTGGCGGCTGTCAGCAATATGGCAACACTGGCAATGGCCTGGGTGCTGGTCCAGGCCAGCGTCGCCCAGACCGCTCCACCGGCAATCACCGCAACGAAATAGGCGTTGAAAATCGCGGTCACCACCGTGGTGGTATAGGCGGAATTGGCAAAGTCATACATGGCCCAGGCCCAGACCTCGCGTTTTTTTACGCCTTCGGCGAGAACGTTCCGGCTCATGATGAATGCCTTTCAAGATCGGGCTCGCCACAACGGCGCAGAATTTCACTACGTGCGGCATCACGCAGTTGCAAAGTTGCCTGCCAGCCATCACCGGTGGCAGCAATTGGCGCGCAAATGCTCACGCTGACGGCGCCGTGCCGCGGCAGCCAGGTTTCATCCCGCAGGATTTCACGCGTCCCGACCAGAACCACCGGCATCACGGCCAGCCCGTTCTGCACGGCGATCTGAAAGGCCCCAAGGCGAAACGCGCGCAAACCCGGCCGGCGGGTGAACGTACCCTCGGTAAAGAAAACCAGCGGCCGTTCGCCAGCTACAGCGGCCAACCGGCGGACGTCCTCGACCCCCTGACGCGCGTCAAAGCGCTCGACAAAAACCGCGCCCAGCCGTCGCAGTAGCGGCCCCGCGAGCGAATGCGATGCCAGCTCCATCTTGGCGACAAAGCTCACGGGCATCGGCAGCGCCGCCGCCAGCGCAATGCCGTCCACATAACTGGCGTGATTGGCGACGATCACCGACTTGCCGGCTTGCAAATGCTCCAGCCCATCAAGCTGCAATCGAATACCGCACAGACGCACACACAGACGGGCCAGTGCGGCGACAAAGCGGTAACGTGCGGAAAAACCGGGCAGCAGCAGAATGCCCACCACGGCCGGCAGCGCCACCAGGCCAAACACGCACCAGGCGTAGATGCCGTAAAGCCGTTCGATGCTGTGCCGCGCCGCGCCGCGCAGGCCTTGCCAGAAGCCCGCCAAACCGAGCCGAATCACCTGCAACCAAAGCGCGCTGTCACCGCTGCCAAATCCCGCGCCAGCATATATTTCCCGCGTCGCGGCGCGCCGAATCTTTCCGCTTGATGTCTTGAGTACGGCATGCGGCGACGCCAGCACCACGTCGTCCGGCGGCGTACCGAGCAGATCGACGGCCAGGGCATTGATGCGCCGGACCAGATCCTGCCGCGCAGCATCATCCGTCTCGCGACTTTCGGCCACCACCACCAGTTTCTCGGTACCCTGCCCCGCCACCGTCAGGCCGAACACCGCAACGCAACCACGGCGTATGCCGGGAATCGCACCAACGGCCTCTTCAAGCTCATAGGGGTAGAGATTGCGCCCGCCGCGAATGATGGTGTCCTTGATACGACCGGTGATGACGATATCGCCATCAACCAGATAGGCCAGATCGCCGGAATCGAGCCAACCGTCGTGAATCAGGCCGGCGCTGGCCTCTTCATTGCGAAAGTAACCGCGCGTCGCCGATGGCCCGCAAAACTCCAGGCGACCGACATGGCGCGGTGGCAGCTCGCGCCCGGCATCATCGACGATGCGAACATCATGGCCCGGCAGCGGCTGACCGCAGGCAACCAGTTGCAGAGCACTTTCATCGCCCCCCTCTGCCGGCACCGCCTCACCATGTGCCAGCAAGCGATCACGTTGCACGCGTTCGATCAGCGGCCCCCGCCCCGGCGGCGACACAGCCAGACCCACCGAGCACTCGGCCAGTCCATACACCGGCGCCAGCGCCGTCGCATGAAAACCATAGGGCGCAAACGCAGCGGCAAAACGAGACAAGGTTTCCGCCGCCACCGGCTCGGCGCCGTTGGCCGCATAACGCCACGAGCTCAAGTCAAGATCTTTCAGGCGCGCCGGATCAAGATGCCGAAGACATAACTCAAAGGCGAAGTTGGGCGCTGCGGTGACCGTGCCGCGATGCTGATGAATCGCCCACAGCCAGCGCTCGGGGCGCGCCAGAAAATCCAGCGGCGACATCAACACCAGTGGGCAGGCGTGATAGAGGCTGCCCAGCCAGGCTCCGATCAACCCCATGTCGTGATACAGCGGCAACCAGCTCACCACCACATCGACCGGTGTCAGCGCAACGGCCTGTCCCCAGGCGCGAATATTGGCCAGCAGGTTGCTGTGATCGAGCGTTACGCCCTTTGGATTGCCGGTAGAACCCGACGTGTATTGCAGCAAGGCAATGTCACTCGACCTGCCATGATGATCTTCCGCCGACGCTACCGATGCCGACGCTTTACGAAGCTCTTCGGGGGTCGTCACTTCGCGCAGAGTCGGCACCAAACCAGAAAGAATGCGCGCCACCATTCGCGCAGCATCGAAGCTGATCAGCACAACCGCTTCGCAGTTCTGCAATATTCCAGCCTGACGGCGCAGGTGATCCTCGATCTGTCCGGGCCGCGTCGGCGGGTAGATGGGTACCGGAACCGCGCCGGCGAGCAGGATGCCGTAAAAACTGTGAAAAAACTCCAGCCCGGTCGGCAGCATCAGGGCCACACACTGGCCAGGCTCGATACCGAAGCCACGCAAGCCAGCCGCGACCTCGCGTGCGGCTTCCAGCAGGTCGCCGTAGCTCATGGTCACTGTTGTCTGAAATAGAACATGCGGCCGCTGCGGATGGCGAGCAGCATGCCAATGCAATACGTCGGTCAAGGTGAGCGCACGATCAGGCCGCGCCAAGTCGGTTTCCTCGGGCGCGTGCCAGGAGGTTTGCTCGGGTGCCGGGCCAAATGTACCGTCTGCGGCGCCTGTCATTGCGGCAAGCAAGTCGCGCGGCGTTTCGGCGCTACCCAGAACATCGGTATCAAAACGAAGCCCGAAGCCTTGCTCGACGCGCGTCAGCAATTCCACTCGCGACAGACTATCCAGCCCCAACTCCCGCTCCAGGCTACTGTCCAGACTGGCTTTCAGTTTTGCCCCCGGCCGCACCTCAGCGACCAGCGCTTCAATGATGGATAGTAGTTGTGCCGACTGGTCTGCTTCCGGTTTCGGCGCCATGGGATCAGCTCTGCATCGAGCGCCGTATCACCAGCGCCGACTTTTCAGGGGCGATCAGCGTCCCTTCCACTCCGGCTTGCGTTTCTGCATGAAGGCATCAATGCCTTCCGCCGCATCCTCGGCCATCATGTTGCAGGCCATGGTTTCGCTGGCCAGCTGGTAGGCTCCATCGAGCCCCATTTCAAGCTGCTTGTAGAACATCTGCTTGCCCATGGCCAGGGCTACCGGGGACTTGCCGCAGATCGAGTCGGTCAGCTTTTTCACTTCCGCGTCGAGTTGGTCCGCAGGCACCACGCGATTGACCAGACCGCGTCGCTGCGCCTCGGCCGCATCGATGAATTCACCGGTCAGCAGCATTTCCATCGCCTGTTTGCGCCCCATGGCACGCCCCAATGCAACCGAAGGCGTGGAGCAGAACAGCCCAAGGTTGACGCCCGAAACCGCGAACTTGGCGCCCTCCACAGCTACTGCCAGATCGCACATGGCGACCAACTGGCAACCGGCAGCGGTGGCGATGCCATGGACCCGCGCGATCACCGGCTGCGGAATTTCGGTGATGGTCATCATCAGCTTGCCGCATTGTTTGAACAGCTTCTGCTGGTAGGCCTTGCTCGGATTGGCCCGCATCTGCTTTAGATCGTGGCCGGCGCAAAACGCCTTGCCGGCACCGGCGATGACCACGGCACGTACCGAGGCATCTGCGGCGATGTCATTCAGCGCAGCTTGAAGTTCGTCTAGCAATTCCTCCGACAGCGAGTTGAACTGCGAAGGACGATTCAGCGTCAGAGTCGTGACGCCGTCCTTGTCTTCGCGCGTCAGGATGGGCAGTTCAGTTTCTGTAGGGGTGTGACCGGGTGCGTTCATGGTGGTATCTCCTTGCCTCTGATGCAATAGATTGAAAGACTATTGTGCCGCAGAGCGGCCCTGTAGTACCAGCTTGCGCTCGCCGCCGCTCCAGAGTGGAAGACTGCGCACCGTCGCCCACGAATCGACAAAGCTGCGATAGTCGGGCGACAGAACCAGGCCGGATTGCCCGCTGGAGTGCATCACACTTGAATTAGCGGGGTCTTTAAGGTCGTAGATGGCGCGCAGGCTCGCGGCATGCTCGTTGAGATAAGGCTCGGCTCCCTTGAGGTTGTAGCGGCCGACATTGACGGTGTAAGTATCGCCGCCTGTGGCAACCCTCAACTCGAACCAGGGCGCGAGCGCCTTGACCTTTGAAAATGGCCTATGTTCGGAACTTGCCAGGTGGACGGCCCCCCACTTCCAGCGTGCAAGATCTGCACCCTGGCTTTTCTGCAACTCCTCGAGAGCACGGTCCAGCGAGCGATTGATCATCTCGGCGCAAGTTTCGGTAGCGGGCGTGGTCTTGTCGTCACACCACCAGGCATCGTTCCTTTCGAGAACTCCCTCCAGCGCATCGCGAAAATCGCGGCGACCGACCTGGCTCAAATAGTATTCGTCGCCGCCCATTTCGTCGGCCAACACGGCCCGTGTCAGCTCTCGCGCCCAGGCCGCATAGATTAAAGGCGCAGCGTCGGTCGCCCGCATCTCACCCGTGAAGGCCGCCAGTTTCTGCATGGCAGCGGCGCCCAGTGCGTGGGTCGGTTTGGCTTGATGCAGCCAGGGCAACATTCGTTGCGCGCCCAATGAGAAAACATCGGTTTGTATCTGTCGCAGACTTTCCTTGTCGTGTTTGGGCTTGGCTTTGAGCAAGGTCTCGATGCGCATATGCCGATAGGGTGCAGCCCATTCGCTGGTAATGAAATGCGGATAATCTGGCCCATGAATGCGCTGGTTGGCGGTGGCGATCCAGCCGCGCGCGGGATTGATCTCGCGCGGCGTCAGCGTCGGGTCAAGAAAGCCGGTCCAGTCGTAGCGCGGTTCCCAGCCCGGTACGGGTGCAAGTCCGTGCAGATCGTTGTCGGCGCGGCGCAGAGGTACCCGACCCGCGGCGACGAACCCGATATTGCCATCGACGTCGGCCACCACCATGTTCTGCATGGGTGCGTGATACATTTCCGCCGCCTTGATGAACTCTGCCACCGATCCAGCTTGACCAATCGCCAGGCCCGCATCGACGCTGCTGGCGTTTACATCCAGTGCCGTCCAGCGCATGGCCAGGGCATAAGCAGGCCCGCTAGCAGAGCCGGTAAGACCGGCGACCGCGTTTGAGCCGGAATCCGAGATGACCGGCCCATGGCGCGTGGCGCGCGTGGTCAAAATGACATCGCCCTGCCCTCTGACGTGAATGACTTCCTTGAAAGATTCAAATACCGCCCAACCTTCCGGGGTTCTATAGCGCGTGGCGTCGTCCGCCTTGATTTGTTCCAGGTAGATATCCTGCACATCGGGGCCGGTGTTGGTGAAGCCCCAGGCAATGCGCTTGTTCTGCCCAAGTACGACCATCGGCAGTCCGGGCATGGTGGCGCCAGCGACTTTAAAACCCGGCGCTTCAAGCCGCGCGAAATACCACAGGGCCGGCGCCGTCAGTTTGAGATGCGGATCGTTTGCCAACAGCGGCTTGCCGGAAACCGTGTGCGAACCCGCGACAACCCAGTTGTTCGAGCCAACGCCTTGGACGCCGGACTCAGGCGCGTCGAGCAGAGCCTGCTGGCCAAGCTCCGCATTGATTTTCAAATCACGGTAGAGCGCCGCGTAATCGCGCACCGGCAGTGGTTTCTCGCCCGGATAGGCTGGCAGCAGCTCATCGATGCGCGCGACCGGCAGCGTCTTGGCCAGACGCATGCGCAACAATTCCTTGTCCCAGTTGCCGCCCAGATCCCAGGCCATCATGATGCCCCAGGCCAGCGTGTCTTCAGGTGTCCAGGGTTCCGGATGAAGACCGAGAATCAGGAACTCAGGCGGGCGGGCCCGCAGATGCCCGCTTAAGTAGGCGTTGATCCCTGCGGTGTAATTCAAAACGGCAGCCTGCGCCTCGGCACCCATTTGTTTCCATTGCGCGGCGGCAGCGCGCTTCACGCCGAGCGCCCGCAAAAACTTGTCGTTACCCAGCGCGGCTGAACCGAAAGCCTCCGATAACCGGCCCGAGCCAATGCGCCGATGCGTCTCAAGTTGCCACAGCCTGTCCTGCGCATGCGCGAAACCCAGGCCGAAAAGCACGGCATCTCTATTCGCGCCGCGTATCGTCGGAATGCCTGAGGCGTCTCGCTCGATGCTGACCTCGCCTGACAGCCCTGCAACCTCAAGCCGGCCCTCTGTCACCGGCGTTACCTGTTGCCACCAGAGAACTGCCACCAGCACGACCAAGGCAAGCAGACTCAGCAAAACTGCGGCGATGCGTGGCATCCAGATCATTGTCTATTTCCCTTATTCGAAAGACTTGGCTGATTTTGCCTTTTCACGCAACACGTATTTCTGAATTTTGCCAGTCGATGTTTTGGGCAAGGCTTCAAAAATGAAATGCTTGGGCACCTTGAAGCGCGCCATGCGCTCCCGACAGAACTCGGTCAACTCTTCGGCACTGACACTAACGCCTTCGCGCAGTTCAATGAAGGCGCAGGGCACTTCGCCCCATTTTGGGTCTGGGCTGGCAACTACCGCGGCACCCATCACGGCGGGATGGCGATACAGCGTGTCTTCGACTTCAATGGAGGAAATGTTCTCGCCGCCGGAAATGATCACGTCCTTGCTGCGATCCTTGATCTTGATGTAGCCATCGGGCTGCATTACAGCCAGATCGCCGGTGTGGTACCAGCCGCCGTGAAAGGCTTCTTCCGTCGCCCTCGGGTTTTTCAGGTAGCCCTTCATCACGATGTTGCCGCGAAACATGATCTCGCCCATGGTCTGGTCGTCCCAGGGCACGGGTTCCATGGTTTCGGGGTCCAGCACCGTGACGCCTTCCTGACAGTGATAACGCACGCCTTGCCGTCCGTTTAGACGAACTTGCTCATCCAGCGGCAGGTCCAGCCAATCTTCATGCTTGGCGCAGACCGCCGCCGGGCCGTAGGTTTCAGTCAGCCCGTACACATGCGTGATGTTGAAACCAATCTTGCCCATACCTTCGATCACTGCCGCCGGCGGCGGCGCGGCCGCCACCAGTGCCGAGACCTTGTGATGGATGCCCTCGCGCCATTCGGCGGGGGCGCTGATCAGCATTGAATGCACGATCGGCGCACCGCAATAGTGGCTCACCTTGTGCTCCCGGATGGCATCGAGGATCAGCTTGGGATCGACCCGGCGCAGACAGACATTGGTGCCCGAATTGGCCGCCACGGTCCACGGAAAGCACCAGCCATTGCAATGAAACATCGGCAGCGTCCACAGGTACACCGCTTGCGGCGGCATGCCCCACGAAACGATGTTGGACAGGGCGTTGAGGTAGGCACCGCGATGGTGATAGACCACGCCTTTGGGATTGCCGGTGGTGCCCGATGTGTAGTTGAGCGAAATTGCATCCCACTCGTCTGCCGGCGTCTGCCAGGCGTAGTCGGCTTGTCCGCCAGCCAACAAGCTCTCGTAGTCAATATTGCCAAGACGCTCACCCGGGCCGGTGTATTCGGAATCATCGACATCAACGACAAGGATTTCTCGCCCGAGTAACGCCAGGGCCTTTTTTACCACGGGCGAATATTCGCGATCTGCAATCAGGGCCTTGGCTTCTCCGTGATTGAGCATGAAAGCAAGTGACTCGGCGTCAAGCCGTGTATTTAAAGTGTTCAATACCGCGCCGCACATCGGCACGCCAAAGTGACATTCGAACATCTCCGGCGTGTTGTTGAGCATCACCGCCACCGTATCGCCAGCGCCGACTTTTTGCATCGCCAGAGCCGAGGCCAGGCGCCGGCTGCGCTCGTAAGCCTGCCGCCAGGTGTAGCGGCGTTCGCCATGAATGGTCGCAATGCGTTCGGGATAGATGTAAGCGGAACGCTCGATGAATGTCAGCGGCGTCAGCGGCACATAGTTGGCCGGGTTCTTATCCAGTCCAGCAGCATAGGGATTACTCATAAGCGTCCACTCCTCAAGTACGGCAACGTTCAACAAGGGCCGGTTTGTCACCAACAAGACTGTCCAGCCAGCTTCCAAGTTCTTCAGCCAAACCCTGCGCGGCATCGCGCGCCGCCGCTACGCCGCCACGCGCGATCGCCTCGGGAGCCGGTCTATTGATCAGAAAAGCATGCCGCGATATAACTTCTGCACCACGCAGTGGGATCAGTTGTGCTCGAACTTCAAGCACGATCTTGCTGCCCTGCGGTTCGTCGAAACGCTGTTCCAGCTCGTCCAGAACCAGTTGCAAACGACAACCATTGCCGCCCTGTCCGGACTGACCAAAAACGATGCGGCGTCGCAAAAAGCCTTCCAGCAACTCCGCGGGTGGCGCAACCCAGCGACTTTCAGTGTAGCTCTGGCGCCTTAGCGGCTCGCGGTAGGCGAGACGAAAATGCATCTCCGGCCCCGCCAGCCAGGATGCCGCCTGAACGTCGACCGCCGCGATCGGTACCCGCGACCCCGACCACTTGCCGGACAAATCTCCCAGATCGTACTGAACCGGTTCAGCAATTTGTGTGATGCCGCTGCATGCCACCATTAGCAAGCCAACAAGTATTGCGAGCAGCCCTTTCATTTTCATTTTCCTCCCTGTTTGGCCGAGGTGGAAAACCCGGTTTCACCTGGCCCCGGCATGCCGGCACCACGGCCAAAAATCAGCATTTGCGGATTGTCTTCAATTCCCTTCAAGACCCGCGCAAGCTGGCGGGAGTTGCTCGACAACTCCTGCATCAGGGCGTCTGCGCGCGGCAGGGTCGTTGACAACTCGTCGGCAGCATTGCCGGCGAGGCTCTCGACTCGACGCGACAGCACGGCCATCGACTTGACCAGTTCGCGCGTTTCCGCCGTCAGTGGGGCACTCTCCCCCGCTGTCGTTTCGAGATGAGCGAGGATCTGTCGCAAGTGCTGCATGTTGCTCTCGGACAGCGCTTCGCGCATTGATGCCAGGACCACCGGAATGTCACGCAACCCGTCAGACGCCGTCGATAGATTTTCGAGCGTACGCGAGAGATTCTTGACATTTTTCTCGTCCAGCAGCTTGCTCAGTCGCACGGATGCCGCGCTGATCTGATCGACGATATCGCCGGCTTTTTCGCCCAATTTGTCAAACAGTGTGGGTTTGAGTTGAATGCGTGGCGTCTCGCCATTGACGCCAAGCAAGGGGGCAATTGAAGAACCGTCGTCTTCGATCTGCACATACGCCAGACCGGTTACGCCTTGATAGCCCAATTCAGCGGTGCTGCCGCGGGTCAAGCGAAAACTGTCATCAATGTTGATCCTAACCAGAATGATGCGTGGGTCTGCCGGGTCCTGCTCGATGGCTTCAACTTTGCCCGCCCGAATGCCGCGATAACGCACCTGCGCCTGGACATTGAGCCCGGTTACGTTCCTTCGCGTTTCCAGAACATACGTCGTCGTCGATTCGTTGCTTTGCCCCAACCACCAGATGGCTATCGCGGCAGCAATACCGAGCAGTATTGTGAAAATGCCGGCAGCCAGTGCATAAGATCGGTTTTCCATGTTCTAGTGCTCTCAGTTCGACGCGCTCGCAAGCCCGGAGTAATTCAAGGCCCGCACACTGCGTTCGGAAAGGAAAAAGTTGCGGATGAAAGGGTGATCGATGTCCATGACTTCTTCTATCGTGCCATAGGCCAGGATGCGCTGGTCAGCCAGTACGGCAACGCGCGTGGAAAGCGCCGCAAGGGTATCCAGATCGTGAGTCACCAGCATGACCGTGAGCCCAAGCTCCTCACCCAGCATGCGAATCAGGCGCACAAAACTGTCCGATCGGTCTGGATCAAGTCCCGCGGTAGGCTCGTCAAGCAGCAACAATTCCGGGTCGAGAGCCAACGCGCGTGCAAGCGCGACGCGCTTGACCATGCCACCGGATAGTTCGGCCGGCATCAACTTGGCATGATGTGGCAACAGCTCGACCAGAGAAAGTTTGAGCATCACCAGATCGCGAATGGTGGCTTCGTCATAGCGCTGCAGCTCTCTCAAAGGGAAAGCGATATTGTCAAACACGCTAAATGCCGAGAACAGCGCTCCCTGCTGAAACAACACGCCGAAGCGCTGCCGCAATGTTCTCTCGCGTGCGATTCCGCCGCCAAACAGGGGTTCGCCAAAAAGCTCAATACTGCCGCTACTCGGCAACAGCAATCCAATCGCCATGCGCAGCAAGGTAGTCTTTCCGCTACCTGAACCACCGACCAGCGAGACCAGTTCGCCACGCTGAATATCGAGGTTAAGCTCTCGATGAATCCAAGTCTCGCCGAAGCGAGTAGAAAGATCACGAACGCGAATGACTGATGTTGTCATAGGCTTGCGTTCAATCCGGCAAACCGATGCCGCGCGTGGCGATTGCAAAAATCGCGTCAATCACAATGACAATTGTGATTGCGGAGACGACCGCGGCCGTGGTGTTGCTCGACAGACTTTCGGTATTGGGTCGCACTCGAAGACCAAAGTGGCAAGCGATCAGCGCAACGAACATGCCGAACACTGCGCCCTTTGCCAATCCAATCCACAGATTTGCCGCGGGGACGACCCGCGGCAAGGTCTGAAAGAAAAAGCCATAGGAGATGTCGAGCTGCAATTGGGCGGAAACCATGCCACCAATCATGGCGATCGAGGTACTCCAGAGTACGAGCAGGGGCATGGCGATCACCAGCGCGATAACCTTTGGAAACACCAAACGCAATCCTCGCGGTACGCCCATGGTTGCCAGCGCGTCAACTTCCTCGGTCACTCGCATGACTCCCAGTTGCGCTGTCATCGCCGAGCCGGAGCGGCCAGCCACCAGGACCGCCACCAGCACCGGCCCAAGTTCACGCACCAGGCCAAGCCCAATAATATTCACGATAAATACATCGGCCCCGAACTGCTTAAGCTGCAAGGCCGACAGGTAGGAAAGTACAACGCCGATCAAAAATCCCACCAAAGCAGTCACTGGCATGGCACGCACGCCGCTTTTGTATAGGTTGGCGGAAATTTCCTTGCGCGGCAGCTCGGCCGGATAGCGTATGACATGCACCAGATCGAGGGCAAATTGGCCCACCAACGCGACGAAATCGGCCAGGTGGCGACCCAGAGCAATTGTCGCCGAGCCAACTACCACCACACCATCCAAAGGCGATGCCGGCACTATCGCTGCTCGCGGCGCGTGATCCGCCGTATCAATGCGCTCAAACACGCGCCAGTGTTCGGGTTTGATCAACAACTGGGACGGTGCGGTGCGATTCCAAACATGCCAAATCAGCATGGCACCTGCGCTATCTATCGCCTCGAGATCCATGCAGTCCCAGATACTCGATGCGTCGGCAACTCGATCCAATTCCTGCGACAAATCGGCAGCAACCCGCGAAGTGCTTGCCAACGTCCAGCGCCCGAAGAGCCTGACGACGTGCCCACTTTCACCAGCTATCACTTCAATGCGAGCGACTGACATCAGGTGGATGGATGGTTTGTCAAATGGAGAGGAGGAAGATTATAGCCACGCCTGTCGCATGGCATATCATGTATCGCGATGAATTTGCAGACTACTGCCAACGCTGGACCATTGCTGCGCCTCGTCCGCCAGGCTTGCCGCAGTGAGTGGCAAGTCTTTCAGCCCCCCGCCAAGAGCCAAACGAAACCCGCTGCGCGTGACGTCGATGGAAATCGCAGGCAGTGCCTGATCGTCACGCGGCCGATGCAGCAATACGGCAATTCGCAAACAGAAAATCAGGATCCACTCCGGCGCCTCACCGCGCAGTGGTTGAGCACGCTCAAGCTTGCCACGATGGGCCAGCACCAGTCTCGATAAACGTGCCTGGTCTCGCCGGGAAAAACCCGGCATATCGGCGTTGCCCAGGATGTAGGCGCTGTGCTTGTGATAACTCGAGTGCGCCACCGAGATTCCAATTTCATGCAATCGAGCTGCCCACGCGATGAACTGAGCGTCGGGATGGCCTTCTTCGCGACTCTCGGGATTCACCTGATAGAGCAGGCCCAGCGCTGTCTGAGCAACCCGACCCGCCTGCTTGCGATCGACTTCATAGCGTTGCATGAAACGATTTACCGTCGCCTCGCGCAAGTCGTCGTGATGATAGCGACCAAGCTGGTCGTACAGCACACCAAGGCGCAAGGCACCTTCTGAAAACGCCATGCGCTCGAGTCCGAATTCCTTGAATATCGCCGACATGATCGCCAATCCGCCGGGAAGTACGAGAACTCGATCCGCTCGCAGTCCCTGAAGTTTCAGGCGCGACGCATCACCGATGCGGAACATTTCGCTACGTAGCTTGTCCAGCCCTTCACGTGTTATTCCGTTATCGGAAAACCCGTTCAATTCCAGAAGGTCGACAATCGCCTTCGCGGTACCGGATGAGCCGATAGCCTCATCCCACCCTGTTTCGCGATAAACATGAACAATGGTTTGCAGCTCACGACGAGCCGCAAGTTCCGCGTCTTTGAAGCTTCGCTTATCGACTTTTCCGTCCGGGAAAAAGCGCAAGCTGAACCCGACGCAGCCCATATAAAGCGATTCGAGCCTGATCGGATCGATGTTCTGACCAATGATGAACTCGGTTGAGCCCCCGCCGATATCGACAACCAGCTGGCGCGATTGAGTGTTAGGCAGTGTGTGGGCCACACCAAGGTAAATCAGCCGTGCCTCTTCTCTCCCGGCAATGACTTCGATCGGGAAACCCAGCGCCGCCTCGGCTTTGTCCAGGAACTGCTCGGAGTTCTTGGCGACACGCAAGGTGTTGGTCGCCACCGCACGTACGGCACCTCGGTCAAAATCGCGCAGCCGCTCGCCAAAGCGTGCCAAGGCATCAATGCCGCGCTGCTGCGCAGCTGCATCCAAGCGTTTGTCCAGCGTCAAACCCGCAGCAAGCCGTACCGACTCTTTGAGTCCGTCCAGAGGATAAATCTGGTTGGCTACAATTCGCCCGACCTGCAAGCGAAAGCTATTGGATCCGAGATCGACAGCGGCGATCAGTTCGTAAGCCATTTTGGGATTCTAACTCCTGCTTCGCGCATGGACCGTGCCATTGTGAGAGCGCAGTTGGCGCATAATTAGCCAATTCGACTAGCTTGAGAGCCGTTATGCCGCAACCACGCCATTTTCCGCATGAGCACTTTCTCAATCGCGAACTTTCACTGTTGGCCTTCAATCGACGGGTGCTCGCTCAGGCAGCGGACGATCGGGTGCCGTTGCTGGAACGACTTCGATTTTTGTGCATCGTCTCCTCCAATCTCGACGAGTTCTTTGAAATACGCGCTGCGGGTTTGAAGGAACAAATCAAACTTGGGAGTCATGCCGTCAGTATCGACGGTATGCCGCCACAGGAAGTATTTCGCCGTGTAACAGATCAAGCGCATCAATTGATCGCCGAGCAATACACACTGCTGAATGATGTGATCCTCCCTGCACTTGAAAAGGAAGGCATCCAATTCATCCGTCGCAGCTTGTGGACCAAGGAACAACATGCCTGGATCCGTGATTACTTTCGCCGGGAAGTCATGCCTGTGCTCACGCCGATCGGGCTTGATCCATCGCACCCATTTCCACGCGTTCTGAACAAGAGCCTCAACTTTGCCATCGAGCTGGAAGGAACAGACGCCTTCGGACGCAATTCCGGCGCGGCCATTGTTCAAGCTCCACGCGCCTTGCCGCGCGTGATCCGCCTGCCTAAGGAGATTTGCGGACTGGATTACGGCTTTGTCTTTCTCTCGTCGATTCTTCACGAATATGTCAACGAGTTGTTTACGGGAATGAACGTGCTTGGCTGTTATCAATTCCGTGTCACGCGCAATTCGGATCTGTTTGTCGATGATGAAGAAGTAAAAAACCTGCGCATCGCGCTGCAGGGAGAACTGCCGCAGCGCCATTTTGGCGATGCAGTACGTCTTGAGGTCGCTGACAATTGCTCCGAAAGCATGACCGACTTTCTGCTGCATCAATTCGGCCTCGAACGCGACGATCTCTACCGCGTATCGGGCATTGTCAATCTTGTGCGACTGAACTCCGTACCGGATCGGGTTGATCGTCCTGATCTGATGTATGCGCCCTTCCAGCCAGGCCTGCCCAAGTTACTCGGCAAGCGTTCTGACATCTTCGCCAGTATCCGTAAAAATGACATCTTGATGCATCACCCGTTCCAGTCCTTTGCTCCAGTTATTCAATTGTTGCAGCAGGCATCTGACGACCCGCAGGTGGTCGCAATAAAGATGACTGTCTATCGCACCGGAACCGATTCCGTGCTAATGCAACATCTGCTCCGCGCGGCAGAGAAAGGCAAAGAGGTCACGGTCGTGGTGGAACTAATGGCCCGCTTCGACGAAGAAGCCAACCTTTCCATCGCTGCACGCCTGGAAGAAGTCGGCGCCCATGTCGTCTACGGCGTCGTGGGCTACAAGACGCACGCCAAAATGTTGATGATTTTGCGCCGGGAAGATCATGGCTACCGTCGTTACATCCACGTGGGTACCGGCAACTACCATCCGGGCACGACACGCTTCTATACGGATTTCGGCCTGCTGACAGCCAATCCGGAAATCGGCGAAGACGTCAATGAAGTATTCAAACAGCTAACGGGACTGGGCAAGGCCAGCGCGCTGAAGCATCTGTGGCAAGCACCCTTCTCGCTGCACCCGAAGATGCTGAACGCGATCCGGGCCGAAACAGAGGCAGCCCGGGCCGGCAAGCCGGCGCGAATTATTGCGAAAATGAATTCCCTGCTTGAAGCGGAAATCATCTCGGCACTATATGAGGCCAGTGAGGCTGGCGTAACTGTTGACCTGATCGTCCGTGGCGTCTGCTCGCTGCGCCCAGGAGTCAAAGGGCTTTCGGAGAATATCCGGGTGCGCTCGGTTATCGGTCGCTTCCTCGAGCACCATCGGATTTTCTATTTCCATGCCGGCGGCAAGCAGAACATCTACTTGTCCAGCGCGGACTGGATGGAGCGCAACTTCTTCCGCCGTATCGAAATCAGTTTCCCGGTGCTCGATCCCAAACTCAAGCAAAGAGTGCTCAAGGAGGGACTCAAGCCCTACCTCACCGACAACAGTCAAGCCTGGGAAATGAGCGGAACGGGCGAATACCGCATCAAGCAGACCCGGCGCGCCCGCATCTGCGCTCAGGAACGCCTATTGGCCGACCTGGGTATTGGCAGCCTCAACGTAGCGTAAAACGCGTCAGCGCACTCGCCAGGCCTTCGGCGGTGTTCGCGCCAATCTGCTTGGCGAATTTCTCGGCGAAATTCTGCCTGACGCTGAAATCACGCACTTCGGATGCCTTGATTACGTCCCGGGCAACACTTTCGACGGTGCCGTAGCCATCCGCCAGGCCCAGCTCGATGCTCTTGGCGCCGCTCCACATCAGCCCGGAAAACATTTCGGGGGTTTCCTTGAGCCGCTTGCCGCGACCATTCCTAACCACGCTGATAAATTGCTGGTGGATTTCACCGAGCATTTGTTTTGCGTGATCCTTGTGATTTTCGTTCTGAGGAGAAAATGGATCGAGAAAGCCTTTGCTCTCGCCCGCCGTCAATAAGCGACGCTCGACTCCCAGCTTCTCCATGGTGCCGGTAAATCCGAAACCATCCATCAGGACGCCAATCGAACCGACGATGCTGGCCTTGTCCACAAATATCTTGTCTGCCGCCGCCGCCACATAGTAGCCACCCGAAGCACACACGTCCTCAACCACAACGTGGAGTTTTATCGATGGATGGGCTTTGCGCAGGCGCATGATTTCGTCATTGATGATGCCGGACTGGACAGGGCTTCCGCCCGGACTGTTGATACGCAAAATCACCCCAGCCGTATGCTTGTCCTTGAACGCCGCCTGCAAACCGCTGACGACATTCTCGGCATTGGCATCGCCCTTGGACTTGATAACGCCTTCAAGATTCACTAGAGCCGTGTACTTCGAGCCATCCGCCAGTTTTTCAGCATCGCCCCAGTCCAGCACCAACGCAAGAATGAACGTCACATAGGCGAAACCGAGAAGTTTGAAGAAGATGCCCCAACGCCTGCGTCGCCGTTGTTCGGCAACCGCCTCAAGGGCAAGTTTTTCGAGAATTTTTCTTTCCCACTGCATGTCATTGCTATCCAACACTCTATTCGCCTTCCTCTAACAAAAATACCTGCCCGTCATTCTCGCTTACCGGCAGTACCACCAGCCCCTTGCCGTTACATCGTCCGCCAAGGCAGCGACCCGACGCCGGGTCGTACAAAGCTCCGTGCGTAGCACAAATCAAGTATATGCCTGAATGATCGAAGAACTCGCCCTGCTGCCAGTCCATCTGGACTGGCACATGGCCGCAGCGGTTCAAATAGGCGTGAACCTGCCCGCGATAGCGCACCACAAATGCCGGCTCGTCAACGCCATGCCGCTCTACTGAGAAGCGCACACCCGAGCCTTTCTCCTGCAGCTCATCGCTGGAGCAGATCAAGCGCCGACTCAAGCCTGCTGCCGCAACCATGTAGCCAATTCCGCCACATCCGCAGCGCAGAACAGCGGGTTTTCTGCTTCCAGATTCGCGCGCGGGTGAGCGCCATAAGCTACTCCCAGAGCCGGCACGCCGGCATTCCTGGCCATCAGCAGATCGTGGGTGGTGTCGCCTATCATCACGGTGGCACTTGGCTCGACGCCAAACTCATCCATCAACTCCTCGAGCATCTGCGGATGTGGCTTGGAATGACATTCGTCCGCGCAACGAGAGGAATGGAAGCTCGGACCCAAACCACTGACTTCAAAAGCACGGTCCAGTCCTTTGCGCGTCTTGCCTGTCGCCACCGCGAGAATATGCCCCGCCAGTGTCAGTTCACCAATCAATTCCACCACCCCTGCAAACAGAAGCAGATCCTGATCGCGCGACAAATAGTGATGACGGTAGCGCTGGGCGACATCCTGATAGCGATCTGCCGGAAGATCAGGCAGGGCATGACGCAGAGCGTCGATCAGCCCGAGGCCAATGATGTGTTGTGCACGATCATCGGAGGGCGGCTGAATGCCAAGATCTCTCGCTGCCGCCTGGATACTAGCGACGATGGCACCCGTGGAATCCATGAGCGTACCGTCCCAATCGAAGACAATCAGTTCAAACCGCTTTGCCATAACCGCTTTCTTAGTTTTTGCCGTTACGCATAATGTCGCGGGTGCTGGAGTGTGCTTGCACCGAAACCTTGCGCTCGTTTCTATCGAGCTTATCAACAAAGCTTTTCAATTCAGCAGGTAGCGACGACTGAAGCTCCAACAACTCCCCAGACAGAGGATGCGGCAGCGCCAGTTTGGCTGCATGCAGGAACATGCGGCTCAATCCGGTTTTCTGCAAGAGCTTGTTCAAAGGGAAATCACCATATTTGTCGTCACCGGCAATTGGAAAACCCAGATGTGCAAGGTGAACGCGAATCTGGTGAGTGCGCCCGGTCTTCAGCTCCACCTCGACCAAACTGAAATTCTCCCAACGTGCCACCAGCCGCACAATGGAATGTGACGGCTTGCCATCCGGATTGACGCTGACTCGCCTTTCGCCATCTGCGGTCAGGTATTTGTACAAAGGCAGACGGACGTGCTGCAGTTCATTGCGCCATTGTCCTTTGACCAACGCCAGATAGCGCTTGCCAATGCCCCCATCGCGAAACAAGTCGTGCAATTTGGTCAGAGCCGTACGCTTTTTGGCCACCACCAGAAGGCCGGAAGTATCTCTGTCCAGTCGATGGGCGAGTTCGAGAAACTTGGCCAGCGGTCGCGCCCGGCGCAACTGCTCGATGACCCCGAAGGAAACACCGCTGCCGCCATGCACCGCCACGCCAGACGGCTTATCGATCACTATGAGCGCCTCATCTTCCCATGCGATTTCAAATTCTCTCGCCGGAACAGCGACTTGCGATTCACGTTCGGCGGTTCGCATGGGCGGAACACGGAGTTTGTCGCCGAGCTTAAGTCGATAATCGGCCGCGATTCGGCCCTTGTTCACCCGTACCTCACCGCTACGCACAATGCGATAGATATGGCTCTTGGGCACGCCTTTGGCGATTCGCAAAAGAAAGTTGTCGATGCGCTGGCCCTCGGACTCGTCACCAACTTCAAGCCATGTCACCGAATCTTTGCTCAAGTCCTTCATTTCCAATATACTGCCTGCTTGGTTAGCCGTCCCGAGACGGTGTGCCCGGCGGCCCGAAGTGGCGTTGGTGGCACAGTTTTCGGGGTGTTGTTGCCACCGTTGCATTGTCGCTTGTCAGCGAACAAAAGCATGGTGGCGACATAAGGCGCGGAGGCAACAGAAGACAGCCGCCGGACTTCACAAATCCGACCGGTAGCGCCAACAGCCGACCACAGGGTATTTCGCTCGCCCAAAAGAGCGATACTACTTGATTGCGCGCAACACACACAGATTCAGGCACAGTTTGCCGGACGCTGATCATGAGTCAGCGACCGCTTAACCAAAGACAAGTTAACAGTCATCAACCCCGTTTGCCACGAACCATCATGGGCATCATGAACAACCCAAAACAACCGCAAACCCGATTCGCACCGCCCGCGTCCTGACGCCTGCGGTGCGCGACTTGTCGTGCCCTCCTGCATATGATTGCGCGCGGGAGCACACATGAAACGCATGCTTTTTAATGCGACGCAGGCTGAGGAACTCCGCGTCGCGATAGTTGATGGTCAGAAGCTGATTGACCTCGATATCGAATCAGCCAACAAGGAACAACGCAAGAGCAATATCTACAAGGCAGTCATCACACGCATCGAGCCCAGTCTCGAAGCGGCCTTTGTCGACTACGGTGCCGAGCGTCACGGCTTCCTGCCGTTCAAGGAAATTTCCCGCAACTATTTCAAGCCCGGCGTTGATGCCGGCAAGGCGCGAATCCAGGACGTTCTCAGCAATGGCCAGGAGCTGATCGTCCAGGTCGAAAAGGACGAACGCGGCAACAAGGGCGCAGCGCTGACTACTTATGTGTCATTGGCCGGCCGTTATCTGGTGCTGATGCCGAACAATCCCCGGGGTGGCGGCGTCTCGCGCCGTGTAGAAGGTGACGACCGTCAGGAGCTGCGCGAAATCATGGATCAGTTGGAAGTGCCCAACGGCACCAGCCTGATCGCCCGCACCGCCGGCATTGGCCGCACACTGGAAGAACTGCAGTGGGATTTGAACTACCTGCTGCAACTCTGGAACGCCATCGATGGCGCATCGAAAGCGCAAAACGGTGCCTTTCTGATCTATCAGGAATCCAGTCTGGTCATCCGCGCCATTCGCGATTACTTCCACGCCGAAATCGGCGAGATACTGATCGACACCGACGACATTTTCGAGCAGGCGCAGCAGTTCATGGCGCATGTGATGCCTGGCACCGCCAATCGCGTCAAACGCTATCAGGATGACGTCCCCCTGTTCTCGCGTTTCCAAATCGAGCATCAGATCGAATCGGCTTACTCGCGTCAAGTCACGCTGTCTTCCGGCGGCGCCATTGTCATCGACCATACCGAAGCATTGGTCTCGGTCGACGTCAATTCCGGCCGTGCTACCAAGGGCAGCGACATCGAAGAAACAGCACTGCGCACCAACTGCGAGGCCGCTGACGAAATCGCCCGCCAGCTTCGCCTGCGCGACCTGGGCGGCCTGATCGTGATCGATTTCATCGATATGGAATCAAGCAAAAACCAGCGTGAAGTCGAGAATCGCCTGCGTGATGCTTTACGCCACGACCGCGCCCGGGTGCAAACCGGCAAGATCAGCCGTTTCGGTCTGCTTGAGCTCTCGCGCCAGCGCCTGCGTCCGGCGCTTGCCGAAACCAGCTACATCACCTGCCCGCGTTGTACCGGCACCGGCCACATTCGCAGCACCGAATCCGCCGCACTGCACATTCTGCGCATCCTCGAAGAGGAAGCCATGAAGGAAAACACCGGCGCGCTGCATTGTCAGGTTCCGGTGGATGTTGCAACCTTCCTGCTCAACGAGAAACGCGTCGACATTTCCCGCATCGAGTTACGCCACCGCGTAAATCTGGTGATCGTACCCAATCGGCATCTGGAAACACCGGCCCACGAAATCGTCCGTCTGCGCCACGATCAACTCAACGCGGAAGGTATTGTTCTCGCCAGTTACCAAATGGCCGAGAAGCCGATTGAAGAGGCCTATCAGCCGCCTTCAGCGCAATCCGAAGTCAAGCCACCAAAAATTGAAGCTGCGGTGAAGGGAATCACGCCAGATCAGCCGGCACCGATCGTCGCGCAGAAAACGGCACCGGTTGCTCAAGCAGCAGCAAGTGGTGGCGGCTTATTCGGCAAGATCGTTTCCTTTTTCCTTGGCGAGAAGACGCCGGAAGCCCCTGCCGCTGCAGCGGCTAAATCCGACAGGCCGCCACGCCGCGAAAGTGGGCGCGATCGTAACCGGGATGGCAATCGCGAAGGTGGCCGCGGTGGTCGCGACCGCAATGCTCGCCGCGACGGACGAGAGAGTCGGGAAGGCAAGTCCGAACAGACGCCGCGGCCTCAAGGAAAACGTGACGAAACCCAAGGTGAAGGCGGCAGCCGCCGATCGCGCGAGCCGAAGGAAGCCCGCGAACCCAGAGAAGCACGCGAACCGCGCCAACCACGCGAACCCAAAGAGGTCAGAGAGCCGCGGCAGCCTCGCGCTGACGCAAATGACGCCAATAGCGCCGTGTCACCAGCGCCGACTTTTGGAAACGAACCGGGCCAGGCCACAAATCAGGATGGCGAAGCACGGAGCGGCCGCAGAAGTCGCGGGCGTGGGCGTGGACGCGGCCGCAGCAACGAGGAAAGCAGCGTACCTGAGGCAGTGGTGGCTGCAGGACTCGTCGCTGCTCCAATTGCCGAGGCGCCCCCAGCAGTAGCCGAAATCAGTGTTCTCACACCGGTACCAGCCGACGTTGTTGCACCTTTAGCGGCCATCGAAACGGCAATTGGCGCCGATTCAGCCGCAAGTGCAACACCCATACCCGCAACAGATTCGGTTGCCGCAATAGAAATTGTGCCGCCAGTCGTGCCTGCGGTTATCGTGCAAGTACCTGCGGAAGTAGCACCAGTTGTGACGACAGAAGCTGCTAACTCAATTGAGCCGGTTGCCGTGGTCGAAGCTGCGGCCGCCACAGACCCTGCGCCGGCTACAGCCTCTGTCATCACTGAGCGGCCTGCTCCAGTTGAAATTGCCGCTCCAATTCCGACAGTGACAATTGACGCGCCTCCCGTTGCGGAGCCAGTTCAGCAAACCTCACCGGTTGCCGACCCGATAATCGTGCCTCCAGCGCCGGAGCCGACACCCGTAGACCTTTCAGGCTCACTGGAAAAAGCTGGCCTGGTTATGATCGAAACTCAGGCGGCGGCTGTACGCGCCGAAGCAACGCTAGCGCCGACCCCTGTTCTTGGTCGTAAACCGAAGCCAGCGCAAACCATTCCTAACGAACCGTTACAGATGGTGGAAACCAAGCCAGACTGAAGCTTGTAGTCGGGAGGAAGCAAGGGGCGCCATACGAGAGTATGGCGCCCCTTTTTCTTTGCATTTCTGGCGGAATGCCGAAGAGAAATCCTAGGAACTGCGACCAAGACTCCGAATTAGCTGGGTCGCGGCATCCTCAACCAGATCGAGTACATGCTCGAATCCTTGGGGACCACCATAATAAGGATCCGGGACCTCATCTTCATCAAAGCTTTCGCCGAACTCGAGAAAGAGTTTCAGCTTCGTCTGCTGCTCTCGTGGACAGGCTTGTCGCAACAACGCCAGATGCTCTCGATCCATGGCCAGGAGGTGGTCGAATCGAACGAAATCAAATTCGGTGACTCGTCGAGCGCGCAAGGCCGCAAGTTCATAGCCGCGCCTTTTGGCAGCGGCAATCGAACGCGGATCGGGCGCTTCACCAATATGGTAAGCGTGCGTGCCGGCAGAATCGAATTCGAAATGATTCGTCTGGCCCATCCGCTGCGCCAGTCCTCGTGCCACGCCTTCTGCGGTAGGCGAGCGGCAAATATTTCCGGTACAGACGAAGAGTACCTTGTGCGCCATCAGGCGGCATCTCCCGGCGCATCGTGCGCCTCGCCACCAAAAGCGAGACGTTTGATGCGAAACAGCTCATCGCGCGCTCTGGCCGCCTCCTCGAATTCAAGATTTCTCGCATGCTCCTGCATGGCCTTTTCGAGTCGTTTGATTTCGCGCGACAATTCTTTCTCGCTCATCACTTCGTAGCGCGCGGCCTCCTGCGCCGCCTTGAGCTCATGCACAGCGGTATCCGCATCATAGACACCGTCAATGATGTCCTTGATGCGCTTCTTGACGCCGATCGGCGTAATGCCCATGAGTTCGTTGTGAGCCACTTGTTTGGCCCGTCGACGTGCGGTTTCCGTCATCGCCCGCTGCATCGAGTCAGTGACCCGATCAGCATACAGAATCGCCGTACCATTGAGGTGCCGTGCAGCTCGCCCCATGGTCTGTATCAGCGAGCGCGTCGAGCGCAGGAAGCCTTCCTTGTCCGCATCCAGTATTGCCACCAGTGACACCTCAGGAATATCCAGTCCTTCGCGTAGCAGGTTGATGCCTACGAGCACATCGAACTCGCCAAGACGCAAGTCACGGATGATCTCGACGCGCTCCACCGTATCGATATCGGAATGCAGGTAACGCACCTTGATGCCATTGTCGTTGAGATATTCGGTCAACTGTTCCGACAGGCGTTTGGTCAGCGTCGTCACCAGTACCCGCTCGCCCAGCGCAATACGTTTCTTGGCCTCCGCCAGCAGATCATCCACCTGGGTGCTGGCAGGGCGCACGTCAACTACTGGATCGACCAGCCCGGTCGGCCGCACCAACTGTTCGACCACCTGGCCCTGATGCGCTTCTTCGTAGGTCGATGGCGTCGCCGAAACGAACACTGTCTGCGGCATCAGTTTTTCGAATTCCTCGAACTTCAGCGGTCGGTTGTCGAGCGCAGACGGCAGGCGGAAGCCGTAATCGACCAAATTTTCCTTGCGTGAGCGGTCACCCTTGAACATGGCACCCACCTGCGGAATTGTTACGTGCGATTCGTCGACAAACATGATCGCATCGGCCGGGAGATAGTCATACAGCGTCGGTGGAGGCTCCCCTGGTTGCCGACCGGAAAGATGCCGCGAGTAGTTTTCGATACCCTTGCAGAAACCCAACTGGTCCAGCATTTCCAGATCGAAACGGGTGCGCTGTTCAATGCGCTGCAACTCAACCAGCTTTTGCTCCTTGCCGTAAAACTCGATGCGCTCGCGCAGTTCTCCCTTGATCGCCTCGACCGCTTTGAGGACCGTGGCACGTGGTGTCACGTAATGGCTGGACGGAAATACCGTGAAGCGACCCAGCTTCTGCTTGGTATGCCCGGTTAGTGGATCGAATATCGTCAGGCCCTCGATCTCGTCGTCAAACAGCGTGATGCGCACGGCGCTTTCCGCGTTTTCTGCGGGGAAAACATCGATCACATCACCGCGCACTCGGTAAACGCCGCGCTTGAAGTCCATTTCATTTCGCTCGTACTGCATTTCTGTCAGGCGACGGATGATCTCGCGCTGCCCGATTTTTTCACCCTTGCGCAGGTGCAGAATCATGCTGTGGTAATCGACCGGATCACCAATGCCATAAATCGCCGAAACCGTACAGACGATCACCACGTCGCGCCGCTCCAGCAGGCTTTTGGTCGCCGATAAGCGCATCTGCTCGATATGCTCGTTGATCGACGAATCCTTCTCGATGAACAGATCGCGCGACGGCACATAGGCCTCAGGCTGGTAGTAATCGTAGTACGACACGAAATACTCGACTGCGTTCTCCGGAAAGAATTCGCGGAATTCCGAGTACAACTGCGCCGCCAGCGTTTTGTTCGGCGCCAGCACCAGCGCCGGACGACCCAGCCGGGCGATCACGTTGGCCATGGTGTAAGTCTTGCCCGAGCCCGTCACGCCCAACAGAGTCTGAAAAGACAGACCGTCCTCGATCCCCTCTGTCAGCAGTCGAATCGCCTCCGGCTGATCCCCTGCTGGCAAAAATGGCTGATGCAGCCGCCAGGGGCTCCCCGGAAACTCAAGCACCCGCGCCTTCAATTCATGAATTTCGCCCACTGCATACCCAGTTCAATTTGCTTATGGAATGCCAACAATATCTTGATCAAGTACCGTCAGCCGGTGCGGTATTATTGCGCGCTTCGCGCCTCTACGGCATGTCGCCGTACCACCAGCGCCGAGTTTTTATCCTTCCTGCTTCTGGAGCAATCATGACCTCGATTTTCGCCGCCGTCGAACTGGCGCCCCGCGACCCCATCCTTGGCCTTACCGAGGGATTCAACGCCGACAAGAACCCCAACAAGGTGAATCTCGGCGTCGGCGTGTATTACGACGACAACGGCAAGATTCCGCTGCTCGCCGCCGTCAAGGCCGCTGAAAAGGCCCGCATCGAAGCCGCCCCCGCACGCGGCTACCAGCCGATCGATGGTCTCGCTGCCTACAACCAGGCGGTACAAGCACTGATGTTCGGAGCCGATTCCGCGCTAATCAAGGAAGGTCGGCTGGTCACCATCGAGGCGCTCGGCGGCACTGGAGCGCTTCGGGTCGGTGCCGATTTTCTCAAACGCCTCTACCCCGAGGCCAAGGTATATATCAGCGATCCAAGCTGGGAGAACCATCGCGCCCTGTTCGAAACCGCCGGTTTCACGGTGGAGAACTACCCGTACTACGATGCCGCCACGCGCAGTGTCGATTTTGCGGGAATGAAGGGCTACCTTGACCAGTTGCCGCCCAATTCCATCATCGTCTTGCACGCCTGCTGCCACAACCCGACAGGAGCCGACATCAGCGCTGAGCAATGGAAGGAGGTGGTCGACGTCATCCGCGCCCGCAATCTCGTCGCCTTCATCGACATGGCTTATCAAGGATTCGCCGACGGCATCAAGGAAGATGCAGTGGCGCTCGACCTGTTCACCGCTTCCGGCCTGCAGTTCTTTGTTTCGAGCAGCTTTTCAAAGTCTTTCTCACTCTACGGTGAGCGCATCGGCGCGCTGACCATGGTCGCTGAAAGTCGCGACGAAGCCGTGCGCGTGCTGTCGCAAGTCAAACGCTTGATCCGAACCAACTATTCCAATCCGCCCACTCATGGCGGGGCCGTAGTCGCCGCCGTGCTGTCAAACCCGGAACTTCGGCAGCAGTGGGAAGACGAACTGGCGGGCATGCGCACGCGAATTCGCACAATGCGCACCGCTCTTGTCGAAAAACTCAAGGCCAGGGGCGTGGCCCAGGATTTCAGCTTCATCGCCAAGCAGCGCGGCATGTTCTCCTATACGGGCCTGAGCGCCGAGCAAGTCGAAAGGCTCAAGACCGATTTCGGCGTCTATGCGGTCAGCACCGGCCGCATATGCGTCGCGGCACTCAACAGCAAGAACATCGACTACGTCGCCGACGCCATCGCCACGGTGCTGAAGAGCTAACAAAGCGGTTGCGGGCAAAAAGAGGCGCGGCTATAATTCCGCCTCTTCACGTTCCTCGATAGCTCAGTTGGTAGAGCGTCGGACTGTTAATCCGCAGGTCCCTGGTTCGAGTCCAGGTCGAGGAGCCAGAATTCAAGCGGTTCAAAGCAATTTGGGCCGCTTTCATTTGTATATTCCGTAGCCAGATCGTAGTCAGAACGGAATTCCGCCGTGAAGCCGCAACCGCCAGGCTTTCCGGCGCAAGCTGGGCTTACCACTCCACTATCGCCCCAGTTCGCCATCCGCTCATGCACTGAAGCTCACGCGTCGGTGTGTCCGCCTGTCGTTGCTACGTCGCGCAGGTATGCCTCGAGCAATGGCAGCGGGAGCAAAATGTATGCATGTTTGCTTTAGGGTTGAAGTTAGTTGGATAGGAGTTTAGGATGTTTTGTCATTAATTCTGGTGACACCTCGCCTGCCATGCGTCACCTTACGGGAAGAGCGTTTGTTCTTCTAATCCAGTTGGAGGGGTTCAAATGTTGATTCGTATTTTTTGCACTGCAATGATGATGTTGATTGGTATTTCTAACGCCAATGCAGCAAGCATTCAAAATATGGTTATTAAAGCGACTGCCAAGGTGGCCGTCAAACAAATATATAGCTCCTTGGGCCTCCCGGACCAGGATGTCCAGAAGGCGCTGATAGACCTTCAGTCCGCAGTAGAAAAAAACACGACTCAGCTGAACAGCCTTCAACTCGACATTTCTGAAATCGACGAAAAATTGTCGAAACAGAAGGTCTTGGAGTACATCGCCGACATCCAGACCGCTGCATCGGACGTCAGCCGCTGGAAGAACAATAGCCTAAGCCCCACACCGGCTCAGGTTGACAGTCTGGTCAGTTCGCTCGGCAAGGCTGTTTTGAATCTGGATACCGCACTAAATGAAAGCAGAACCGGACTAATACCGGCGCTGATGAAGAGCAAGAAATTTGCCCGCTTGTCAGATCTGCACGAATATTGGGCGGCGATAGACAATTTGCGTTACCTGATGTCCCCGACATTCGCACAGGCCGTTGTCACCTTAGCCGCCTTAAGAGAAATGACGGACAACAATTTCAAGGCAGAGCAATTGAAAAACGGTTGTACAACTCGCGCTTCCAATAACCCGGTAACCACCTCAGCAGTCAAACCCGTGACATCGTTTCTTGCGGTCACGACGAGTGGCGGCGCACAAGGTGGTTGCCGCGCCGGCATAAGGGGGGAAGGGCATCCCAATACCGACCCGCAGGCCAAAGGGAACTCAAATAAATATTATGACGTCAAACTGATGACCAAAGGTCTCATCGGTTTTGACAAGTGCAAACAAGCCTGCGTCGACAAAAACGCCTCATGCGTGGGCATTGAATACTCCGCAGGATCTGGACGCTGTGAGCTGTGGAAGGCGAATATCGCGATTGTTCAACCCAGCGGCGACTATCAATGCCTGAAGAAGGTCACCGGGTTGCCGTTGACCCAAAACGCCAAGGCACTAACCCCGACCGAGTGTGATGAAAAATTTGCGCGTATCTCGGACGCAACGATGCTCAGTTTCTACAAAAATGTTGATTCTGCCGTCAGGGGGATGTATGAGCATGGAATCTCGCTTGATATTGACCGTAAACCTGAACACAAATTTGTGCACCTGATCAACAAGCCATGGGCGCTATCGCCCCCTATCAATATGTCGGCAGGCTATTACGCAACGGCGACAGCAAAAGACTTATTGCCGAAACTTCAGGAAATGGTCAACAACTTCGCAGTATTGGATGGCCGTCCAGCCATCGACGGCAACAAGACGCTTGAAAAATTCCTGTCCGACAATGGCATTCCCACCAGCTTCGTAGACCAACAGTCGTGGCGTTGCGACGCACTGGGACAGATGGGTGGCGGCACTGCCGGATATCGACTGAAAGTAATGGCCATCAAGATTAGGAGCAACGAAATACAGCAACCAGAATTGCCATTGGGTTTCTTTATTGGGAGCAGTGAATGTCAATCCCAACTGGAAGCTTATAAGAGAATAGCCGGGGAACAATATAGAGTCGATAGCAATCGCAACCCCATCGGCGGCCTTCAGATAAAACAATATTATGGGTGCGGAGATAACAGTCTTTGTGACCTATCAAAACCCACTAAAAATGTAAATGAAGTATATTTTGGTCGATTCTTCACCTATAACCTCTCGGCTGCTGGTGCCGGTGGTCGCGTGGGCGATCGTCGCAACAGTGGTGGCCGCGCAGCATTGACCAACCCGCAAGCAATTGAGGCTTACAGACTCTCACGATAGCTTTTGGTTCTTGCATTTAGCCCAACCATCAAGGTTGGGCTAAATGCATTCTTGGGGATCATTGGTCAAAAGTCCGAGGATCGGTATCGGGTTGCCCGAAGGAACTGGAATCAATTTGCAACGCCGGAGGCAATCGCAATGAACGGGCTGGCAGTTTTGATTCTCTTGGTGACAATGGCCTGCAGCTGGTTGTCTCGCGTGTTGTTGCTCCGAGCGCTCCGACTCCGGCATCCTGAAGAATTCGCCGCACTGGGACAACCTTCGAGACGACAACTGGAATCGATACTGCCACAGCATCAGAATCTGAATCTTCAATTCTGGAAGTATCTTTGGGGCGAGAAGGTATTATTGCTGGAAGACAAGCATGTCTCGAATCTCGCTTGGCTTGCCAGGCTTTCCGATACCGCCTTGGTAGGTAGCGTGGTCGCCTTCTTCTGGTCTGCAGGACACTGATATCTGGCCCTGACTTAGTCACTACGAGTCCCACACCTACTTCGTGGGATAGCAATTGCGAAAGTCTGGGACTCGGAATTGAGAACCAGGGACCCATTAGATCCAACCTACAACGAGCTACTCACTTCCTTACCAAATCCATATGACATCTCCCTCTACCCTCCACCGCATCAAATTCAGCGACGTTGTCCTTGGCCAGCGTTTTTATGACCCGATCAGCGCGGAATACTTCGTGAAGCAGAGCGATACGATGGCCGCCATGGTCACAGGTATGGGAGACGGCACCGTACCGGATGAGTTTGAGGCTGACGACATCGTCGGTATCGACCCGTAGCGCCAGAGCCCGCTGGGCAAGCAAATTCGTCTTGACTTGATCGCCTGGAAAGAAAACCGCTCATGAGTACCCTGCCTCAATGTCCCGACTGCAGTTCGGAGTTCACCTACGAAGACGGTGAAATGTACGTATGCCCTGAATGCGCCCATGAATGGCCCAAGGTGGCGACTACCGTCGACGGAGCAGACCAGAAGGCCGATGTACTCGATTCCAACGGCAAAGTTCTGCGGGATGGCGATACCGTGACCGTGATCAAGGATCTGAAGATCAAGGGTTCATCGTCTGTGGTCAAAGTCGGCACCAAGGTCAAGAATATCCGCTTGGTGGAAGGTGATCACGATATCGACTGCAAGATCGATGGCATTGGTGCGATGCAGTTGAAATCGATATATGTAAAGAAAATGTAGCCGCTCAGCGACCGCTGCAACGCCTGACTGCCGTATCGCCAGCGCCGACTTTTCCGGCTGGGCTTCTCAGAATGAGAACCCATCTGTACCTGCCCCGGCTTCGTCAGAAATCTTCCACAAAGGTTTTCCATGAATATCTCCGATCCCAGCGCAGAGCTTGTTTGCGATGAACTCGAACTGATCACCGCCGAACTGAACCTGGAGAACGCACAGATTCTTGAACTTGGTTGCGGCAAGGCCGAAAAGACTCGCAGCATTGCCCGGTCCGGCAAGCCTGCCGGCATCGTTGCTCTCGAAGTGGATGTCGTACAGCATGCCAATAACCTGAAAATCACTGACCTGCCGATTGTGAGTTTTCGCCAGGGAGCCGCCGAGTCCATTCCGGCGGATGACGCAACATTCGACATCGTCATGATGTTCAAGTCTCTGCACCATGTGCCAACGGACAAGATGGATCAGGCGCTCAGCGAGATTCAAAGAGTCCTCAAGCCGGGTGGACTGGCCTGGATCTCGGAGCCAGTCTATGCCGGGGAGTTCAATGAAATCCTGCGCCTATTCCACGACGAAAAGGATGTTCGGGAAGCGGCCTTTAGCGCTGTCCGCAACTCAGTCGAAGACGGCCGTTTCATACTTGTCGGGCAGCGCTTCTTCTCGACTCCCGGCCACTTCGACAACTTCGAGCAGTTCGAGGACCGCGTCATCAGGGTCACGCATACCCAGCACCGGCTTGCACCAGAGCTTCACAATGCCGTCCGCAGAAAATTCGAGTCATATCTGACAGACACCGGCGCCAACTTTGTCAATCCGCTGCGCGTCGATATTCTGAAGAAGCCAGTTGGTAAAAATTGATCGTCTGATATTGTCAGCTTGAAACAATTGGCCGCCACACGGTGAGTCCGACAAATTGCCGATTGCGTGTATTCTCATTGCCGGGGTCAGAAAGCCGCCCGAACCTTCCGTTCCAGAGGAGACCTTATGAAGAGCCTTGAACAGATGGATGTCGCAATCGACAAGCTCAACTCAGAGATCGGAGACCTTGGCCAGTGGTCTCCACCTGCACTATTGAAGCTGCACGAATGGATTCGAGAAGTCGATGTTCTGATCAAAAAGGAATTCAATCGCCGCGCCGCCAGTCACCATCAAAGCCCGCACCGCTAATACACCTGTTTTTCGCTGGCGCATGCTAACGCGCTGTTTCCTACGCGGTAAGTTGACACGGGCTGTTGGTAGGTTCGCGGTGCATAGACAGCCTCCACGCAAGCAGTGCTGGCGGTACCAAGCATCTGCTGCCCTTCATGCAAAACGAGTGAATCCATGATGCTGGAAATAATCTCCAAACACCCCACCGAGGAAAAATACTCGACGCCGCTGCTCTTTGTTCATGGCGCATGGCATGGCGCCTGGTGCTGGGATGCTCACTTCCTGGACTTTTTTGCGGCACGGGGTTTCACCGTTCATGCCATCAGCCTGCGTGGTCACGGGCACAGTCACGGGCGTAGCAAGTTGCGCTGGACACGAATAGCTGACTATGTCGAGGATGTTGCCGAGGCTGCGCTTCAACTGCCCAGCTCACCAATTATCATTGGTCACTCAATGGGCGGATTGGTTGTGCAGAAATACCTGGAAACCCACTCTGCACCGGCTGCGGTATTGTTGGCACCAGTACCGACCGCCGGAGCGCTGGCCACTACACTCCGGCTCGCGCGGCGCCATCCCTTGATATTCGCCATGGTCAACCTCAAACTCAGCTTGTACCCTTTGGTTGCCACTCCCGCATTGGCACGCGAGGTATTCTTTTCGGCGAGCATGGCCGAATCTGAAGTGGAAAACTATTGGAAGCAACTGCAGGACGAGTCGTTCCTGGGCTTTCTCGACATGCTGATATTGAACCTGCCCCGACCCAAAAAAGTAAAGACGCCGATGCTGGTGCTTGGCGCCGAAAACGATACTGTTTTTCATCCTGACGAAATCAAAGCCACTGCGCGCGCCTACAACACCGAGGCTGAGATATTCGAAGGTATGGCACACGACATGATGCTGGAACCCGCTTGGCAATTGGTGGCCGAAAGAATCATTGCCTGGTTGAAGCAGTGGGAGTTAGTGCGCTCCTGAAGTAGCTGCTGAACTGGGACTGCCATCTCGACTGCCCCACTCCATGCAGCACAACGGTGAATTGCCAATATTTCTGGCGAGGTGTTTCAAAGTAATCCACAGAAACTGTGGACAAGTCTGTGAACAAGTCCTCGTGACGATTGATCTGCGACCAAGGTGAGAGGCTGGTCAATCTTTGCACAGCCGATCACTGCATCCTCGGCGCCCGACCACCCTATTTCCAGATTTGCACGAGTTCCTGGGCGTGAATTTTTTCCAGACTTCCAGTCTCTTCCCGGGTAAGAATGCAATCAGACGCACTGCAACCATCCTGTGAAGACCAGTCCCGCCATGAGCAAAAGAAAACTCCTTGCATTTGTTGCGATTTCCGTCGCCGCCTCATTGCTGATCAGCTATTTTTCCAAACCGATGCCTTTCGATGATCGGCTGATCCACATTCAAGTTGAACGACAGCTCGCGCCGATTGATCCGGCCATACTGAACGAACCACTGGACATTCAGGCCCTGCTTCTTGATTACTCCGGGGATCGGACACTCGTTCTGAAAGCCTGGATTGCTTTGTCAAAATATCCGGCGCAATCCAGAACTATCATGCGCTTGTATGGTTTGGAGCCGGAGTTTCAGGAAGTTCTTCGACATTATGGCGAAGCCGTCATACCCGTGATTCAGTATTTCCTGGACAACGATGTGCTGACCCTTCGAGCAAGTGTCGCAATCCAGGAAGGGATTGATGCGATTTCCGACATGGCGAATTCTGCTTGGAACCGCGCTCAGGGAAGTGAGCCTCCATCACCGAAAGCAGAAGCGGCCCACAAAGAAATCGGACCCAGCGAGCGTGGCTGGCATGCCATCATTTTTGTCCAGAGTGAAGGCTATAAATTCCTCGATCAATTTGATGTGGATGCCGATACGCAGGTCAGGTGGAACCAAACAAGCCGCATTGTCAGTGGCGTCAGTTCATTCTTCAGCAGTGGCCTGGTCAATCTGGAGAAAAAGTACGACCTGCACGACGAAGTAAAAATCGAAGACGTATTTTTTGCCGGCATCGACTTTCTGCCTTTGGCTGCCTCGCTTAAGCTGCTAAGAGCCGGCAGGATGGCAGCTACCTCCGGAAAAGAGCTCGGGCTGATCAGTCGCACGCGAATTTTTGCAACTCGCTTGATCCCCCGTAGCCTGCTATTCCAGAAATTCGGAAAATATGCTGCCGTTGCTGCGACCGTTTATGTGGTGGCAACTCATCCCAGTTTGATCAATAGCATTTTTGCCGAAGCGGCAAAGTTGATGGGGCTGGACTCGCAGTTGCTGCAGTTTGTGGGCTGGGCGATGCTGATAACCGTGCTGCTCTATCCCTTCGCATGGTTTTTGAAAGGCTTGGCCAGCTTGGTGTTGCTCGGGTTTACCTGGCTGGGAAAGCCCAGAAAGAAAGCCATCTACTATTAGGTCACCGCTCAAAAAAAAGCCGGGGCAACCCGCCTGATAGACCTCGCAGCTTCAAGCCCTACAACACAAATCGCTCTAGCGCCCGTTCCACGGCATTACCGGCACCGTAGAAATACTGCTGGCAGGCGCACCCTCGATCAGTTTGCGGCTGATGGCGAGATAGACGAGGACACGATTCTTCGCGTCCCACATCCGCACCACGCGGGTTTCCTTGAACAGGATTGACGTGTCTTCTGAAAAGACCGTCTCGTCCTTGGGCATTTTCTCGGGCACCGTAATTGGCCCGGTTTGGCGGCAGGCAAGAGAGAACTCAGAAGGGTCCTGCGCCAGGCCAAACGTTCCCGCGACGCCGCCGGCTTTGGCCTGGCTGACATGACAGGTCACGCCGGGTACTTTGGGGTCGCTAAAAGCCTCGACACAAATCTTGTGGTTGGCGCCTATCAGCTTCCAGGCCGTCATCACACAGCCAATTTGTTCCGCAAACGCGAGCGGCGACCCGGTCAAGACTATTGCCACGGTTATCAACGCGCGCATTGAAACACTCATTTCTTTCACCTCGTCAAAATGCAGGTTGTCACCTCAATCGCGAAGGGCAACTCAGATTTTCCGGCTCTTCTGGATCAAGTCGTGCGCAAGCTGAATCTCCTTGGCCTGCTCAGTGGCCATGGCAATCATGTCCTCCGGCAGGCCTTGCCCGATCAGCTTGTCCGGATGGTACTGGCTGATCAGCTTGCGATACGCGCGCTTGATTTCCTGGTCCGTGTTGTCCTTGGTGACACCCAAAGCCTTGTAGGCGTCATCCAATGCCGCTTCGCTGGTGGGCTGCCCCGCAGCAAAGTGGGATTGATTCAGCACCATGTCCATCAAACGCCTGAACGTGGCCGGGTCATAGCCAAGACGTGTAGCAATTTCGACCAGCGCCGCTTCTTCAGCCGGATGAACATGACCATCCGCCGCCGCCATCACGATCAGGTACACCAGCAACACCTGCTTCAAGTGTTTGGTGTGGCCACACACTGACAGGAAGCGGACGTAGGTCGATTCGATATCGAACGCCGGATCGACGCCACGCTTGAACAAGTCGATCGCCTGTACACGATGCTCTGCGGTCATGCCCAGTTTTTGTATCACTGCCTCGACATGCGCAATCTCGTCCTCCGAGACCCGCCCATCCGCCTTGGCCAGCTTGCCCATCGAGATAAACATCGTCTCGATGAAAACAGTTTGACGCAGCGCATTCTGCAGCGGGTTCATGCCGCCGGTGCCATAGGCCCGCATGCGATCGATCATCGAGCCGACAAACAGACCCAGCAGCGCGCCAAAGAAACCTAGAAAGAAAAAACCCGCAATGACACCAATGAACTTAAACAAATCGACTCCTGGAATAATTTAGATCAGACCCACGCAATTATGCGTCGACACCGCCGTTCAAGTCCGCCGCGATCATCAACCATTATGAGAAGCAGCAGATAGGTAAGCTGCTTGATTTAATCGCCAAACAAAAGCTCTTGTCGTGCAACGACATTGCTGTATTTTCAAAGCTTCTGAGCAAGAGTCGAGACGCTCATTGTCAGTTCAATTTTGCCAAAATGCGCAGTTTGCCTTCAAGATCGGGGAGACGTGCCTGGCTGGCAGCATCGCCCGGCAGATGTCCCGGCAGAGCTTCGAGAAATGCCGGGCTTGCTAGCAGACGGTCCATCCAGCCACGCAGATAGTCTTTCAATCCCTCATCGAGCTGACGACACTCGGCGATCAGTTCATCGCGTCCATCGATGACGGAAATTAGATCGCCAAGATCATGGCTGAAGAGGTAGTCTTTTTGTCCGCGGTCGGCAAACGCCTCGAACTTGGTAGCGACAAATACCGGCGCGGTAATCAGGCGAATGACCATGCCGCTCGGCAAGGGAGTTTTGCGGGCAGTCGCAAACGCGAGGGGATGCCAGCGATTCGAAAAGCCCAGAATTTCCTTCAAAGTCGGCATGACGTCGACCGTAACAGCTCCGACGCGCCAGCGGCAGATGGGCGCGTCCTGACTCATGTCATTAACGAAGCCCTGCTTGCGCAAGGCTTTTTCCACATGCGCATAGTCGGCGCGGACTGTTGCTTCGACAATCAGGTCTACATCCTCGGTCGGGCGGATGGCCGGCTGCCCCGGATCAGTGATCAGCAGCCCGGTCACCGCGCCGCCCACGAAGACCAACTCTTCGCGCAATCCACCGCCCAGCCGCTCGGCCACCAGTTCCATCATCATCACATTGGGGTCGTTGGGATTCATGAGGCCAAGCGCTCATCGAGCAATTGCAGGGCGATGGCACGTTCGCGCGGACTACCACCGCGCACCGCATCGAACAGCACCAGCAGTTCATACAGCGCCGGATTACGGGTCGCAGCGTCGGGTACCGTCGGATACAAAGGATAGAAAGCCGCGCCGCGCACACTGCCCATCTTGTGCGGCCAGACGGGGGGCGGTTCGTTGGGCTGCATGATCAGGTCTTTCAATGGCGCGGCAGCGTAACTTGTCGGCATGCCTCGCGTCATTTCTCCTCGTGTAGCGGGGAACGAATAGCGCGCGCCGTGCTGGATGAATATGCGCAACGCTTCGCGCACCACCGTCGCCTTGCCCGCCGAGTCCTTGCGCGCCAATTGCGCCGACGCCGCTCGCTCAAGGCCGGCATGAACCTCTGAAGCGGTCAGTCCGAGTTCGCCCCCCAGCACCGCGTAGGTCGGCGGCGTGCTCTTTTCCAGGGACAGCCGAAGCAGAACCACGAGGTCTTGCGGACGGAGAACCATTTGCGGATTCGATTTGGAACGATACATGATCAAAATTTCTATTCGCTATTTGCAAATAGCGAATATATGGGTATTTTTGTAACAAAGCAACAAGTTATTTGATGAATTGTCAATTCGCGAAATGAGAAAGTCGGCGCTGGTGATACGGCGGCGGCGCTCGCCAGAACGCCCGCTTCGGCAACACCGGAGCCGGGGTGGACTCGGCGACGCCGCAGGCGGCTTGGATATTAGCTTCGACCAGATCGACCACAAGCCAGTCCGCCGCCTCCAGCAGCAAGGCAATCCCTTCCCGAGCTTTTTGTTCTGGTTGTGCCACGCTGGTATCCGTCGCGCCATCGTCGTAATGACAACGGCAATGCCAGGACACCTTAAGGCTGAAAACACCACTAACAGAAGGGCTTACGCCGTATCACCAGCGCCGACTTTTCGGGATTTTTGGTCGCACATGGTCGGTGCGCGCAGTACACTGAGCACTCATTTTGCAGCGACAGTTCCATGAACGATATCCCCCGCCACTTCCAAACCGATACTCAGCCGCTTGATTTGTGCGACCCGCAACTGGCGAGCCGTTTCGATAACAGTTTCGTGCGCGAGTTGCCGGCCGATCCTTTACGGGAGGATTTTCCGCGCCCGGTGCGCAACGCCTGTTTCAGCCATGTCCGACCCAAGGCGGTAGCAGCGCCGGAGTTGCTGGCGTGGGCCGACTCGGTCGGTGAGTTGCTGGGCATTGCCCGCCCGCAGTCGTTGACCGGGCCGGTGATCGACGTGCTTGGCGGCAATCTCGTGCTGCCGGGCATGCAGCCCTACGCGGCGCGTTACGGCGGGCACCAGTTCGGCAACTGGGCCGGGCAACTGGGCGACGGCCGGGCGATGACGCTGGTGGAAATGATCAGCCCCGACGGCCAGCGACGCGAATTGCAACTCAAGGGGGCCGGCCGCACACCCTACTCGCGCCGAGCAGATGGCCGCGCGGTGTTGCGTTCTTCGGTGCGAGAGTCTGTTTGCAGCGAGGCCATGCATTACCTCGGCGTGCCGACCACGCGCGCACTCTCGCTGGTCGGTACCGGCGATGCGGTGGAGCGCGACATGTTCTACGACGGCAACGCCGAGGACGAACCCGGCGCCATCGTCTGCCGCATCGCGCCCTCTTTCGTGCGTTTTGGCAGCTTCGAAATTCTCACCTCCAATGACGAGCTGGACGAACTCAAGCGCCTCGCCGATTACGTCATCACGACGCACTACCCGGAGCTTGGCACACCCTCGCCCGAGGTGTATGCGCGCTGGTTCGACGAGATCTGCCGCCGCACCGCGATCATGGTGGCGGAATGGATGCGCGTCGGCTTTGTCCATGGCGTGATGAATACAGACAACATGTCCATCCTCGGCCTGACCATCGATTACGGCCCCTACGGTTGGCTGGAAGGTTATGACCAGGGCTGGACGCCGAATACCACCGACGCCCAGGGCCGCCGCTATTGCTACGGCCGGCAGCCGGAAATCGCCCAGTGGAACCTGCTGCGACTGGCTGGCGCGCTGTCGCCATTGATCCCCGATCGCGCCGATCTTGAAGCCGGCATCAATACCTATGGTCGGGTGTATGGTGAATGCTCGCGGCGCTTCATGGGCGACAAGCTCGGCCTGCTCAACTTCACGGAAGGCGACGATACGCTGGTGGAAGATCTGGTTGAGGCTTTGCATGTCGCTGAAACCGACATGACGCTGTTCTTCCGCCATCTGGCCGACGTTCCCGCTGATCTTGCGGGCGCTAGCGCGAACAGCGGTGCGCTTTACGCCCCGCTGCAGCCAGCTTTCTATTCTGACGAGACCGACGCCGGCGCGCACCTTTCCGACTGGCTGCGTCGCTATGCCGAACGCGTGCGCCACAACAACGACGCACCGGGCGCACGCCGGGTACGGATGAACCGCGTCAACCCCAAATACGTGGCGCGCAACTATCTGGCGCAGCTTGCTATCGATGCGCTGGCCGCAGGCGATCGCTCGGTGCTCAACCGTCTGCTATCCGTTCTCGAGCGCCCTTACGACGAACAGCCGGAGCACCAGGATCTGGCGCTGCGCCGCCCCGAATGGGCACGGCACAAGGCGGGCTGCTCGGCGCTTTCCTGCAGTTCCTGAACAACTCAGGAACAAGCGAACATGGAAACCCTCATCGTCAAAATCGGCGGCATGAAAGATGAAGAATGCGTGCGTGCTGTTGCCAACGCAATCCAGGATCTGCCGAGCATTGGTCACATTGAGGTATCGCTCGAGAAGGGCGAGGCCAGCATCGAGCATGGCCGTTTCATAAGCGCTGAAGACATCCTGCGCTCCATCACGGATGCCGGATACGACGCGTCCTGCTGAGCGTTTGCCACAAACGGCAAAAAGCCCGTCTCGGCAGATTCACCTGGGCGGGCTTTTTGCGTAACTCTTTAGCTGAACTTGTAATGCGCCCGCAAGCTGAAACTCAAATCGGCGCTGCCCATCAGGGCTCGAGTCTCGAAGACTCTTTATCAAGGGGTGAAACACTATGTCGCGAATGTATTATGTTCAGCGTTAAGTTCCTCCTGAAAATGCCTTCAAGTCGAACGCAAATTCACTGTATGCCTCTGCGCCGACGATGTCAAATTCGAAACAAAAAATATGGCTGATTGCTGCACTGCACAGGCCACAGATAGGGTGTACCATTGCCAGATTACTGTTGAAATCACAGCAGTAAACAAATAAATACAGCGATTCAGTTTTGCGGTGCAACCGGGCCAAAGATTTGCCTCGGTGCGACCGCACAGAATACTTTAAGGAGAATCAAAATGGCCAAAGGACAATTGCGCGGCAACAAGGAACAGAAGAAACCCAAAAAGGACAAAACCAAGCCCGCCGCACCGGCTGCACCATTTGGTGGCGCGCAGGGCAAGTCGTCGATTCCTACGCCCGTCAAGAAGTAGCAACAGATTCTGCGGCGCTTTAGGCGCCCACATCCAGCTAAGGCATTGCGCCGAGACCCGTTGATTGGTCTGGTCGATGTATGGCGGACTCGCTGCAATTGCGGTTCATCCTAGTGCCGCAATCTTATCTTCACGACTATGGCACTCAAATCCACTATCTTCAAAGTCGAACTCCAAATCGCCGATCTGGACCGCAACTACTATCAGAACCATACGCTGACAGTAGCCCGACACCCATCGGAAACCGACGAGCGCATGATGATGCGGGTGTTGGCTTTTGCGATGAATGCCGATCCCGCGCTGGTGTTCGGCAAGGGTTTGTCGTCTGAAGACGAACCCGACCTGTGGCGCAAGGATCTGACCGGCGCCATCGAGCTCTGGATCGACGTGGGACTGCCCGACGAGCGTCGTGTACGGCGCGCCTGCGGGCGAGCCCGACAGGTCGTGGTAGTGACCTACGGCGGACGCGTTGCCGACATGTGGTGGCAGCAAAACAAGGCAGCCCTGCTGCGGCAGGACAATCTGACCATCATCAATCTGTCGCAGGAAGAATCCCGAGCCTTGGCAGCGCTGGCGGCACGTGGCATGCAGTTGCAATGCACACTGCAGGAAGCCGAACTCTGGTTTATCGTCGAAGGTGAAAACACACAGGTGGCACCCGAATTTCGATTGGTGCCGCCGACCCGATAGCGTTGATTGCGCGGCGACGAGGAATCACGGCGCTCGATAAGTTCAGCCTTGTTTGTCGGCGGGTTTGAGCCGCGCAAGACTTTCGATGATTCGTTGCCGCGCCGTTCTGAGAAGCACCGCATCATCTTCGGCACCCCAGCCCCGCTCCACTGTTTCCCTGAACAACTCCAGCGCCGGTTCGCCCATTGCGGCATCACATCCAGCCTCGCGAGCCATATCCACCGCCAGCGTCACATCCTTGAGCAGTATGCGGGCATGGGCACGCGCTGCGAAATCGTCGGCGAATGCGCGTGGCATGCGCTCATCAACGATCCAGCTTTGCCCGGAACTGGCGCCGAGCACCGCGAGCATGATTTGGGGATCAAGACCCAGGCTTTCACCCAGTGCAAGTACCTCGGCCCCCGCAGCGAGATTGATGCCGGCCAAAAGATTGTTGACCAGTTTCATGCGCGCGCCGTCGCCGGGACGATCCGACACACGAAAGCGCTTGTCGCCCAACGCCGACAACACCGGTCCCGCACGCACCAGCACCACCTCCGAGCCAGCCAACATTAGCGAAAGCTGCCCCGCCTCGGCCCGTACCGGCCCGCCGGAAATTGGCGCATCCAGAATTTCGGCACCCGTCGCCACGACGCGTGCCGCGAGTCGCTCTGCATCCTCAGGGCTGATGGTGCTGCACAGGGCGATGATGGTTCCCGGTCGCCAGCCTTGCGCAGCCGGATCGGCTTCGCGAAACAGCGCGTCTTCAATCTGGCCGGCGTCGACCACCACAACCAGAATCATGTCGCTGATCGCCGCAAGTTCGCGCGCACTGGCGGCGATTTGGGCGCCTGCCTGGCGCGCCGCCGCTTCCGCTTCGTCACGCAGATCGCGGGCCATGACCTGAAAGCCGGACCGGCGCAGGGCTTTGAGCATTGGCAGGCCCATATTTCCGATGCCAATAATGCCGACCGACTTCATGTTCATTGCACCATCAATTCGTGCACAGCGTCCAGCGCGACCTCAATTCCGCCTTGCTTCAACGGCAGCGGCACCGACAGCATCAAGTTCAGACTCAGTCCAAAATCCTCGACGATCCAGCCCTGGCCGTCGCGATAGCGACCGTCAGTTCCGGGACCCTGCGCACTCAGTCGATCACGCATCGGCGCGAGCGTGTCGGCGTAACCGATCACCGGCTTGCCCAAAGCCAGGGCATAGCCGATCTCGACGCAGGTTCCCGAATCCGGCTCCGTGCCGCGAAACGGATTGAGGTTGGCCAGCACGGCGTCGGCATCGCCGATCAGGCTGAGATTGCTGCGGTAGATGTCGTCTGCGCGAGTCTGCGATCCATCGAGCGGGATCAGGGCTTCGTGACCCTTGCCGCGGCAAAGACTGCGGACGGTTTCGGCCCATTCGGCGGCATCCGGACGAAACACATCCGGACCCGCGATATACAACTTCATTCAGCGCCTTTCATCGTTGAGAGCATTTATCGCGCACGCAAGCGTTTGCCAGCACGGCTGCAAGACTCAAAGGATTACGTCCTGCCCCAGCAGGATTAGTTCCTGCAGGCCCTTCGGCGTACCAGGTAACAGCGCGACGTCAACCGCTGTCAGACCATCGAGACGGGCGATATCAATGTTGGCGCCAACCGCAAGCAGCAATTCCACCGGCTCCGACTGGCCATTGAGAATCGCCGTGATCAAGGGCGTGTTGCCGTCCTCGTCCTGCGCATCGATTTCGCAGCCGGCGCTGATCAGGGTCGCTGCAATACTCGCATGGCCGCCGGCGGCGGCGGCATGCAGCGGGCGCTGTCGTTTGGGTCCAAGCACTTCAAGATGGCTGCCAGCCTCGGTCATCACCCGCACCGCAGCCACACAACCAAGTTTGGCGGCCATGTACAAGGGCGGCCCGTCGCGAGACAGCAACGCCTCGGTAAGGCTGATGTTCGCCCAATCGGCGGGACTCAAGTCCATAAGCGGGTATCAGGCAAGCTGTTTGGCGAGAAACGCTTGCATGCGCTCCCACGCCTGATTCGCGCAATCCGCATCGTAGACATCGCGCCGCCGCTCGTTGAAAAAAGCGTGATCGGCATCGTAACGATAAAGTTCGGGCGCATTTCCGCTTCCACGCATCGCGACTTCAAGCGCGTCGACCGCGGCCGGCGTGCACCAGTCGTCCTTGCTGGCGAAATGACCCTGGAACGGAATACGGATATTCGCCGGATCGGCAAACTCCTGTGGTGGAATGCCGTACAAGCACACAGCGGCGGACAGGCCCGGCACGTGCACGGCGGCAGCAATGCTGAGTGCGCCGCCCATGCAAAACCCCATCACCGCCACTTTGCCGCTGCCCAAGCCCGCCAGATGTTCGACCGCACCACGAATATCCTGATGTGTGGCGCCGGGAAAATCGAGGCCGTTCATCAAATGAGTGGCTTCATCCGCTTCCTGGGTCACGCGCCCCTGATACAGATCCGGCGCCAGGGCGTTATAACCGGCACGGGCGAAACGATCGGCAATACCGCAAATCTGGTCATTCAAACCCCACCATTCCTGGATCACCACAACACCAGGACGATCCTTTCCGGCGCTGGCTAGATAGCCACGGCAGCTGCTGGCGTCGGGCCGACTGAATTCGATCATCTGTCCCATTGGAATCTCCTCACAAGAAGCAAGACCGTCAATTTACCGGAAATCCGCTGGCATTGATGCCCGGGTGCGTCTCGTATAATGTGCAGCTTCCATATATCCTCGATCCAGACGTGAATCCCTACCTCGCCCGCTTGCAGCCCTATCCCTTCGAAAAGCTGCGCCAGCTATTCGAAGGCGTATCGCCAGCGCCGAGTTTTGGCGAAATCAAGCTGTCGATCGGCGAACCGCGGCACGCAACGCCGCCGTTCATCCAGCGCGCTCTGGCCGACAACCTCGCGGGGCTCGCCAACTATCCGACCACACAAGGCTCCGAAGCTTTGCGTGAAGCCATCGCAGCGTGGATCGCCCGCCGTTACGGTGTCAGCAAACCCGATGCGGCGACACAGGTGATCCCGGTCAACGGCTCGCGTGAAGCATTGTTTGCGTTCGCCCAGACCGTGATCGACAGCAGCAGTGGCCGCGCCAAAGTTGTGTGTCCGAATCCTTTCTATCAAATCTACGAAGGCGCCGCCGTGTTGGCCGGAGCCGAGCCCGTCTATCTCAATGCCGTTCCCGAGCACGGCTTTGAAATGGACTGGAGCGCGCTGCCAGAAGCCACCTGGAACGATGTGCAACTGGTGTATGTCTGCTCTCCGGCCAATCCGACCGGCAAGGTTATGAACCTGGATGCCTGGAAGACGCTGTTCGAACTCGCCGACCGCCACAACTTTGTGATCGCCTCTGACGAGTGCTACTCCGAAATCTATTTCGACGAAGCCTCGGCACCGCTGGGCAGCCTCAGCGCTGCCGCACAACTGGGGCGCAAGGATTACACCCGGCTCGTATGTTTTTCCAGCCTGTCCAAGCGCTCCAATGTACCCGGACTGCGTTCGGGCTTCGTAGCTGGCGATGCGGCGTTGCTGAAGAAGTTTCTGCTTTACCGCACTTACCATGGCGGTGCGATGAATCCTGCGGTTCAGGCGGCGAGTATCGCGGCCTGGAACGATGAAGCCCATGTGCGCGACAACCGCCGCATGTATGCCGAAAAGTTTCATGAGGTGACGCCGCTGGTTGCCCGCCATCTGGATTGTCGGATGCCGGATGCCGGCTTTTATCTCTGGGCCAAAACACCCGTTCCGGATACCGAGTTTGCGCGCGAACTGCTGCGGCAAAAGAATGTCGTCGTCCTGCCGGGAAGCTATCTCGCACGCGAGTCCGGCGGCGTCAATCCCGGCACCAATTTCGTCCGCATCGCCCTGGTCGCCGCGCATGAAGAATGCCTGGAAGCGGCGCACCGAATCAACGATTTTTGTCTATCTCTCTAAACAAGGAATACGCCATGAACGAATTTCAGCAAATTATTGAAGAGGCATGGGAAGAGCGCGCCAGCCTGAGTCCCGGCGAAGCGCCCGCACGTATCGGCGATGCGGTTGCCCATGTGCTGGGCGAACTCGACAGTGGTGCGCTGCGCGTTGCGGAAAAAATCGAAGGCGAGTGGGTCACCCATCAATGGATCAAGAAGGCAGTACTGCTCTCCTTCCGCCTTGAAGAGAATGCGCTGATGGATGGCGGTCCGATGCGCTACTTCGACAAGGTGCCAAACAAGTTCGCCCACTACGATACGTTCAACTTCCAACAAGGCGGCTTCCGCGTGGTGCCCCCAGCCGTCGCACGGCGCGGCTGCTTCATCGGCAAGAACGTGGTGCTGATGCCAAGCTTTGTAAATATTGGCGCCTATGTTGATGAAGGCACCATGGTCGATGCCTGGGCCACGGTCGGCTCCTGCGCGCAGATCGGCAAGAACGTGCATTTGTCCGGTGGCGTCGGTATCGGCGGCGTGCTCGAACCGCTGCAGGCCAATCCGACCATCATCGGCGACAACTGCTTCGTCGGCGCCCGCTCGGAAGTCGTCGAGGGCGTTATTGTCGAAGACAACTGCGTGATTTCGATGGGCGTGTATATTGGCCAGAGCACCAAGATTTATGATCGCGCCACGGGTGAAGTGAGCTACGGCCGCATTCCGGAAGGCTCGGTGGTGGTCAGCGGCAATCTGCCGTCGGCTGACGGCAAATACAGCCTGTATTGCGCCGTCATCGTCAAGCGGGTGGACGCCCAAACCCGTGCCAAGACCGGCATCAACGAATTACTGCGCGACTAATCGCGCCGGGCAACAGGACGGGAGAACAGACCATGGGTACGATGCAAAGACTGTTTCAGTTGATGTCGGAGAAAAAGGCCTCGGACCTTTTTGTCTCCGTGGGTGCGCCTATCCACATCAAGCTCAACGGCAATTCGGTGCCGGTGAATCAGACCCTGATGGATGCCGAGACCATCATGAATCTGTTCAAGGAAATTCTGACCGAAAAACAGATGGCAGAGTTTCTCGAGGAGCTGGAGTTCAACGGCGCCTACAACATGCCGGGCGTCGGCAATTTTCGACTTTCATGCTTCCGCCAGAAAGGCTCGCCCGCTTTGGTGGTGCGCTATATTCCGACCGACATCCCGGATTTCGACACCCTCGATCTCCCCGATGTGCTGAAGGAAGTCATCATGGAAAAGCGCGGCCTGATCTTGATGGTCGGCGCCACCGGCTCGGGTAAGTCGACCACGCTGACGTCCATGATCGACTACCGCAATGCACGCAAGACCGGCCACATCCTGACGCTGGAAGACCCCGTCGAATTCATCTTTCAGAACAAGAAGTCCATCGTCAATCAGCGCGAGGTCGGCTCCGATACCAAGGCCTTTCACATCGCGCTGAAAAACGCGCTGCGCCAGGCACCCGATGTAATTTTCATCGGCGAAGTGCGCGACAAGGACACCATGAGCCAGGCGATTGCTTATGCCCAGTCGGGCCACTTGTGTATGGCGACGCTGCACGCCAACAACAGCTATCACGCCATGAGCCGGATCATCAGCTTCTATCCGCTGGAAAACCGGCCCTCCTTGCTTGCCGACCTTGCGGTTACGCTGAAGTGCGTGATATCACAGCGACTGGTCAAGAAGCCGGACGGTGGCCGCGCGCCGGCGGTCGAGGTGCTGCTCAACTCGCGCTACATTGCCGAATTGATCGACAAAGGTGATCTCAACGAAATCAAGGACGCCATGGAAAAGAGCATGGTGCCCGGTAGCCAAACCTTCGAGCAATGCCTATTCAAACTGTACAAGAAGGGAACAATCACCCTGGAAGAGGCGTTGAACAACGCCGACTCTGCCAACAATCTGCAGCAGGTCATCAACAATGCGGCTGACCCGGACGCTGCCGCTAAAGCAGAGAAGCCCGCCGCAGAGACCGACAAGAACGCCGCCCCGGACTATACAAAGTCCGTCGCTCCAGGATCTTTCAGCGACTTCAAGCTGGATATGGATGCCGACGCCTGATGCCGGTACTTGAAAAAGTTCGAGCGCTGATCGCTCGTCAATCGGTAACGCCTGACGATGCCGGCTGCCTTGACCTGATTGCCTCGTGGCTAAGCCCGCTGGGCTTTGCTATCGAGCGTATTGATGTTGGCGGTGTCTCGAATCTTTGGGCGCGACGCGGCACCACGGGCCGACTTATCTGTTTCGCCGGCCACACCGATGTCGTACCCACTGGTCCGCTCGAAAAATGGACATCGCCACCGTTTGAGCCGACGATTCGAGACGGCTATCTCTACGGCCGCGGTGCGGCAGACATGAAAAGCTCGATCGCTGCTTGCGTAACGGCAATGGAACGACTGGTGGATCGCCGTGTCACCAGCGCCGACTTTTGCAGGGCAGTCGACGAGAACTCACTCGCGCTGCTACTCACCTCTGACGAAGAAGGTGACGCGGTGAACGGAACTGTGCGGGTAGTCGAGGCACTCAAGGCACGCAAGGAGACCATCGACTACTGCATCATCGGTGAACCGACCAGCGTGAATCGTCTCGGCGACACCATGAAAAACGGTCGTCGCGGGTCACTCTCGGCCAGCCTCGTCATCAAGGGCTTGCAGGGCCATGTCGCCTATCCGCATCTGGTCAAAAATCCGGTGCATCTGGCGGTGCCTGCACTGGCAGAGCTGACATCCACCACATGGGATACCGGAAATGAATATTTTCCACCGACCAGCTTGCAGATTTCCAACGCGCACGCTGGAACTGGAGCCGGCAATGTAACGCCGGGCCACTTCGACATTCTGTTCAATTTCCGTTTCTCAACCGCCAGCACCGTGGAAGACTTGCAATCCCGAGTGCACGCCCTGCTCGACCGTCATCAAATCGAATATGACATTGACTGGACTCAGAGCGCGCGGCCATTTCTCACCCTAAAGGGCGATTTGTGCGCGGCATTGAGCGAGGCCACGGAAAGCGAGCTTGGAATTACGACTGAATTATCGACGACGGGCGGAACGTCCGATGGCCGCTTCCTCACTGACATCTGCGCGCAACTGGTGGAGTTCGGCCCTATCAACGCCAGCATCCACAAACTTGATGAATGTATTGCCGTAGCAGACCTTGAGCCGCTCGCGCGTATCTACGAGAAGACCATTGACAGGCTGTTGGCAAATTGATTAATAGTGCAACCGATGAACTGGCCACCGTCCGCGATTGGCTGCGCTGGGCCGTCAGCCGCTTCAACGAGGCAAAACTGTTCTACGGCCACGGAACGGATAATGCCTTGGATGAGGCGGTCTGGCTCATTCTCGCGGCCCTGCATTTGCCGCGTGAAACACTGGACCCATGGCTTGATGCGCACTTGACAAAGAGCGAACGTATCTCGTTGCTGGACAAGCTTCAGCAACGTGTCGTGCATCGCATGCCAACTGCGTATCTAGTGCAAGAGGCATGGCTGGGATCATTCTGTTTCTACGTCGATCAGCGCGTGATCGTGCCGCGTTCCTATTTCGCTGAATTGCTGGAAGGCGGATTCGCGCCCTGGATTGAAGATCCTCAGCAAGTCGACGCCACCCTCGACCTGTGCACCGGCTCGGGTTGCCTGGCGATCCTGATGGCGCATGCCTTTCCCAATGCCCGCGTGGACGCGATCGACATTTCGCCCGACGCTCTCGTCGTGGCACAGCGCAATATTGACGAATACGGGCTTGAGAATCGCGTTCGGGCAGTCGAGTCGAACCTGTTTGCGGCTGTGCCGGACAAACTCTACGATCTCATCATCAGCAATCCGCCCTATGTGACCGCCGAGGCGATGGATGCCTTGCCACCCGAATACCGACATGAACCAGCACTCGCTCTGGCTGCAGGTGCGGATGGCCTGGATTTGGTACGACGCATTCTGACTGACACGCGCGACCACCTCAATCCAAACGGCATGTTGGCCATCGAAGTGGGGCACAATCGGGATATTGTAGAAGCCGCCTTTCCAAATCTTCCAATGGTCTGGCTGGATACCGCGCATGCCGAAGGCAAGGTGTTCCTCGTCATGCGCGACGATCTGCCAAAAAACAGCCTAGGCGCAATCTGAACTCTTCGTCCAACCTAGATTCACTCATACCCAAAATAATCGAATACCCATCATGACTACCATCACATTCATCCTCAAGAATGGCAACCAACACATTGTCGACGCCGATCAGGAAGAAAACATGATGCAAGTCGCCACCTTCAATGGCGTGCCCGGCATTGAAGGAGCCTGTGGCGGTTTTTGTTCCTGCGCCACTTGTCATGTTTATGTGGAAAGTGCGCATTTGCTGCCCCCGCCCGCCGCCGATGAGGTCAGCATGCTGGAAGGAACGGCCGCAAAGCACGAGAAAAACAGCCGGCTCGCCTGTCAGATCAAATTGGGACCACAGCTTAATGGGCTGGCATTGCGCGTGCCGGATGCGCAGTAGGAGCTAAGGACGGCCAAAGCCTTCACGGGTAAGCCGGGCACCGTCGCATTTTCCCAGCCAGCAGGCAACGAGCTTGGCCGCACCCGTGTCGTCCCCGCTGCGCACCAGAGCCGCATGAGCCAACTCATTTGCCTCAGACTCCAGTCGAGGCGGCTTGTCCCAAAGAACAACAATGCCCTCGCTTGGCGTGCCCCGATGCTGCAATGCAACGTGTGCCATTTCATGCGCGACGACCGCCCGCGCCAGGACTGCGTCTGAACACAATCGTGAGGGCCGCAAGCGGATACTGCCGCCAGCGGAAGAGTCACCCAAGGTACTGACAGACTTGGCAAAACCACGTCCATCGGCCAGGTATTCATCCAGTCGCAAATGCACCTCTGACCGATATCCCAGTGCCGCGAAGGCTGGTTTCAGACTCTCGGCGTGGCCTTCCATGCGCTCGAGGCATGCCAGGTGTACCGGCGCCAATGGAGGCATGGCGCAGGCGCCGAGCATTGGCAACACCAAGAATGCGGTGCGTATCATGTGGATTGGGCGCTCACCAACAATTCGCCGAAAGCCGTGTATTGGACTGCGTCCTTCCACCAATCATTCCATGCACCCTGTCGCCGTTTCATCAGCGCCGACTTTTCTGGAAACCCCGTTGCACTCACTTGGTGGATCAGTGCGCGTCAAGTGGGTCAAGCGCAAGACAGGTCGCTTACACTGTTTGCTCGATCGACTGTTCAAAAGTCGGTATAGGTGACGCGAAGAGCTTATCGAGCGGAGCTCTCATCGCCCCCCCCTGCTTGCGAGACGACAACAGCGCAACACCACAAGCGTCCATCAATAGACCCGCACCGCAACGGCAACAAGAAATTGCCTGTTTCCATCCGGACCAAGCCCCTGATCCCCGAGGCGCCAAATACAACTTAGCCACCAAGTACCTTGAACAATTTTTTCTCCAGTTCCTTCAAACGCTCCAAGCCGTCAGGCGCTTGTCTGATTGCGGTACGCCAATCCGGGTACAGCGCCTTCAATTCGGCGACATTACTCGCCGTTCTAACTTTTACGGAGATTGCATCTCCAGCAACACCGAGGATTCTTCCCGCCATATTAATCATGAAAGTCTGCCCCAGCATGAACGGATCCTCGTCCGGATTTACCTCAACCACGACGGATGTAATAACTGGCGCGACAACTTCTGAAACTTCGATGAACCCGTTGTTCAGCAATTCATCAACGATTCCAGGAACAGTCGCCGGGGGCAAGATGCTTTGCAGCGCCTCCAAATCTCTCTTGCCGTCGATCATTATCAGCACATGTCGCGCCTTGAACCCCAGGCCATGCGCCTTGCTTTCCACTTCCTCTTTGCCCTTGGTGGTCTTCACCCACGTGGTACCCGATGCTGCCATTCTGTCTCCTCCTGTATTTTTTTTATTTTCGGCTACTCATACGGAATTCAAAAAGTCTGCTAAACCCTCCCGAACATTGGGAAAAAGTACCCTATAAAACAAAGGTTATAGGAGCCGGCAATTCAACGTGGCTGCAAACATATCACCCCAAAGCCTCTGGACGCAAGCCTATTGATACCGTTCGCCGAGTCATGGACAAGATTGTGTATCAATTCTCCAAGGGCCAACTCGACCGACATTCGATACGGAAACTTACCAAAATAAACTGATCAGCTGTGCCCACGTTCGATTTTGTCCCGATGACCGAAACCCTTGCCATTGTCGATGAAATAGAAATGCTCAGGAACCAGTTGGAACCAGCTTACCTTTGCCAACGCTTTTACAATCGAAGATGGCACTTTCCCAAGAGGACTTGCAATTGGAAATTTATTGCCGTAGATCTGTTGAGCACGGCGTTCTTCATCGCCCTGTAATTCGGACACGCGCCCTTCCAGTTGTATTCCCTTGATCTGAGACCAAGTACTGTAGTCCTCTTGAATAGTCGCAGCGCAACGCGCGTCCTGCAGCAAGTTGCGGCAGTGCCGAGTGCTTGGTGAGGAGAGAAAAATCAGCGAACACCCGTCATTTGCGTAGAACACTGCCGCAGCCCAAGGCCCATCGGCCCCCTGAGTGGCCAACGTCATAACGTTATGCCCAGCGAGATACTCCGCCACCGCCTGCGGCAATATCAGCTGCATCAACTTACGCTAGCGGGCGTATCGTCGAATGGCACCGACGTGCCATCGTTGGCGCTGTCCTTACCCTCATGCAGGCGCTTCAAGCGATAAGCGATCTGGGGCCGAGTCAAACCAAGCATTCGCGCGGCGGAAGAAAGATTGCCGCGGGCCTTGTCGACGGCGGTTTCGAGCAACATGGCTTCGACCTGATCGAGCGTCAATGAACCATTGAAAACCGCTTCACGCAGATCTTTTCCAGTTTCCCAGCAATTGATGTCCAACCCGCCCGTGCGGTCGAGACCAAACTCCTGAGGCTGCTCCTCGCTGCATGACATGAACAGATTGCTCACTTCAATTCGGGTTCCATTTGGAGTCAGGATCACGCCGCGCTCGACGGCATTTTGCAACTCGCGAATATTCCCCGGCCAGGGATAACCCAGCAGCGCACGCTTTGCCTTGTCTGTAAACCCTCTCAATTTCTTACCGTGGATCGCGGTTTGTTTGGCAAGAAAATGCTTGGCAAGCAGTGGGATGTCCTGCTTGCGCTCACGCAGCGGCGGTATGAGGATTTGGTAGGCATTGAGACGATAGTAAAGATCAGAGCGGAAGCGACCATTCTTGACCAACTGCTGAAGATCCGCGTTGGTCGCCGCGACCAGCCGCACATTGATCTTGCGGGTTTTCTGATCGCCAAGACGCTCTATCTCGCCTTCTTGCAGCACTCTTAGCAGTTTGGCTTGCGCAGAGGGAGGCAAGTCGCCGATCTCGTCAAGAAACAGGGTGCCCCCATCGGCACGCTCGAAACGTCCGGGGCGAGACACCAGCGCACCGGTATAAGCGCCTTTCTCGACACCGAAAAGCTCCGACTCGACCAGGTCCGCCGGAATGGCCGCGCAATTGACAGCGACAAAAGTCTTGCTGGCGCGCGAACTCATGTCATGCAGGCTGCGCGCAAATACCTCTTTGCCGACGCCCGTTTCGCCCAATAGCAATACGCTGATGTGGCTGCCTGCGGCTTGCTTCAGCAAATCATAAGCGGAACGAAAGCCCGGCGAGGCACCGGTTATGTCTTCAGGCAACTGATCGCGTTCACCGATTGAGGATCGCAGTTGCGCAACCTGGGTTTGCAGATCAATCAACTGGTCGGCGATCGATTCACTGTTGAAGAAACGCATCTGTTCGGCGGCGTCTTCCCATTCTTCCGCCGGCTTGCCGACGATACGACAGTTGTTGTCACCCATGCCGGTGCACTCAACTTCCTTATAAAGAATGGTGCGACCCATGAACGCGGAGGTGTAGCCGCAGGCATAGCCAATCTGGGTCCAGCACACTGGGTGATTGTGAATGCCGTAATGGTGACGATGCCATTGCCCTTCCCAGGAATGCTCCCAGAGAAACTCAGCGTAGAAGGTTCCGGCATGACGGTCGAGTTCCAGCTTGATCGGCGTAACGCGCACAATACCTTCCAGGGTATGCAACTGCGGGCCGGTCATGAAAGCTTCGAGATCACTGGAATCCTCAGCCCGGGTACGCGCCAGCTCTGCATCACGCACCCCTGACGCATAACCCATGCGGGTAAGTAGCCCTTTGGCGCGATCCATGCCAAGCGTATCGATCAGTTCCTTGCGGAGCGTCGCCTGCGCCTCGGCATGCACCAGCAACATGCGATGCTCGTGCAACCAGATCTGCCCGGTCTCAGCACAAAAGTGCACGCGGGCGCGCAGATCCTCGTTGGTGGTCCGTCCGACACTGCGGAGTTTGGTCATTGCCGCGCTCTCACTCTCCACTCCTCAACCCATCTTTGTAGCCGCTCATATTGATGTCCGCTTTGATCGAAGTCAAATGATCGACGGTTCAGAATTTTCGAACCGCTTTTGGAACTGTTATCCAAACATCAAATTTCGTAAGGACAGACACGTATTTTCACCATTTGAACACTAGTCGATGAGCGCCATCGCATCGGTAATCAAGCAAACAAGCAACTCAACTATTTGTTTTTGGTGCACCACCATAAGTCGCCAAACACGCTGAAGTCAGAGGCTATTTTTGAAATGACCCGATCCAATTACTCCTGTTTTTTGCACCGCACTAGCAACAGGTGGAACAGGCCTTGCGTTATATCCCTCGCTCGGAAAAATTGATCCGAGGCCAATCACTTTGAAATCACAACAATTACAGAAGGAGACATCAATGAAGTTTCCAGTGCCGCATGACGTAGCAGGCAAGACGATTCCGGGGACCGAAGGCTGGGAGAGAATGTACCCGTACCAGTATCAGTTCGTCACCGACGATCCTGTACGCAACCAGTATGAAAAGGAGACATTCTGGTTCTACGACGGACTGCATTATCCCGAGCCGCTCTACCCCTTTGACACCATTTGGGATGAGGCCTGGTTCCTGGCCCTGTCGCAGTTCAACAACCGCATTTTCCAGGTACCCCCGGTGCGCGGCGTCGATCACCGCATGATCAACGGCTATGTCTATATCTCGCCGGTCCCGGTCAAGGATGGCGCAGAAATCGGCAGCCGCGTACCCAACTTCATGGAGCGCGCAGGTCACTACTACAAGAACTGGGATGAACTGGAGGCCAAGTGGAAGATCAAGATGGAGGCCACCATCAAGGAACTCGAGGATTTGCAGATTTCACCCCTACCCGATCTCGAGGACATTTCAGTGGTTACCGAAGCTCTGGGCGAATCCAAGGGCTACCACTTGATCAAGAACTACGATGACTTGATCAACCTTGGCATCAAATGCTGGCAGTATCACTTCGAGTTCCTCAATCTTGGCTATGCGGCCTATGTCTTTTTCATGGACTTCACGCAGAAGCTGTTCCCGAGCATTCCGCTGCAGCGCATTACGCAGATGATCTCGGGTATCGACGTCATCATGTACAGGCCCGATGACGAACTTAAGGAGCTGGCCAAAAAAGCCATTGCATTGGGTGTCGACAAAGCAGTGACTGGCAATCGCGACTGGGTTGCTGTAAAGGCCGCGGTTGAGAAACTGCCCAAGGGCGCTGAGTGGCTGGCTGCATTCGAGAAGGCCCGCTATCCGTGGTTCAATATCTCGACAGGAACAGGCTGGTTCCACAACGATCGTAGCTGGAACGATACTCTGGATATTCCGCTGTCCGGCATTCAGACTTATGTCGGCAAACTCAACAGTGGTGCCAGCATTGATCGTCCGACGGAACAAGTACGTGCCGAACGTGATCGAATCACCGCCGAGTATCGCGCGCTGATCACCAACGAGGCCGACCTCAAGCAATTCGACGAATTGCTCGGTTGCGCCAAGACGGTGTTCCCTTATGTAGAGAACCATCTGTTTTACGTCGAGCACTGGTTCCACTCGGTGTTCTGGAACAAGATGCGCGAAGTCGGTGCGATCATGAAGGATCACGGCATGATCAACGACGTCGAGGACATCTGGCTGCTACGCCGCGACGAGATCAAGCAGGGTCTGTGGGATGTGGTCACAGCCTGGGCCACCGGTGTCACGCCGCGCGGCACCACGACTTGGCCTCCTGAAATCGAGTGGCGCAAAGGGGTCATGGAAAAGTTCCGCCAGTGGAGCCCTCCACCCGCAATCGGTATCGCACCAGAAGTGATCCAGGAGCCTTTCACCATCGTGCTCTGGGGCGTCACCAACAAGTCGCTTGCCGACTGGGCCTCCGTTCAGGAAGTGGGCGATCCGGACACCATCACCGAGCTCAAGGGTTTTGCCGGCAGCCCCGGCATTGTCGAGGGCAGAGCCCGTGTCTGTCGCAGCGCTCAGGACATTCGCGATCTGGAAGAAGGCGAAATTCTTGTGGCGCCAACAACCTCACCATCCTGGGCTCCTGCGTTTGCCAAGATCAAGGCTTGCGTCACCGATGTCGGCGGGGTCATGAGCCATGCCGCTATCGTCTGCCGCGAGTATGGACTGCCTGCAATCGTGGGTACCGGTCACGGCACGAAGGTGATCAAGTCCGGAATGATGATCAAGGTTGATGGCTCTTCGGGTGTGATCACGATCACCCGATAACGTTGCAGGAAGGTACCGACAATGAATAGCGCTTTGGCAATTAGTGAGACTTGCATGGAGGTCGGAATGGATAGCGCAACGCCTATGGTGTGCTGGTTCGAGGAGTGCGACAAAAACTCCGTCGATCTGGTCGGAGGAAAGTGTTCCTCGCTTGGGGAACTCATCAACGCAGGAGTGCGGGTACCGCCAGGTTTCGCCCTGACGACCCATGGCTTCAAGCAGTTCATGCGTGATGCAGGTGTCCAGTCCAAAGTGACCGAGTTGCTGGACGGGCTCGACCATGAAGACATGGACAAGCTGGAAGAAGCCTCCCGCGTCATTCGCGAAATGATCGAATCCTGCCCGATCTCCATAGAGCTTGAGGATCTGATTGCCGAGTCTTATCGCAAGTTGTCGGTACGCAGTTGTATCCCGGCGGTCCCGGTCGCGGTGCGTTCCAGCGCCACGGCCGAGGACCTCCCCGGAGCCAGTTTTGCAGGACAGCAGGATACCTACCTGTGGATCCGCGGCATTGACGATGTAATGCATTACGTACGCCGCTGCATCTCCAGTCTATACACCGGTCGCGCCATCGCTTACCGCATGAAAATGGGCTTCCCGCATGAACTGGTGGCGATCAGCGTCGGCATCCAGAAAATGGCCAACTCGTTCTCTGCCGGGGTGATGTTTACGATCCATCCAATCAATGGTGATCGCTCGGTCATCGTCATCGACTCGAATTACGGGTTTGGCGAATCCGTTGTATCCGGCGAAGTGACGCCGGACCACTTCGTTGTAAACAAAGTGGCGCTCGATATTTTGGAACGCACCATATCGACTAAAGAGATCTGCTACACGGTCGACTTCAAGGAACAAAAGTCCGTTGCCACCGAAATTCCGCTCGAACGCCAGAACGTTCAGTCAATCATCGACGACGAAGTCACTGAACTGGCCTGGATGGGCAAGAAAATCGAGCAGCATTACGGCCGACCGATGGATATCGAATGGGCGATCGACAAGGATCTCCCCACCGGCGGCAATATTTTTATTCTGCAGGCTCGGCCAGAAACCGTCTGGAGCAACAAACAGCCAGCACAGGTGTCATCCGGCAGCACGTCGGCGATGGACTACATCGTTTCGAATCTGATCACCGGCAGACGCTTAGGTTAGGGGGAACAGAGAAATGATCGTCAGAAACTGGATGCAAGTCAATCCGCTGGTAGTCAGTGGCGACACTCTGCTATCGGAAGCCAAACGAATTATCACGGAAAACAATTTGCATGGATTGCCGGTGGTAGACAACGGCAACCTGCGTGGCCTCATCACGCGAGCCAATTGCCTGCGTGCCGCACATTTTGTACTGCGCACACAAAACACGGATGAGCTCAACTATTTTTCCACCCGCATCAAGGTCAAGGACCTTATGGTCCGCAACCCAGCCACAGTCGATGCCAACGACACCATGGAGCATTGCCTACATTTGGGACAGGAACTTGGCGTAGCGCAATTCCCGGTAATGGATCAAGACCAAGTGGTAGGCATGATCTCTGCCAGTGAAATTTTCTCGCTGGCGGCGCACTTTCTTGGCGCCTGGGAGAAGCGCAGTGGCGTCACCCTGGCACCCATGGAACTGAAACCCGGAACGATCGGAAAGATCACCGACATTGCCGAGGCAGCTGGCGCGGAAGTACAGGCGATCTACCCAATCGGCAAGCCTGGCGATATCAACCCGCAAGATCGCCACCTGAAGAAGGTTGTAATCCGTTTCCATGCTGCAGATGTCAAAGCTGTGGTTTCCGCTCTGGAATCGGCAGGATTCGAAGTTCTCGAATCTGTCGATGCACTACAGCACCAAAATAACGATCGTTCACACTAAATTCCCCGACCACAAGGAGCATCACCAATGGATCTCAGGTACTTCATCAACCAGTGCGAAGCCGCCGACGAACTGAAGCGGGTTACCGCGGAAGTCGACTGGAACCTGGAAATTTCCCACGTCTCAAAACTGACCGAAGAGAAGAAGGGGCCGGCGTTGCTGTTTGAGAACATCAAAGGCTATTCCTCGCCCGTATTCACCGGCGCCTTCGCCACCACCAAGCGTCTGGCCATCATGCTCGGCCTGCCGCACAACCTCTCGATGTGTGAGTCGGCGCGGGCGTGGATGAAGAAGACCATTACCTCCGAGGGCCTGATCAAGGCCAAGGAAGTCAAGGATGGTCCGGTGCTGGAAAACATCATCAGCGGTGACAAGGTCGACCTGAACATGTTTCCGGTGCCGAAATTCTTCCCGCTCGATGGTGGCCGTTACATCGGCACCATGGTTTTTCTGGTCTTGAGAGATCCGGAAACCGGCGAGACCAACCTCGGCACTTACCGCATGCAGATGCTCGACGACAAGAGTTGCGGCGTGCAGATCCTTCCCGGAAAGCGCGGTGAGCGCATCATGAAGAAGTACGCCAAGCTGGGCAAGAAAATGCCAGCCGCGGCGGTGATCGGCTGCGACCCGCTGATCTTCATGGCCGGCACGCTGATGCACAAAGGCGCCAACGACTTCGACATCACCGGCACCGTGCGCGGCCAGCCCGCCGAGTTCCTGATGGCCCCGCTCACCGGCCTGCCTATCCCGGCCGGCGCTGAGATCGTGCTGGAAGGCGAGATTGATCCCAACAACTTCCGTCCCGAAGGACCGTTTGCCGAATACACCGGCTACTACACGGATGAGTTGCACAAGGTCATCAACAAGCCAGTGCTGGAGGTGAAACAGATCCTCCATCGCAATAATCCGGTGTTGTGGGCCACAGGCCAGGGCCGCCCGGTGACTGATGTGCATATGCTGCTGGCTTTCACCCGCACTGCAACACTGTGGACCGAACTCGAGCAGATGAAAATACCCGGCATCAGTTCGGTCTGTGTCATGCCGGAATCGGCGGGCCGCTTCTGGGCGGTGGTATCGGTTAAGCAGATGTATCCGGGACATCCGAACCAGGTGGCAAGCGCCGTACTGGGCAGCAATACCGGCTCCTACGGCATCAAGGGCGTGATCACGGTGGACGAGGACATCATGGCCGACGACCTGCAGCGCGTGATGTGGGCCTTGTCCTGCCGCTACGATCCGCTGCGCGGCACGGAGATTCTCAAGCGCGGCCGCTCGACCCCGCTCGACCCCGCACTCGATCCGGATTCCAACAAACTCATCACCTCGCGCATCATCATGGATGCCTGTATCCCGTATGAATGGAAGCAGAAACCGGTCGAGGCGCGCATGGACGAAGAGATGCTGGCCAAAATCAAGGACCGTTGGGCCGAATATGGAATTGACTGAGCGGCATCCACTAAGACAGGAACCGATATGGACAAGGCAAAAAACATAAAGCTGGTCATTCTTGACGTCGATGGAGTCATGACCGACGGTCGCATTGTGATCGACGACAACGGCGTGGAATCACGCAATTTCGACATCAAGGACGGCATGGGCGTCGTGGTGCTGATGATGAGCGGCGTCGAGGTGGCGATCATCACTTCCAAGAAATCCGGTGCCGTGCGACATCGGGCCGAGGAACTGAAGATCAAGCGCTTTCACGAAGGGATCAAGAAGAAGACCGAACCCTACGAGGAAATGCTCAAGGAGATGGGCATCACCGACGCCGAGGTCGCCTATGTTGGCGATGATCTGGTCGACCTGTCGATGATGAAGCGCGTCGGCCTGCCGATCGCAGTGGGCGATGCGGTGGATGACGTCAAGCAGCATGCCGCTTACGTCACCAAGGCGCGCGGCGGCTATGGCGCAGTGCGTGAAGTGGCGGAAATGATCCTCAAAGCCCAGGACAAGTGGGACAAGATTTTGTCGAAGATCAGCTGAATTTTGGGCTACAGACTATCAATCAGACCAGGAGTTGACCGTGTCAAAAATTAATGCACCAAAAAGCAACCGCGAGTTCGTCGAGGCCTGCATCAAATCAGGCGACGCCGTGCGCATCAAGCAGGAAGTCGACTGGGATCTCGAGGCCGGCGCCATCGTGCGGCGCGTCTGCGAACTCGGT
>FLOH01000218.1_pt1 | contig 151993 bp, 149 predicted proteins | sample 756751 | NCBI WGS metagenome assembly FLOH01 (sample SAMEA4026879, study PRJEB14308) | marine metagenome | biome: coastal water; material: water | depth 74 m | reverse complement strand
ATTCGATGAGCCGGTTCCAACTGGTTGCGACCCCGCACGCGAGCGGGGTAACCAAGCCAGTACCGGTGACAACGACACGTCTCATGATCTTATTTGATGACTATAAATGATAGGGCACGCGTGACGCCCAAAATCGTCAGCTGTTGGCGCTGATGTAATCAATGGCGTCCTTGATGCTCAGGATCTTTTCGGCAGCATCATCGGGAATTTCACAGCCAAACTCTTCTTCAAAGGCCATGACCAGTTCAACGGTGTCCAGACTGTCGGCGCCCAGATCATCAATGAAGCTGGCATTCTCAGTTACTTTTGCTTCATCAACACCAAGGTGCTCCAGAACAATCTTTTTTACGCGGTCGGCAACATCACTCATTTCTATTTTTTCCTTAAATCACTGTAAGTTAAGGTTAATTGATAAACCTATAGCAGGGTCGCCACAAGAACCGGATATCCGGACCAGAGCACCTTGGATTTCGTTTTCCTAACATACTTCTTTTGGCGATGCCAGAGCCCAAAAACGTTCTTTTGAGCGGTTTTCAAAGCATCGCCATGCCACCGTTGATATGCAGGGTCTGGCCGGTCACATATGCGGCCTCGTCGGTGGCCAGAAAAACCACTCCGCTGGCCACATCGGCCGATGTCCCCAGACGCCCGCTGGGAATCGCCGCCATCAGCTTTTCCTTCTGCTCGTCGCTCAATTCATCGGTCATCGGGGTGGCGATAAAACCGGGGGCGACGCAATTGACGGTGATCCCGCGGCTCGCCACTTCCTGGGCCAGGGATTTAGACAGGCCGGTCAGCCCGGCCTTGGAGGCGGCATAATTGGCCTGCCCCGCATTTCCGGTGGCGCCGACGATGGAGGTGATCGAGATAATTCGCCCCCAGCGGCTTTTCATCATGCCCTTGAGGCACGCTCTGGACAGGCGAAAGGCCGCCGTCAGGTTGACGTCGATGACCGTCTGCCATTCCTCGTCCTTCATCCGCATGGACAGGTTGTCGCGGGTCAGGCCGGCGTTATTGATCAGGATATCGACCCCGCCCATGGCCGCGGCGGCATCGGCAAACAATGCCGCCGGCCCTTCCGCCGAACTGAGGTCCGAAGGCGTCACGTGGGCGCGCCCGCCAAGTTCGCCGGCCAGGGCTTGCAGCGCATCGACACGGGTGCCGGACAAGGCGACTTCCGCCCCTTGCGCGTAGAGAGCCCGGGCAATGGCCCCGCCGATGCCGCCCGAAGCCCCTGTGACCAAGGCCTTTTTGCCTGTCAGATCGAACATATGATCGTCCCTATCCTTAAGTATGGCGCTTATTGTGGTTTATGATCCGCAAGCCGTCAAAGCGTTTTCAGGAACGCCTCGACATCTTCCGGCGTGGCCACGTTAAGCGATGACAAAGCACTGTCTATGCGCCGGGTCAGGCCGCTCAACACCTTGCCGGCGCCGATTTCGACCAGGGTCTCGACGCCCTGGGCCTTCATGAACATCACGCTTTCGCGCCAACGCACCATACCGGTGACCTGTTCGACCAGCAGGCGGCGAATTTCTGCCGCGTCAAGGGTATCGGACGCCGTCACATTGGCGATCAGCGGCACCGCCGGGTTAACCATACGGACTTCGGCCAGGGCATCGGCCATGACTTCGGCGGCCGGGGCCATCAAGGCGCAATGAAAAGGCGCGCTGACCGGCAGCAAAACGCAGCGCTTGGCGCCAAAGTCCGGGGCCAGGGCGATGGCCCGCTCGACGGCGGCTAACGAGCCGCTGATCACCACCTGGCCCGGCGCATTATCGTTGGCGGTGGTACAAATATCGCCATTGCTGGCATCGGTGGCCGCCGCCGCCGCGATTTTCACCGCCGCTTCCAGATCCAGGCCCAATATCGCCGCCATGGCACCGTCGCCGACGGCCACCGCTTCTTGCATGGCCCGACCCCGGGTTTTCAACAGGCGCGCCGCATCGGGCACGGAAAAGGTGCCGGCGGCGGCCAGGGCCGAATATTCGCCGAGGGAATGACCGGCGACAAATTTGGCCTTATCGGCGAGCTCGAAGCCGCCTTCGTTGGTTAGCACCCGAAGGGCGGCCATGCTGACCGCCATCAACGCCGGCTGGGCGTTTTCGGTCAGGGTCAGGGTGTCAAGGGGGCCTTCCCACATCAATTGGCTGAGGTTCTGGCCGAGGGCCTCGTCGATTTCCTTGTAAACGTCGGCGGCGACCGGAAAAGCCTCGGCCAGTTCCTTGCCCATGCCAACGGCCTGCGAGCCCTGGCCCGGGAAAACAAAAGAAAAAGTCATGTAAAAGCCCTATTTTTCGCGGAATTTACGCCACAAGACGAGAATCAGCCAGATCGGCACGATGACGATGGCGCCGATCAGGATGTATTCAACGGCCCACGCCAATACGCTGGCGATGACATCGAAGATTTGCAGCGCCGTATCGCCCAGGCCTTTCAGCAGGTTGCGGGGGCTGATGTTGAAAAACGACAGCAAAAGCCCCAGTAACAACGAGCCGATGGCTATTTTGACCAGGGTGGAACCGAATTTTTTGGGCAAGGTTGGCGAAGCCATGGCGATGCATCCGAATCTGTGATCGACGGTCGGTTATTCGGCCCCCTTATATAAGGTCGATTGCCCTGCCTCAAGCTCTTGCTTCGCCAAAACAACTGTGTATAGTGCGCCGCTTCAAGCCTCCTTGTCGGGCAATTGCCCGGCTATGCCTGTTCCGGATGGCCGGAATGGGATGAGAAAAGCCAGAGGGAGATACACATTGGCTTATTACGAAAGCGTGTTTATTGCACGCCAGGACATTACTGCGTCACAGGTCGAAGGCCTGACCGAATCCTTCTCCAAACTTATCGCCGATCAGGGCGGCAAGGTTGCCTCCGCCGAAAGCTGGGGGCTGCGTTCGCTTGCCTACAGGATCAAGAAAAACCGCAAAGGTCACTACGTGCTTCTGAATATTGACGCGCCGGGCCCGGCCATCCACGAGATGGAACGCCAGATGCGCATTAACGAAGATGTTCTTCGCTATATGACCATCAAGGTTGATGCGCTGGCGACTGAAGAATCGATCATGATGCAGCACAAGCCCCGGGAAGATCGTCCGCGCTACAACGACGACAAGCCCGCGGCAGAAGCAGCGCCCGCGGCAGATGACAAGCCTGCGGCAGATGACAAGCCCGCAGCAGATGACAAGCCCGCGGCAGAAGAAGCCGCCCCGGTGGCCGCTGAAGGAGACGAGACATGAGCGACACCCGCGAAGGATCATCCGAAGAATCAGGCGGCCGCCGCCCGTTTTTCAGGCGCCGCAAAAGCTGCCCGTTTTCCGGTTCCAAGGCCCCGAAGATCGACTACAAGGATGTCCGGCAACTACAGCGTTATACGTCGGAACGTGGTAAAATCGTGCCGAGCCGCATTACGTCGGTGTCGGCCAAAAAACAACGTGAACTGGCCCGGGCGATCAAGCGTGCGCGCTTTCTCGCCCTGATGCCTTATCTCGTCAAGTAAGCGGGCCTGAACGCGCAACCTGCTGCCGGGAAGATTTGATGCCCAGGGAAATGCTGATTGCAATGGCTGGTGGCGCGATCAGCGGCTTCGCCTCGATGGCGTTCCTTTGGGGGATACCCGGCGCAATACTGGCCGTGTATCTGGCACCGTTGCCGCTGTTGCTGGTCGGTCTTGACCACGGCATCCGGGCGGTCAGCATCGCCGCCCTTGGCGGCATCGTTTTCGCCGGAGTATTCGGCGGACCGATGGCCGGGGTGTTGTACGCGGCGGTTCATGCGCTGCCCATGTGGATCATCGTCTGGTTGGCGTTGATCAAGCAGACGGTGATAACGCCATCCGGCGGCACGGCTGAGAAATGGTATCCGGCAGGATACATTCTCTGCATTCTGTCGGTGCTGGCGGCGGGTATGATGGTCGTAGCCTTTGTTTCGGCAATGCCGGAACAGGGTGGATTGATCGGAATGGTGAAGGCCTATCTGGAGCAAGTTTTCAGCTTCATGATGCCGACTCTGGAAGATGCCGCCAGAGCTGAATTGGTCGATGGCATTGCGCCACTTTTTCCGGGATATCTTGCCATATCCTGGGTGGTCATGGCGGCGATCAACGCATCGATCGCGATGGCGGTGCTAACGCGGGTCGGTCGGACGATGCGACCGAAGACGAAACTGGCCGATCTGGCACTTCAGGACTGGATGTCCTGGGCCCTGATCGGGGCCGCGGCAATGGCATTGCTAGGCCAGGGTGAATTGGAGTATATAGGCCGGAATCTGGCATTGATTTTGGCCGTGCCGTTTTTTTTCCTGGGGTTGGCGGTGGTCCATACGGTGGTCCGCCGGGTCAGTTTTCCGGGAACATTGATAACGGCGTTTTATGTAATGCTGATACTTTCCGGGTGGATCGCCATGATTGTTATAGGCACCGGACTGATCGAACAATGGGCCGGCATCAGGCGGCATCTTAAAGGCCCCGGACCTGTCCGGAACGGAAACGACTGAGAAATTTTTTAAAGGCCCGTTGGTCGGGCCGGGAGAGCAAGATGGAAGTCATTCTTTTGGAACGCATTGAGAAGCTCGGCCAGATGGGCGATGTGGTCAATGTCAAACCGGGTTACGCACGCAATTTCCTGTTACCGAAGCACAAAGCGCTCAGGGCGAACGAGGAAAACCGCAAGCAATTCGAAGTCCAGCGCGCCCAGCTTGAGGCCGCAAACCTTGAACAGCGCGGAGAAGCGGAAAAGGTCGCCGAAAAAATGCAAGACCTGTCGGTTATCCTGGTCCGCCAGGCCGGCGAAGCCGGACAGCTTTACGGCTCGGTCAGCGCTCGTGACATCAGCACCCAGGTCACCGAGGCCGGATTCACCATTGGCCGCCAGCAAGTCGATCTGGCAAACCCGATCAAGTCCATTGGGCTTTTTGATGTTACCGTCAGCCTGCATCCGGAAGTATCGGTCACCGTGATCGTTAATGTGGCGCGTTCTCCCGATGAAGCCAAGACCCAGGCAAGAACCGGCAAGGCCGTCAGCAACCGCGACGAGGAAGACGATGAGGCTGCGGCCCGTGCCGCCGCCATTGAAGCCGCCGAAGATGTTTTCGAAAAGAACGAAGACGCCGAAGCCGCTATTGTGGCGGGCGAGGAATCGGCTGCGGTGGAAGAAGCCGCCCCGGTCCGCCAATGGCCCGATGCCAAGGCGCCGGGCGACGTGGAAATGGGAGTCAGCGGCGAAGAAGAAACCGACTAGCGGAATTTTTTCTGCCCAGACGAAACACCAATACGGCGCCCCGCCCTGCGAGGCGCCGTATTTCTTTATTTAGTCCCCGACATTTTGAGTTATCCACAATCGCGCGACGATGCCGCGTGTTAAGTTCCGGACATGTCAACCAGCCTTACTTCCCCGCCCACCATCGACCCGGTGAACGAGAACTCAGACCGCACCAGCGGCGCGTTCCGCACCCTGCCCCATAATATCGATGCGGAAAAATCCCTGCTCGGTGCCATCTTCGCCAACAACAAGGCCTATGAAAAGGTTTCGGAATTTCTGCGTCCCGAACACTTTGCGCTGGCCGAGAACGGGCGCATTTACGAGGCTGCCTCCCGGCTGATCGAGCGCGGCCAGATCGCCGACCCGGTGACCATGAAACGTTATTTCGAACAGGAAGAAGGCCTTGCCGACATCGGCGGCCCGGCGTATCTCTCGGAACTGGCGGCCAGCGTGGTCTCCATCATCAACGCCGGTGAATACGGACGCGTCGTCTACGACCTGCACCTGAAGCGCGAACTGATCAGCCTCGGCGAGGATGTGGTCAACCGGGCCTATGGCGGCGAAGTCGACGATGCCGCCACCCAACAGATCGAAGCGGCCGAACAAACCCTTTATGATCTGGCGACCACCGGCAATTACGAAGGCGGCTTCGTGCCGTTCAAGGATTCCATCGTCAAGGCGCTTGAAATGGCCGAGGCAGCCCACAAGCGCGACGGTGCCCTGGCCGGGGTGACATCGGGGCTGACCGACATCGACACCATGCTGGGCGGCCTGCATCCGTCAGACCTGATCGTGCTGGCTGGCCGGCCTTCCATGGGCAAGACGGCGCTGGCCACCAACATCGCCTACAATGCCGCCTATACCCATCATCAAACCGGCGGTGCCGAGGGCGCGGTGGTCGGCTTTTTCTCGCTCGAAATGTCTGCCGAACAGTTGGCGACACGTATTATTTCCGAGCAGACCCAAACCTCGTCGGACAGCATCCGCAAGGGCAAGATCACGACCCCGCAGTTCGACCGCCTGGTCGCCATTTCCCAGACCCTGCATGACATGCCGATCTTTATCGACGATACCCCGGCGCTCACGGTCAGCGCCTTGCGTACCCGGGCCCGGCGCCTGAAGCGCCAGCATAATCTGGGCCTGATCGTGGTCGATTATCTTCAACTGATCTCTGGAAGCTCAAACTCGCGCAACGATGGCCGGGTCCAGGAAGTGTCGGAAATTACCCGTGGCCTGAAGACCCTGGCCAAGGAGCTGGAAGTGCCGGTGATCGCCCTGTCACAGTTGTCGCGCGCCGTCGAACAGCGTGAAGACAAGCGACCGATGCTATCGGACTTGCGTGAATCAGGTTCCATCGAACAGGATGCCGATGTGGTCATGTTCATTTTCCGCGAGGAATACTACCTGGAGCGTAAAGGCACCAGCCAGCACGAGAGCGAAAGCGACGACAAGTTCTTCCAGCGCCAGCAGCGTAACGAAGATCGCCTTGAAAAGGTGCGGAACCTGGCCGAGGTGATCATCGCCAAGCAGCGTCACGGCCCGGTCGGCACGGCGATGCTGCAATTCACCGGCGAGTTCACCCGCTTCGGCGATCTGGATCGCCAACACAATTCTTCCGACTACTAACCGCGCCGACGCCATGAGCAGCGCCGAAACCAGCAACGCCATCCTGACCATCGATCTGGATGCTCTGGTCGCTAACTGGGCATATCTTAATGGGCTTCTGGAAGGCGCACCCTGCGGGGCGGCGATCAAGGCCGACGCCTATGGCCTGGGGGCCGGGCATGCGGCGGTGGCGCTGGCCAAAGCCGGGTGTGAACAGTTCTTTGTCGCCCAGATCGATGAGGCCATCGTGGTCCGCAACTGCCTCGATGACGCCGGCCTGGACGGGGCCATTCATATGCTCAGCGGGCCCATGCCCGAATTCGGCAAAGCGGTCATGCAGGCCTGCGCCGAACATAAACTGACCCCCGTCCTCAACTCACTTGCCGACATCGCCGCGTGGAAATCCTTCAACGCCGCACTGGCCTGTGACATCCACGTGGACACCGGTATGTTGCGCCTTGGCCTGGCCCCCGGCGAGCTGGCCGCCATTGCCGGCGATGCATCGTTGATAAAGGGGCTGAACATTTCCTACGTGATCAGCCATCTGGCCTGTTCGGAAGACGCGGCGACGGCCAAGAACAAGCAACAGCTGCAAGATTTCAAATCGGCGCTGGCGCTGTTTCCCGGCTGCAAGGCATCCCTGGCCAACTCGGCGGCGATCTTTCTGGGCCCGGAATATTTCTTCGATCTGGCCCGTCCGGGGATTGCCCTCTACGGTGCCAATCCACTGCCTGGACAACCCAATCCGATGGCGCAAGTCATTACGTTACAAGGCAAAATTCTGCAAGTGCGTGACGTTGACACCCCCCAGACCGTTGGCTATGGTGCGACCCACAAGATTACCGCCAAGGGCCGCATCGCCACCGTCGGCGTCGGATATGCAGACGGTTACATGCGGTCTTTAAGCAACAAAGGCTTTGGCTTTATCGACGGGTTCAAGGTGCCACTGGTGGGACGGGTTTCCATGGATTTACTTACATTCGACGTATCAGGCGCGCCCCATGGCGCCGCCCGTGCCGGGGCCATGATCGAGCTGATCGGCCCCCAGGTGCCCATTGACGCCGTGGCCGATGCCGCCGCCACCAATACATACGAATTGCTGACCGGGCTCGGCCCCCGCTATCACCGCATTTATAAAAGCGAAAACACCTAGGCCATGAACTTCCTGCAACCCATCGGCCGCATGCTGCTGACCTTCCTGGCCACCGCCGGGCGGCTGACCCTGTTCACCGCCGATGCGGTTAGCCATGTGTTCCGGCCGCCGTTCTATCTTCGCATTCTTGGCCGCCAGATGATCGACATCGGGTATTACTCGCTGCCGGTGGTCGGGCTGACCGCCATTTTCGCCGGCATGGTGCTGGCCCTGCAAAGTTTCACCGGGTTTTCGCGATTTTCCGCCGAAGGCGCCGTCGCCAACGTGGTCGTGCTGTCAATCACCCGCGAGCTGGGCCCGGTGCTGGCCGGGCTGATGGTGGCCGGGCGCATCGGTGCGTCCCTGGCCGCCGAAATCGGCACCATGCGGGTGACCGAGCAAATTGATGCCCTGACCACGCTGTCCACCAACCCCATGAAATACATGGTGGCGCCCCGGCTGGTCGCCGGTGTGGTGATGTTCCCGTTCCTGGTGCTGGTCGCCGACATCATTGGCGTCTTCGGTGGCTATCTGGTCGCCGTCCATCGATTGGGTTTCAACGGCGCCAACTACCTGCAACAGACATACGATTTCCTGGCCGCCGAGGATGTCAATTCCGGCCTGGTCAAGGCTGCCGTGTTCGGCTTCATCGTCACCCTGATGGGCTGCTATCACGGCTATCATTCCCGCGGCGGCGCCCAAGGGGTCGGCACCGCCACCACCAACGCCGTGGTATCGGCATCGATCCTGATACTGTGCTTCGATTACGTCCTCACCGAAATGTTCTTCACCAAGTGAGCAACAGATGAGCCAAAGCCAACCAAAGATCAGCCTGGAAAACGTCCATAAAGCTTTCGGCCGCAAGGTTGTGCTCGACGGGCTGTCCCTCGATGTGGGGGTCGGTGAATCGGTGGTCGTCATCGGTGGTTCGGGCACTGGAAAATCGGTGATGCTGAAATGTATTCTCGGCCTTTTGCGCGCCGACAGTGGCTCGATCCTGGTTGATGGTGAACAGGTCATCGGCTCCAACACCGAGACCCGCGAGCGCATCAATCATAAATTCGGCATGCTGTTCCAGGGCGGCGCCCTGTTCGACAGCCTGCCAGTATGGGAAAACGTTTCCTTCGGATTGCTGGCGGAAAAACGCGTCAACCGGGATGAAGCCAAGGAGCTGGCCATTTCCAAACTGGCCCAGGTCGGCCTGGTTGCGGAAGTTGCCGATCTGTCACCGTCCGAATTGTCCGGCGGCATGCAGAAACGCGTCGGCCTGGCCCGCGCCATCGCCGCCGACCCGGAAGTCATCTTTTTCGACGAGCCGACCACCGGCCTGGACCCGATCATGGCCGATGTAATTAACGACCTGATCGTCAAGACCACCCGCGAAGTGGGCGCCACGGCCCTTTCCATCACCCATGACATGGCCTCGGCCCGCAAGATCGCCGACCGGGTGGCCATGCTTTATGAGGGCAAGATCATCTGGGCCGGGCCGGTCGCCGACATCGACCATTCAGGCAATGAATACGTCGATCAGTTCATCAACGGCCGCGCCGAAGGGCCGATCCAGATGGCGGTTCGGGCTTAAAAACAAGAGAATCGACTCGCGTTTTTGATCCGGTTTATTATATAGAATAACAGCTGGGCCCCGGCCCCGGATTTACCTTTTCAAGAGCACGCAAGAACGTCATGACTGATCAATCTCAAGGCTTCGTCGGCATCATGGTCCAAAAAGAGGGCAAGTGGTCGCCGCACTCCAAATTCGATACCAATGCCCTCGGCAGCGCCCTGCTGAAGGCCGAAGAAATTGATGGCAGCCGCATCTTTGATGCCGTCAAGGTGATGAAAATCGCTGCCGACGGCGCCCAGAAGGAAATGTGGCTCAGCCCGCATTTGAAAGGCCGCGCCGAGGCGGCGGCGGCGGCCAAGGTCCGCGCCGGCTTGAAGGAAACCAACCAGAAGCTGGAAGCCGCCCGCAAGGCGCAGGGGCGCATGAAGTAGGTTTGCCGGCCTCGGTTTATTTAGAGCGCGCCGCACCGCGCCGCACCGCACCGACATTCTTGGTGTTGGCACTGATGCCCGGCCCCTTGATGGAATTGGCGCCCGGATCAAACTGCCCCGGGCGGATCTCCTGGCCCGACCGGTCGGCGGTAACGTCCCGCTTTTTGGCTTTCTGCCCTGCTTTCGCTTTGGCACGTTCGCGGGCCCTGGCTTTGGTCATGACTTGCTCGCCTTTTTCAGGTTGCTTTGGCTTATTCGTGATTCTGGATTCTAGCACATGTTTTGGTTAGCGTGTTGTTTTAATTCATTTTTATACCTACCCCCCGGACCCTGTGAGTTTGCCTCACTCGCCGTCCATTCTCGTAAATCATTGACTTACCACTAAAAATCCTCTAAACCGCCGTCCATACGTGTTGCATTTGTTATGTGTTGCCTAAATAACCGGCACGCCGATTAGCTTGGTTATCCCTTGACAGTGTGAGCGTTAAACCGACCGAGTCGATACAAGGTGTATGGCTCGGCATCAACACTCCTGTTAGAGGATACTTTTTATGGCTACAGGTACAGTTAAGTGGTTCAACCCTGCCAAGGGTTTTGGTTTCATCGAGCCGGAAGATGGTTCTAAGGACGTTTTCGTTCACATTTCAGCCGTCGAGCGCGCCGGTCTGAGTTCCCTGAACGAAGGTCAGAAGGTCTCTTTTGAGCTTCAGGCCGGACAGAACGGCAAATCTTCCGCCGAAAATCTTTCCGTTACCGACTAATTACGCAAGGCGCCGCCTCCAACACCCGTTGGGGGCGGTTCCGTGTGCGCTAAGTTGGCGACGTGGCCTGTCATGACCGCCCCTGGCTGTCATTTCCCGCCAACCGAGGGAAGCGGGCAGATCGACCATCGATCATTCCTTCGGCAACGATAAAAAATCTAAGATAACGGTGCCCTGCGCCGTGCCCCGACGTTCATACGCACCCGTTTGCGAGCGGCCCCCCGTTTGCACTCCGAGGCTATTTAGCCCAGGCGTTTATCCACATTCTTCGCGATCCGAAGCTATAGGACGACAAAAATGTTGAAGTCAGTAAAATCCAAGGCCGAGATTCAATTTGCCGCGACCCAGAAGAAGGACAAGCAGATCCTCTTGGACAAGGAAATAGCGCAGCAGGAAAGTGCCGGAAAAATTAACAAGCTACGCGCCCTGCGCATGGCCAAGGAAGCCGCCGACAAGGAAGTCGCCGAGGCCGAGGCCGCCGAAAAAGAGGCCGCCAAGGTCAGGAAGGCCGCCGCCAAGAAAGCCACTGCTAAAAAAGTTGCTGCCAAAAAAGTCGCCGCAAAAAAAGTCACCGCCAAGAAAGCCGCTGCTAAAAAAGTCACGACTAAGAAAGCCGCCGCCAAGAAAGCCGCTCCCAAGAACAAATAGCCATCGCCCGGGCACCGCCCTGCGGGCCGGTATCCCCCCGATTGAGTGGCATTTGACAGTATTCAAAGCCGTCAGGTTGCTGAAAGCTGGACTTGCTCTAATAACGCCCATCAACCCAAGCGTTATTTTAAAGGCTCAGAACCGTGACCGAAGCTTTCAAGCGACTGACCTTCCAGTCAGACGAATACCTGCTCAAGGAGGGCACGCTAAGCAACGCCGCCTATCTGATCCTGAGCGGCAAGGTCGAGATTCGCCTCGGTGCCTTTGGCGATAACCCGAGAAGCCTCGCCGTTCTGGGTAAGGGCGACGTGATCGGCGAAATGTCCGTACTGGATAATACCCCCCACATGGCCAGCGCCATCGCCATCGAGGAGACGGTCGTCAACGCGCTTTCCGCCGACGAGTTCAACCGCCGGGTCGATAATATGGACCCGCTGATGCGGGGTGTGCTCAAAATAATGGTCAACCGGGTGCGCAATATGGGTGAAGACAAGAAAGCCAAACAACCGAGCATGAATTGGGAAAATTGGAAAAAAGCCGGGCAGGCCTGAACCAGGGCCGCTAATGGTTATTTTTATTGTTTGGCATTTTGCGATGGGGTTTGTTGCAGGGTTGTTATTGCCTCACGCACCTGGCACCAGATTGCGCACGCCTCGCCATAATCTGCCCCCAACCGGCTCAGTTCATCAATGCGCTCATCGACCTGTCGGCAGGCGTCCTCACCGTACCGTTCGATCATGTTTTGGGCCGCTTTCAGAATCTGAGGGGTATCAGACATTGTTCCCATAGCCAGAAATATTATCTAAAGAGGCGACTCTAATGCTGATAAACTGGCCACGGCATTGATAGTGATCAATTTGCGCAATCTATAACGTGAGAAAAATGAACAATACCCCCCCTCAATCCAAGTGCCTTAACTGCCCGACCCGGGAAAACACCGAGTGGAATACCCTGAGCGAAGATGAATTGGATCTGATCGACCAGTTCAAGCGGGTTAGCGACCGGGAACCCGGAGAAATCATCTATCATCAAGGTGATCAGAGTGAAGGGGTTTACTGCATTCAATCGGGATTGGTCGGAATCCGGCAACTGGATGCCGACGGCAAGGAAACCCTGCTCCGGCTTTGCAATCCCGGCGAGACCGTTGGCTACAGGGCCTTGCTGGGCAACAGCGAGCACACCCACTTCGCGGAAATTCTGGCGCCGAGTCATATCTGCTTCATTGAACGGAAAATCGTCACCGATTTGCTGGCGAAAAACCCGGTAATTGGTGAACGCTTCCTGGTCCGGAGCCTTAAGGAACTGACTGAGGCCGAGGATAACCTGGTCAGATCACGCAGCCTGAAGGTCCGGACCCGGCTATTGCATTGCCTGATGGTTCTGTTCGACCAGTACGGCTCGGGCGATGAACTGTCCGGCTATATGCTGAAAATACCGATTTCACGAAAGGATCTGGCGTCGCTGATCGCGGTGACGCCGGAATCGATTTCAAGGGCCATCAGCCACCTGGAAGAAGATAATCTGGTCCGCTTTGAGGGCCGCAATGTCCACTTTTCGAACATCGAAGCGATCTTTGACGAAATCGGCGCCGTCCATTAGGGTCAGATTTCTTGACTTTTCCCCAAAATAGGACTATATTCATTTGTTGTTCTTTGACAGAGTGAATATGGAAAATGATGCGGACTTGGCCGCCTACATCCCTATGCGGGTGCTTGTTTTCAAAGGAAAAAATGGCTTTGTTTTTTCATTTTTTTTTATAGGTTTTGCGCTTTTGCGACCCTCAACGGAGTCCATCGCCTTGTCTTGGCCCCGGGAATCCCGTAAACGACAGTATGGCAGTTAAGTGGCCGCCCATTCCGTCCGGAAGGACCCATTTTTGGCTAAAAAATCGTCCCAGTTCGTCTGTCAGGAATGCGGTGCCGCGTTCCCCAAATGGAGCGGCCAGTGCGATGCCTGCTCGGGCTGGAATACGCTGGTCGAAGAGGCCACCAACGACAGCGCCCCCAAGGGCTTAGGGATCGGTAAGGGCCGCCGGGTTTCCTTCGTCGGCCTGAAAGGCGAAGGCCTGACCCCGCCCCGGCGGGTCACCGGCATCGGCGAGTTCGACCGGGTCTGTGGCGGCGGGCTGGTTCCCGGCTCGGCCCTGCTGGTCGGGGGCGATCCGGGCATCGGTAAATCCACCGTCATGTTGCAGGCAGCCGCGGCGCTTTCGGCGACCGCCAACGTGGCCTACATTTCCGGCGAAGAAGCCATCGAGCAATTGCGCATGCGGGCCGACCGCCTAGGTTTATCTGCGGCCCACGTTCAATTGGCCGCCGCCACCAACATCCGCGACATCGTGACGACCCTGGATAACGCCGACGCCGATGGCCCCAAGGTGGTGGTCATCGATTCAATCCAGACCATGTTCCTGGACAGTCTTGACTCGGCGCCCGGCTCCGTCGCCCAAGTCAGGGCCTCGGCCCAGGAGCTGATCCGCCTGGCCAAGCGCCGCGGTTTCTGCGTCATTCTGGTCGGCCATGTAACAAAAGATGGCCAGATCGCCGGCCCGCGGGTCATGGAGCACATGGTCGATACGGTGCTCTATTTCGAAGGCGAGCGCAGCCACCAGTTCCGGATTTTACGGGCCGTCAAGAACCGCTTCGGCCCCACCGACGAGATCGGCGTGTTCGAGATGACCGACAAGGGCCTGATGGAAGTGACCAACCCGTCGGCGTTGTTCCTGAGCGATCACCATACCGACATTAGCGGCGCCTCGGTGTTCGCCGGCATGGAAGGCACGCGGCCCATGCTGGTCGAGATCCAGACCCTGATTTCGCCGAGTGCCCTTGGCACCCCCCGGCGCGCCGTGGTTGGTTGGGACTCTGGAAGATTGGCGATGGTGCTGGCGGTGCTCGAATCCAGATGCGGGCTTGCCCTCGGCGCCAACGACGTGTACCTCAACGTCGCCGGTGGGTTGAAGATCAGCGAACCGGCCGCCGATATGGCGGTGGCGGCGGCTTTGGCGTCATCTTTAAGCGGCGTGCCGGTGCCACCCCAGACCGTGGTATTCGGCGAAATCGGGCTGTCGGGCGAGGTACGTGCCGTATCGCACACGGATGCCCGCCTGAAAGAAGCCGAAAAACTGGGCTTCACCCGGGCCATCGTGCCAAAAGCGCGGGGCAAAAAGACCAGCGGCACTAAAAGCGGAGTCATCGAGGTGCAGGAAATAGAACATCTGGCCGATCTGCTGGCCAAGTTTCACCAGGCCACCGGAACAAAAATTAAAAAGGCGCACGGATAAACCGTATGGAAAACTGGCCCTTCCAGATTATCGACCTGGTCGTCATCGTGGTGCTGCTGATCTCGGCGTTCCTGGCCTATGCCCGCGGCTTCGTTCACGAGGTGCTGTCGGTTGCCGGGTGGATCGGCGCCGGTTTCGCCGCCCTTTACGGCCAGCCCTATGTGCAGCCCTATGTGCGCCAGCTGATCCCGTCGCAGATGATTGCCGACCTGGCCACCGGCACCATTACTTTCGTCGTCGCGCTGGCGGCGCTGTCGCTGCTGACCCGGGCCATATCGAAGCTGGTTCAGGGCAGCGCCCTGAATTCCCTCGACCGGGCGCTTGGCTTCCTGTTCGGGCTGGCCCGTGGGGCCGTGCTGATTTGCCTGCTCTATCTGGGTGTCCAGTGGCTGACACCGCCCGACGATCAACCGCAATGGATGACCGAGGCCCGCACCATGCCGCTGATCACCGTCGGCGCCGCATGGATCAAGATGCTGCTGCCCGATGACGCCGGCGAGGAAGGCGACAAGATCAAGGACCAGGCCATCGAAAAGGCGCGCCAGGAAAGCCTGAAAGTGATGGAGGGGCTGATTTCGCCGGCACCGAAGGGGGACGACAGCCAGCCTGCAGAAGGCTACGATAAGAAAACGCGCAGCGCCATTGAGAACCTGATCGACAACATGACAGGCAATACGCCGGAAGATACCCTGCAACAATAACGGACGTTTCCCAACCAAGATGCCGAAACCCGATCAAATACCCGACTTTCCGATCTCTGATGATCGCCTGCACGATGAATGCGGCGTCTTTGGCATCTATCGCCACCTGGACGCGGCGGCCCACTCGGCCCTTGGCCTGCATGCCCTGCAACACCGGGGACAGGAAGCCGCCGGCATCGTTTCCTACGACGGAGAGCACTTTCATTCACACCGGGCGCTTGGCCTGGTCGGTGACAATTTCAATTCCAAAGATGTGATCCGCACCCTGCCCGGCGAAATGGCCATCGGTCATGTGCGCTATTCGACAACCGGCGATACGGTGCTGCGCAACGTTCAACCGCTGTTCGCCGATTTCAAGTTCGGAGGCCTGGCCATCGCCCATAACGGCAACCTGACCAACGCCTATGGCTTGCGCAAGGCGCTGGTCGATCGCGGCTGCATCTTCCAATCAACCAGCGACACCGAAACCTTTATCCACCTGATCGCCATCAGCCGTGGCGCCAATGTGGTCGAACGGGTGACCGATGCCTTGCGGCAGGTCGAAGGCGCCTATTCGCTGGTCGCCATGACCCGGGAAAAGCTGATCGGTGTGCGCGACCCCATGGGGGTCAGGCCGCTGGTGCTGGGGCAGATCGGAGAATCCTACATTCTGGCGTCGGAAACCTGTGCGCTGGATATCATCGGGGCTGAATTCGTGCGCGATGTAGAGCCCGGCGAATTAATCGTCATCGACAAAAAAGGTGTCCACTCCTTCCGGCCGTTCGTGCCGGTGGCGACGAAATTCTGCATTTTCGAATACATCTACTTCGCCCGTCCCGACAGCAACATCGAAGGCAAGAACGTCTATCAGGTTCGAAAAGATATCGGCGCCGAACTGGCCCGGGAAAGCCCTGTGGATGCCGATGTGGTGGTGCCGGTCCCCGATTCCGGGGTGCCGTCGGCGATCGGCTATGCCGAGCAATCGGGCATTCCGTTCGAGCTTGGCATCATCCGCAATCATTATGTGGGGCGCACCTTTATCGAACCGACCCAGCAGATCCGTAATTTGGGCGTTAAACTGAAGCACAATGCCAATGCGCTCTACCTGAAAGACAAGCGGGTTATTTTGATCGATGATTCCATCGTCCGAGGCACAACGTCTGTAAAGATCGTCGATATGGTGCGCGCCGCCGGGGCCAAGGAAGTCCATATGCGCATTTCCAGCCCGCCGATCAGCCATTCGTGTTTTTACGGCATCGATACCCCGTCGTCGGAAGAACTCATGGCATCGACTCATAATGTTGAGGAAATGGCCAAGATCATCGGTGTCGATACGCTGGCCTTCATATCCTACGACGGCCTGTACCGGGCGGTTGGCGAGGAAGTCCGCAACCCGGTGCAACCCCAGTATTGCGATGCCTGCTTCAGCGGCGATTACCCGATTCGCCTGACCGATCAAGAAGCCGGCCCGTCGCCGACCCAGCTATCCCTGCTGACCGAGCGGGAATGATGGCAAAGGGCGGCCGCTTGCAGGGGCGCATTGCACTGGTCACGGGGGCATCACGGGGTATTGGCCGCGCCGTCGCCCTTCGTTTCGCCGCCGAGGGCGCCCACGTTATTTTGACCGCCCGCACGGTTGCCGGCCTGGAGGAACTGGATGACGAAATTCAGGTTTTGACCGGCGCGGCCGCGACCCTGGTTCCGTCCGACCTGACAAATTTTGATGACATCGATAAAATGGGCGCCGCCGTCCATGACCGTTTCAAGCGCCTTGATGTGCTGGTCGGCAATGCCGGACTGCTGACACCGTTGACCCCCATGGCGCAGGTCAAACCAGCCGACTGGGACGCGCAACTGGCCATTAACCTGACCGCCAACTATCGCCTGTTGCGCAGCTTTGATCCGCTGCTTAAAGCGTCGGACGCGGGCCGCGCCATCTTTGTTTCATCGACGGTGACGCAAGATGTCTGGCCCTACTGGGGTGCCTATGCGGTCACCAAGGCAGGACTTGAAACCATGGTCAGGACCTACGCCGCCGAAAATGCCAAGACCCACGTGCGCGCCAACCTGATCAATCCCGGCCCGACGCGCACCACCATGCGGCCCATCGCCTACCCCGGCGAAGATCCGGAAACGGTAAAGCCGCCGGAGGCATTGACGGAAGATTTCCTGAAACTGGCAGAGGCTTCATGCGATCTCAACGGCCAGGTCATACAGGTGGCCACGCCGCGCCCACCGGATACCTTGCCTGAATAACGACTTCTGTTACAGTTAACCGGGAGGATATTTCCATTTCCGCAACACAGATACTGATCAACCTTGTCGGCGCCGTCGCCATGTTGCTGTGGGGCATGCGCATGGTTCGCACGGGCATCGAGCGGGCTTTCGGCTCTGGCTTGCGTCAGGCTATCGGGCGCAGCGTCGATAATCGGTTTAAGGCTTTGTGCGTCGGAATCGGCGTCACCGGCCTGCTGCAAAGCAGCACGGCGACGGCGTTCATGGTGGCATCGTTTGCCAGCCGCGGACTGATGGCAACGGCGCCGGCGCTGGCCGTCATGCTGGGCGCCGATATCGGTACCACGCTGGTCGCCCAGGTGCTGTCGTTCGACATCAGCTGGCTGTCGCCATTGTTGATCCTGGCCGGTGTGGTCGCCCATTACACATCAAACAAAACCCTGACCCGGCAACTGGGCCGCGCCGCCATCGGCCTTGGGCTGATGTTGCTGGCCTTGAAGCTGATCGTCGCCACCTCGGCCCCGATGCAGAGTTCCGACGTCCTGATTGAAGTCTTCGCATCCCTGGCCGGAGAACCGCTGATCGGCCTGCTGCTCGCCGCCCTGCTGACCTGGCTCGCTCATTCCAGCCTTGCGGTTGTATTGCTGGTGATGTCGTTGGCCGCCGGTGGTGTGGTGCCGCTGTCCCTGGCCTTCGCGCTGGTTATCGGCGCGAACTTAGGCGGAGCCCTGCCGCCGGTTATTGCGACCTGGACCGTGGGGCCGGAAGCCCGCCGGGTGCCGCTTGGAAACGCTTTCTTCAAGGTCAGCGGCTGCATAATCATGCTGCCGCTGATTGGCTTTATCCAGCCCTATGTGGCCATGGTCGAGGCCGATGCGGCGCGCCAGATCGTCAATTTCCATACCCTGTTCAACCTGTCGATTGCCGTTATTTTCATCTTCACCACCGATGCCGTGGCCCGGGTCGCCACCGCCAAACTGCCGGCGATCCCCGATACCCTAGACCCGGGCGTGCCCCGCCATCTGGACCGCGCCCACATCACCGAGCCAACCATCGCGCTGGCCAGCGCGGCGCGGGAAACCATGCGCATGGGTGACATCGTCGAGAAAATGCTGCGCGACAGCCTGATTGTGCTGACCACCGACGACAAAAACCTGGCCCGCGAGGTCATTCAGATGGATAACGCCGTCGACAAGCTGCACGAGGCGATCAAGCTTTACGTGACCGAGGCCAGCCGCGAACGCCTTGACGACGATCACAGCCGACGCACGACCAATATCCTGACCTTCACAACCGATCTGGAACACATCGGCGATATCGTCGAAAACCTGATGGACATGGCGGCCAAGAAGATCAAGCGCAATATGCAATTTTCCAAAGACGGCTTTGGGGAAATCATTGCCATTCACGAAAGGGTCGCCGACAACCTGCAACTGGCCCTCGGCATTTTCATATCCGATGATGTCAAGCTGGCCCGTCAGCTGTTGGAAGAAAAGCGCATCGTCAAGGCGATGGAGCGCACCGGGGCCGAAAGCCACATGGCGCGATTGCGCGAGGGTCGCCCGGAAAGCATCGAAACCAGCGCCCTGCACATGGATATCCTGCGCGACCTGAAACGTATCCATTCGCATATTGTCGCCATTGCCTATCCGGTACTGGAACAGGCCGGCGAGCTGAAAAACCCGCCGCAGGTGGAAGAACCGGAAGAAGAAAATGAGTAGCGATCCGAAAGTTACCGCAACCATCGATTTTTCAAGCGATGGCAAGCACTGGGGTCATTTAAGTATTCCCCATTCACGCAACGCATCGGCATGGGGGGCGGTTCATCTACCGGTTATTTCCATCCGCGGCGGCCAGGGACAGGTGATGGTGATCACCGGCGGTAACCACGGCGACGAATACGAAGGCCCCATAGCCCTGATGAAGCTGGCACGAGAGCTGGAAGCGGGCGCCATTAACGGCCAGGTGATCATCATTCCGGCACTTAACTTTCCCGCCGTCATGGCTGGGGCGCGGGTGTCGCCCATCGACGGTGTCAACATGAACCGGGCCTTTCCGGGGGACCGCAACGGCAGTGTGTCGTCGATGATCGCGCATTTTGTCACAGAGAAAATCCTGCCCCGGGCCAATGCCGTGCTCGACATTCATTCCGGCGGCAAGACCCTGATGTTTTCGCCCCAGGCCTGCTATCACAAGCTGGTCGACGCCGACCTGACCTTACGGGCCAAGCAGGCGGCCATGGCCTTCGGTGCCCCCATTACGCTGGAACTGGTCGAACTGGATGCCGGCGGCATGCTTGATAGTACCGTCGAGGATATGTGCAAGGTGTTCGTCACCACCGAGCTGGGCGGCGGCGGGACAACGACGCCCGAGACCATCGCCATGGCCGAGCGCGGCATCCGCAACCTGCTGGCGCATTTCGGCGTTACCTCCGGAAAACCGGTACCCTGCCAGGACCAGCGCATGATGCATATGCCCGACACTGATTGCGTCATCATCTGCGACGATGCCGGTATCTACGAGGCACTGGTCAATCTAAACGCAACCATCACCGCCGGTGATGCCATCGGCCAAATTCATTTTCCTGAAAAACCGGAACGCGCGCCCGTCGTTTACCGGGCGGCCCGCGACGGCGTGCTGATCGCGCGTTCCCACAAGGCGCTGGTCGAGCCCGGTGATTTCCTGGCCCTGATCGCCGCCGACAGATAAATCAGGCGACCAGCACCTCGACGGAGGCTTTCTTCAGGGCCTGGGCCATGGCCCCGGTCGGTTTGACATCGGTGATCAGCTTGGCCAGCCCCACCAGATCCGACACCATGACCGGCGCCACCCGGTCAAACTTTGTTTTATCGGCCAGCAACACGGTCATACGGGCCTGCGCCAGCATCAGCCGCCTGAGTTCGGCAGCCTCGCGGCTGTAATCGGTGAGCCCCCTTTCGGCGGATATGGCGCTGGCGCCGACGAAGGCAAAGTCGCAATAATAGTTGGCCAGCATGATCGTCGCATCGCGGCCGAGGATCGCCCCCTCGGCGCCCTGGATCTGGCCGCCAAGCATGAACACCCGGTTATCGTTGCGTCCGGAAAGCTGTCCGGCCACGCGCACGTCATTGGTATGAATGGTAAGCCGTCGCCGGGGGGCCAGCGCCTCGGCCAGACACAACGTGGTGGTGCCCGAATCGATGATCAGCGACGCCCCGTCGGCGACCAGCTCGGCCGCCGCCCGGCCGATGGCGCGCTTGCCCCGGATATTGACCGACATACGCTCGGCGAAGGCCGGTTCCTGGGCATCCATTGACAGGGCCCCGCCGTGGGTTTTTTGTAAGCGATTCTCGTTGGCCAGCCGACTGATATCGCGGCGCACGGTTTCCCTGGATACTTTCAGGCGCCGGTGCAATTCGGTCACCGAGACCGAGCCATTGCGGGCCAGGATATCGAGTATGGTGGTGCGTCTTTGTTCGGCCAACATACCCTGAAATCCCTGTTTTCCCTTAATTTACGCCCCACAGTTGCCCATGGACCGTGGCGCCGTCAATGGCGTTTCCGACTGTTTAGAAGCATTATAGTACTGTCATGAAATCACATTTGTCATTTTGTGCTTTTTTATGGAACAATACCGCCAAGCCTTGGGGTGGGGCAGAGATACACCTTAAATATATAATAAAACCAGGGAGATGGAGGCTTTAATCTCATGCTAAACAAATTATCTTCATTCAAAATGACGAAGCTGGTGACGGTCGCTGCCGCTGCCGCATTCGTCTTTGGTGTCGGCGTCAAAGCCCATGCCGAAACCTTGACCGTTTATACTGCGGTCGAGGCCGAGGATCTGAAAAAATATGCGGCCCGTTTCAACGAGGATCACCCGGATATTGAAATCAAGTGGGTCCGTGATTCCACCGGTATTGTTACCGCCAAGCTGTTGGCCGAAAAGAACAACCCCCAGGCCGACGTCGTCTGGGGCCTGGCCGCCACCAGCCTGATGCTGCTGGGCAACGAAGGCATGTTGCAGGCCTATGCGCCGAAGGGACTGGATAAACTCGATCCCAAGTTCCGCGACAGCGCCAATCCGCCAAGCTGGACCGGCATGGATGCCTGGGTCGCCTCGATCTGCGTCAACACGGTTGAGGCCGCCAAGTACAACCTGCCGACGCCGAGGAAATGGCGTGATCTGCTGAACTCTGCCTACAAGGGTCACATCATTATGCCGAACCCCAACTCTTCGGGTACAGGTTTCCTTGATGTGTCTTCGTGGCTGCAACTGTTCGGCGAAGGTGGCGGCTGGACATTTATGGATGGCCTGCACGAGAACATTGCCCGTTACACCCACTCCGGCTCGAAGCCATGTAAGCTGGCTGCATCCGGTGAAATTCCCATAGGCATCTCGTTCGCCTTCCGTGGCGCCAAGTCGAAAGCTGCCGGTGCTCCGCTGGATATCATCATTCCGGAAGAAGGCATTGGCTGGGACATGGAAGCCACCAGCATCATCAAGGGCACCAAGAAATTGGCAGCAGCCAAGACCCTGGTCGACTGGTCGGTCGGCGAAAAGGCCAACAAAATGTATAACGAAGGTTATGCCGTGATCGGTATTACCGCGTTGGCCAAGCCGGTCGAACACTTCCCGCCGGAAGTCGCATCCAAAATGATCGACAACGACTTCAAATGGGCGGCATCAAACCGTTCGCGCATCCTTGCCGAATGGCAGGCGCGTTACGATTCCAAATCGGACCCGAAATAATCCGGGCCGGTTGACTTGAAAAACTCTGGAAGGGCCGGTGTTTCACCGGCCCTTCTTTTGTATTAAACTATGGCAAACGAATAACCATTGAACGGGGGGAAGGCTTTTGTCAGAAGGCAGTAGCAACGATCCGCATCCTTATTTAAGGATCCGCGACGTAACCAAAAAATTCGGCGACTTCACCGCCCTTAGGAACGTGTCCCTGGATGTCAACGAAGGTGAATTTGTTTGCTTCCTGGGCCCGTCCGGTTGCGGCAAAACGACCCTTCTGCGCGCCATCGCCGGGCTTGATATCCAGACGGTCGGCAGCATCGAACAAGCCGGCGTTGATATTTCCGCCCTGCCGCCGTCGGAACGGGATTTCGGCATTGTGTTTCAGTCTTATGCCCTGTTCCCCAATCTAACCATCAAGCGCAACGTCGGTTATGGATTGGAAAACCGCAAGACGCCGAAAGCAGAGATAGAGGCCCGCGTCGCCGAGCTTCTGGAACTGGTCGGTATGCCCGAACAGGGCGACAAGTATCCGGCACAGCTTTCCGGTGGACAGCAGCAACGGGTGGCGCTGGCCAGGGCGTTGGCGACCTCGCCGGGATTGCTGTTGCTGGACGAGCCCTTAAGCGCGCTGGACGCCAAGGTCCGCGTGCATCTGCGCCACGAAATCAAACACCTGCAACACAAGCTGGGCGTGACCACCATCATGGTCACCCATGACCAGGAAGAAGCCCTGACCATGGCCGATCGCATTGTCGTCATGAATGAAGGGGGCATCGATCAGGTTGGAACGCCGCTTGAGATTTATCGCAGGCCCGCCAGCCCCTTCGTCGCCGATTTCGTCGGTACCATGAATTTCATTCCGGCCACCGTTTCCGGTCCCGACCGCGTCAGCATCGGCGGCAATGAAATCAACGTCGGCGAAGGCCTGAACGGCGTTGGCGTTGGCAGTCCGGTCACCGTCTGCATCCGGCCCGAGGACGTAACCACCCGTGATATCGTCGGCTCATCGGCAAATTCTATCGAGACAACGGTCGATAATCTTGAGTTCCTGGGCTCCTTCTACCGGGCCCAGCTGTTAACCACGGGAAATGGTAAAGCAAAATTGCTGGCCGATTTTTCCATTAATCTGATCCGTGATATCGGCGTCGAGGAAGGTAAAACCCTGAGCATCAGCCTGCCGGAAAGCCGGCTACGGGTGTTCGAGGGCAGCGCCAAAACGGGGGCCGATATATGAGCAATGCCGCCGCCCTTGCCGCCCAGCCTGCGGCGTCCGGAATAAAACCGAAGCTGAGCCAGGACGACCGCATCATGCGCGGTTTCATCCTGATGGTCGGTGTCTGGATGACGGTTACTGTTCTGCTGCCGCTATACGCCATGCTGTCGAAAAGTTTTGAGAACCATGACGGTGTTTTCATCGGCATTGCCAACTACATTGAATACTTCTCAACTCCGGCGTTGTTCTATTCCATCGAGAACAGCCTGTTCATCGCCATCGTGTCGACTTTTTTCACCATTACGCTGGCTTTTATCTTTGCTTACGGGCTGACCCGGAGCTGCATCCCGGGCAAGGCCGTCTTCAAATCCATCGCCCTCATTCCGATCCTGGCGCCATCGCTGTTGCCTGCCATTTCTTTCGTCTACTTTTTCGGCAAGCAAGGAATTATCAATGAAGTGCTCATGGGTAACGAGATCTATGGCCCCATCGGCATTGTCATGGGCGAGGTGTTCTACACATTTCCCCATGCCCTGATGATTTTGATCACCGCCCTTTCGACCGCCGACGGCAGATTGTACGAAGCGGCTATCTCCTTACGCGCCAGCCCCATGAAGACCTTTTTCACGGTCACCCTGCCCGGCATCAAGTACGGCCTGATCAGCGCCATTTTCGTCGTCTTTACCCTGGTCATCACCGATTTCGGCATCCCCAAGGTAATCGGCGGCCAATACAACGTGCTGGCGACGGACATTTACAAACAGGTGATCGGCCAACAGAACTTCCAGATGGGCGCCGTGGTCAGCGTGGTGCTGTTGTTTCCGGCAATTATCGCCTTCGTCGTTGACCGCATCGTGCAGCGCAAACAAGTCGCCCTGCTGACGGCCCGCGCCGTTCCCTATGAGCCAAAACCGCTGCTTTCCTTCGACGGCATAATGTTCGCCTATTGCTGCCTGATCGGTTTCCTGATTATCGCCGTTCTGGCCATGGCCTGTTACGCGTCGTTCATTACCTTCTGGCCCTACAACATGACGTTGTCGTTGAAGAACTACAATTTCGATGTCATGGATGGCGGTGGCTGGGAATCGTTCTTTAATTCAATCCGCATGGCCTCTTACACTGCCGTTATCGGTACCATTATTATTTTCACCGGCGCCTACATGGTGGAAAAGGCCAAAGGTTTCGGCGCCGTTCGCGGCACCATTCAGTTCCTGTGCATTCTGCCCATGGCGGTTCCGGGCATGGTGCTCGGCCTGGCCTACATCTTTTTCTTCAATCACCCGGACAACCCGTTGAACTTTATCTACGGGACCATGGCCATTCTGGTCATCTGTACAGTCAGTCACTTCTATACGGTCAGTCACCTGACGGCGATGACGGCGCTGAAACAAATGGACCCGGAATTCGAGGCCGTGTCGGCGTCGCTGAAGGTGCCGTTCTTCAAGACCTTCATCCGCGTGACCGTGCCGGTATGCATGCCGGCGATTCTGGATATTTCCATCTATCTGTTCGTCAATGCCATGACCACGGTGTCGGCGGTTATTTTCCTGTATTCCACGGAAACCAATCTGGCATCGGTGGCGGCCCTGAACATGGATGATGCCGGCGATGTGGCCCCGGCCGCCGCCATGTGCATGATGATTGTTTATGCCTCGGCCACGGTGCGCATCGGCCATGCCCTGCTGACCCGGGGGCTGGCGCAACGAACGCAACGGTGGCGCAAGCGTTAGCTCAGGCGACCGCCTCGATGGTCTTGACCATATCCAGGGTGATGTTGTTCACACTACGGATTTCAAAACCGGCGGCGCGGACATTGGCGACGGTGTCGCGGTTGATCTCGGGGCCAAGGCCTCGAAACACCGGGTTCAACAGGTTCATCATCAGGCTGAACGGGAACACCCTTGAGCCGGTGTGCTCGAACATGTAAAGCCCGCCGCCCGGCTTCAATACCCGTTTGAGCTGTTTAAGCCCGGCCACCGGATCGGGGACCGAGCAGAAGGTGCACGACGTGAATACCTGATCGAAGCTTGCGTCGGCAAAGTCCATGTCATGCACATCCATTACCCTGGCCGTCATGTTGCCGTCGTAAGCGGCGACACGGGGGGCGGCTTTCTCCAACATCTTCGGACTGATGTCGATGCCGGTGATGTCCTTGCCCGACGGAAAGCAGCCGATATCAAGGCCGGTGCCGACGGCCAGGAACAGGATCTTGCCCGCCATCTTGGCATATAGGGCCTCCTTCACCGGGCGCCAGCGCTTCTCCGGGCCGGCGCCGTTCATCAGGTCGAAAATACCTGCGGCCTTGTCCCATTTGTTGCGGGTGATGGCGTCGGTCATCAGGCGGCCTGCCCATGCAGCCGGTCTTGCAGCAGGTAGGCGAGAACGCAGCCGATAATGCCGACTGTGACGCCGGTGCAAGCGACCTGGATCAGGCTAAGCGCATCGGCCCCGCGCATGGGAATGACCATCCCGGCAGCCATGCCGCTCAACATGGCCGGGGCCATGAGCTCGAACAATCCAAAAAACGGTGCCAGCAGGAAGCCGACTAGTAAAGCGACGACCATACCCAGGGCCATGCCGATGAACATGGCTGGCACCATCCACCAGCCCCCGGGCAAAGCCCACCACACCAACCCACCGCTGGCAACGCCAGACAGCATGGCGGCGACAAGGTCGCCAAAAATGAAATAAGGACGCTTTTCCATAGGCCGGAATTATACCGAAAAATTATCGTTCGGCGTGTTTTTTAATGTGGCTTTTTGCCCGATTATGACCGATACTGCGCCGTCTTTAAATTGGAGATTCGGCCATGCCCAGCCCCACAGGCGACCCATTCCTGCTGACCCCCGGCCCCTTGACCACGGCGATCGAGACCAAGGAAGCCATGCTCCATGACTGGGGCTCACGCGATGCCGGATTTATTGAAACCAACGCCCGCGTGCGCCAACGCGTCCTGGCCATCGCCAACGCCGCCGACACCCACGTTTGCGTGCCCATGCAGGGCAGTGGCACCTTCGCCGTCGAGGCGACCCTCGGCACTCTGGTCCCCCGGCAGGGAAAGTCCTTGATCCTCATTAACGGCGCCTACGGAAAACGCATGGCGAAAATTCTCGATTACATGAACCGCGCCTATGTCACCCTGGAAACACCCGAGGATTCAGCCCCCGATCCGGATGACGTTGACGCCATCCTGGCCGACGACGGCGATATTTCCCATGTCATCATGGTTCACTGCGAAACCACATCGGGCATCCTCAATCCGGTTGAAAAAATTTCCGAGATTTGCGCCGGCCATGGTCGTTCGTTGATCATAGACGCCATGAGCGCCTTCGGCGCCATCCAGATAGATGCCAAAAAGATACGTTTCGATGCCGTCATGGCGTCTTCCAACAAGTGCCTGGAAGGCGTCCCCGGCATGGGCTTTTCCATTATCCGCAAAACGTCTCTGGAAGACTGTAAGGGCAATGCCCATTCCCTTAGCCTTGACCTTTTTGACCAGTGGCAGGCCATGGAAGCCAACAATCAGTGGCGCTTCACCCCGCCGACCCATGTCATTGCCGCCTTCGCCAAGGCACTAGATCTGTATGAAGCAGAAGGCGGGCAACCGGGCCGCCTCGCCCGATATGCCGCCAATTGCAAAATTCTTGTGGATGGCATGCGGGACCTGGGCTTTAAAACCTTGCTGCCCGACCAGTTACAGGCGCCGATCATCGTCACCTTCCATATGGCGGCGGACCCCAAGTTTGACTTCCAGCGCTTTTATGACGGGCTCAAAGACAAGGGATTCGTCATTTATCCCGGAAAATTGACGGTCGCCGACAGCTTCCGCATCGGCTGCATCGGGCAACTTGGCGAAACTGAAATGAACGGCGCACTGGAAGCGGTGCGCCAGACCCTATCCGAAATGGGCGTCACCAGCGGCGCCCCCGCTTAACCCCCTGCTTACCCCCTAAGGAGAATTCAATTATGGCTTACAATCCAGATTATGTTTACCAGCGTGGCTACCGTGGCAAGGTCAAGGGCGTCGTCCTCGACTGGAGCGGAACCATTGCCGATGCCTATGTGCTGGCCCCGGCCGTGGTCTTCGTCGAGGTGTTCGCCAAAGAAGGCGTCACCGTCACCATGCAGGACGCCCGCGGCCCCATGGGCCTGCGCAAGGATTTGCACATCAAGGCCATGATCGAAGACCCGGTGGTGGCTGAAAAGTGGAAAGCCGTACACAAGAAGTATCCGAACCAGAAAGACGTCGACAAGATGTTCAAGAACTTCGTGCCCATGCAGCTGGCGTGCCTGAAGAAATACACCACGCTGCTGCCCGGTGCGGCCAGATGTTCGAAGGATCTGAAGAAGCGCGGCATCATGATCGGCAGCTCGACCGGTTTCCTTCGCGCCATGGTCGAAATCCTGGCCAAGGATGCCAGGAAACAGGGCTTCATCATCGACGCCACCGTTGCCGGCGATGATGTTGTCCACGGCGCACGGCCAAAACCGTTCATGGTGTTCCGCAACATGGATTTGATGGATGTGCACCCGGTGCAGTCCATCGTCAAGATCGATGACACCACGTCGGGAATCGGCGAGGCACTGGAAGCCGGTTGCTGGGGCGTCGGCGTGTCGCTGTATAGCAACTACATGGACATCAATTCCCTGGCCGAAGCCAAGAAGATGCCGAAAAAGGAAATCGACCGCCGCAACCAGATCACAAAGGAAATCCTGCAAAAGGCGGGAGCTCACTATGTGATTGATTCCATTGCCGAATTGCCGAAAGTGATCGACGATATCAACAAGCGTTTGGCGCGCGGCGAACGGCCCTAGCGGCATCTTTTCGATCAATTAAGGGGGCGGTTCCGTTACGGGCCGCCCTTTTTTTATCCCGCCAGAACGACACCAACGATGCCACCGGCCAACACCAGCGAAGCAATCAGCCTTCTTACGATGCTGCCTTCCCGGAACATCAGACCGCCGAGGATAACGCTGATCGGGATCGACGCCTGACGCACGGACGTCACGGCGGCGACGTCCCCGCCCATGCCGTAGGCGGTCAGGATCAACCAGTATGACGAATAGCAGATGGCGGCCAACCCCAAGAATAGCAGGGGCTTTTTTGTCCAGCTAAACAGGTCGGGCAGTCGTGTGCCTGGTAGCCCAAAGAAGCGATAGACGAATATATAGACCGGCAGGCTGCTCGCCTCGACCCAGAAAAACAGCACCGGCGGCTCGATGGCCTGCATGGCACGCGCGTCGGCGATTGAATAGATGCCGGTGCCCGACATGGCCAGCAAGGCGATAAACATCGTCTTGGGGTCGTGAAAAATATGCGAGCCGCGCCGGTATTGCAGGACAAACGCGCCGATCAACACGCAGGCGATCCCGACCAGCAGTTGCGGCGTATAGCTTTCTCCCAGGAACAGCAAGCCGACGATAACGATGAACAACGGCGAGGAGCGGATAATCGGGTAATAAACCGATAGATCGCCATGACCCAGGGTGCGGATCAGCGAAATGCCATAGAGCAATTGCCCCGCCACGGACAAAGCGATCAACGGCCAAACCTGGGCCACCGACAGCAAGTCATAGCCCATGATGGTGGCATGAGAGAAGGATGTGAACATCAGCAAGGTGACCATCCCGATAAACGCACCGTCGATGCGCTTTTCACGCTTAATCATGGCGTTCCATAACGGATGCAGCGCCGCCGACAACAGCACCATTGCGGCGATTTTCAATTCCATAGGGTCTGATTTCCGTGATTTCAGGGTGCCGCGATGATGCGCGCAAAGGCTTGGCGGGTAAAGCAATTCCGCCTACAATCCGGGCAAATAGAGGCTGGTGGACATAACCCCCAGACCGACCCCTTTCAGAGAGGAACCCATATGATGGCCATGAACCCGCGCAAGGTTCGCAACGTCGCAGATGCCAAAAAAATTGTCATCGAGCGCAAGCTTGAGCACGTCAAAGTCGGCGTTTTCGACATTGATGGCATCATGCGCGGCAAATACATATCAAAGGACAAGTTTTTTTCGGCGCTTGAAGGCGGCTTCGGTTTTTGCGACGTGGTGCTCGGCTGGGATTCTAAAGATGTGCTTTACGATAACGTCACCTACACCGGCTGGCATACGGGTTACCCCGACGCGCCGGTACGCATAATCCCTGAAAGTTGCCGGGAAATTCCGTGGGAAGACGGCATGCTGTTCTTTCAAGGTGAATTTACAGACAAGGCAGAGGAAATTTGCCCACGCGGGATTTTGCGTAAAGTCCTTGGCAAAGCCAGGAAGATGGGCTTTTCGGTTTATGCCGGATTCGAATATGAATTTTTCGTGTTCGAGGAAACGCCCGATAGCGTTCGCGAAAAAAACTACCGCGACCTGAAGCCCATCGCGCCGGGCGAGTTTGGCTATTCGGTGATCCGCAATTCGGTTCATTCCGATTTTTACAGTGACCTGCTCGATACCAGCACCTTGATGGATTTCCCCATCGAGGGCCTGCACGAGGAAACCGGCCCCGGTGCTTTGGAGGCCGCCATCACCGTCGACAATGGCCTTGCGGCGGCCGACAAGGCGGCGTTGTTCAAGACGTTCGCCAAAATCATGTCGCAAAAGGTCGGCATGATGGCGACCTTCATGGCCAAGTGGTCGCCGGACTGTCCGGGCGCGGGCGGCCATATGCACATGTCCATGAAAGATCAAAAGGGCAAATCGGTGTTCTTTGATCCGAAGAAACCCGGCGGCATGAGCGACCGGCAACGTTACTTTATTGGCGGTCAGCAGAAACTGATGCCTGAAGTTCTGGCGATGATTTCACCGACGGTTAATTCCTACACCCGTCTGATCCCCGGTTTCTGGGCACCGACCGATGCCAGCTGGGGCATCGACAACCGCACCTGCGCCTTGCGCGTTATTCCCGGCTCGGCCAAATCGCAACGGGTCGAATACCGGGTTGCGGCGGCCGATGCCAACCCGTATCTGGCGCTGGCGGCGTCCGTCGGTTCCGGCCTGTGGGGGATCGAAAACAAGGTCGAGCCTGAAAAGCCCATCGAGGGTAACGCCTACGACATGACATTCCCGAAAAAATTACAACTGCCGGCAACCCTTTGGGATGCGGCGCAGCGGCTTAAAGGCTCGAAGCCCGCCCGCGAGCTGTTTGGCGATGCCTTCGTCGAGCACTTCGCCGCCACCCGCGAGTGGGAAGAACGCGAATTCCGCAAGCACATTTCCGATTGGGAAATGGACCGTTACTTCGAAATTATCTGATATGGAACCCCTGACATGACATCCACCTTACGCACCATCTCGCCCGTAGACGGCTCGGTTTACGTCGAGCGCGACTACGCCAATGAAACCCGGATCGCCGCCGCCCTTAGCGCCGCCAAAAAGGCGCAAGGCCTATGGCGCAATACGCCTGTGGACGAGCGGGCCGCCATCTGCATGAAGGCGGTCGATGCCTTCGTCGCCATGAAAGACGGCATTGGCGACGAAATAAGTTGGCAGATGGGCCGCCCCATCCAATACGGCGGCGGCGAGGTTGGCGGCTTCGAGGAACGGGCCCGCTATATGATCGGTGTCGCCGCCGAGGCCCTGGCCGATATTGCCATAGAGGAAAAATCAGGCTTCACCCGCTTCATCCGCCGCGAGCCGCTGGGCGTGGTGTTTGTTATTGCGCCGTGGAACTATCCCTACCTGACATCTGTCAACGCCTTCATGCCAGCGATCATGGCCGGCAACGCGGTTATCTTGAAACATTCGGCGCAGACGCCGCTGTGCGCCGAGCGTATATTTGAGTCCTTCAAGGTGGCCGGGCTGCCGGACGGGGTGTTCCAGTACCTGCACCTGAACCACGCCGATACGGAGCGCATGATCAAGGCGGCCGAAGTCGATTACGTTGCCTTTACCGGCTCCGTCCCCGGTGGCCAGATGGTCGAAACCGCCGCCGCCGGCCGCTTCATCGGCGTCGGGCTGGAACTGGGCGGCAAGGATCCGGGCTATGTGCGGGCCGATGCCGACTTGAATAACGCCGTCGAAACCCTTGTCGACGGGGCGTTCTTCAATTCCGGCCAGTCGTGCTGCGGCATCGAGCGCATCTATGTCCATGAAGACCTGTTCGACCCCTTCGTCGCCGGCGCCGTCGATCTGGTCAATAAATACAAGCTCGGCAATCCGCTGGACCCGGAAACCAACCTGGGGCCCATGGTCCGTACCGGGGCGGCGGAATATGTACGCGGCCAGATCAAGGATGCTGTCGCCGCCGGGGCCAAGGCCCTGATCGACCCGGCGCACTTTCCGGCCGACAAGGAAGCAAGCCCGTATCTGGCACCCCAGGTGTTGATCAACGTCGATCATTCCATGGAAGTGATGATGGAGGAAAGCTTTGGCCCCGTGGTCGGCATCATGAAGGTTGCCGGCGACGACGAAGCCATAAAACTGATGAACGACAGCCCTTATGGCTTGACCGCAAGTGTCTTTACAGCCGATACGGATGCGGCAATTTCCATTGGTGACAGAGTCAGTACCGGGACCTGGTTCATGAACCGCTGCGATTACCTGGACCCCATGCTGGCGTGGACCGGGGTCCGTCATTCGGGGCGCGGCTGCACCTTATCTAAACTGGGCTACGACCATTTAACCCGGCCCAAGTCCTTTCATTTAAAAACCACCCTTTGAGCCAAGGAATACGAACATGAGCGACGACGCAAAAAACCTTATGGGAAACTGGAACTATCCGACCGCCATGCGCTTCGGCGTCGGCCGTATTTCTGAGCTGGCCGATGCCTGCAAGGCGCTCGGCATGAAAAAGCCGCTGCTGGTGACAGACCCCGGACTGGCTGCCCTGCCTATGGTATCTGATGCAATCAAGGCCAACGATGCCGCCGGGTTGCCAACGGGGCTGTATTCCCATGTCAAACCAAACCCGGTGGCGTCGAACGTCGAAGGCGGGGTCATGGCATACCGGGACGGCGGCCACGACGGCGTCATCGCCTTTGGCGGAGGCAGCGCCCTTGATGCCGCAAAATGCGTCGCCTTCATGTCCGGGCAAACCCGGCCGATCTGGGATTTCGAAGATGTTGGCGATAACTGGAGCCGGGCCGACCCCGCCGGCATCGCCCCCATCATTGCCGTGCCGACCACGTCGGGCACCGGATCGGAAGTGGGCCGCGCCGGCGTCATCACCAACGAAGAAACCCACACCAAGAAAGTTATCTTCCACCCGATGATGATGCCGGGCATCGTTATCTCCGACCCGGCCCTGACCGTCGGCCTGCCGCCCCATATCACCGCGGGTACCGGGCTTGATGCCTTCATTCACTGTTTCGAAGCCTTTTGCGCGCCAGGCTTTCATCCCATGGCCGAAGGCATCGCCATCGAGGGCATGCGGCTGGTCAAGGACTGGTTGCCGACCGCCGTCGAGGATGGCAAAAACCTGCAGGCCCGGGCCAACATGCTGGCCACAGCCTCCATGGGAGCGACGGCATTCCAGAAGGGCCTCGGCGCCATTCACTCGCTGGCCCACCCGGTCGGTGCCGTCTACGACGTCCATCACGGCCTCGCCAACGCCGTTTTCTGGCCTTATGTGATGGACTTCAATCGCGACGCCATATCGAATCGCATGAAACGCCTGTCCCGCTATCTGGGGCTGAAGAATTCAAATTTCGACGGCATGCTGGAATGGACACTGGAATTCAGGAAATCCCTGAACATTCCGCACACGGCCAGGGAGATTGGCGTCGAGGATAGCCGGTTGGAAGAGTTGGCCGAAATGGCCGCCGTTGATCCGACCGCCAGCGGCAACCCGATCAAGGTGGGCCCGGCGGATATGCTGGCCATGTACAAAGCCGCCATGGAAGGGCGTATCGGTTAAAACCATGGACCCGGCCCTCGTGGAAATCGGCCTGCTGGCCTTTACGACTTTTTTCGCCACCATCAGCCCGGTCGATGTTGCCGCCCTTTATGCGGCGATGACCCCGAAAGCGACCGACGCCCAGCGCCGCACCATGGCCATCAAGGGGACGCTGATCGCCGGCGTCATCATGCTGGTATTCGCCCTACTCGGCGATGAAGTCCTGAAACGGCTTGGCATCACCCTGCCGGCCATGAAGACGGCGGGCGGCATCCTGCTGCTGCTGATCGCCATCGATATGGTGTTCGCCCGGCCGTCGGGTGGCTCGTCGACGACCGAGGACGAAACCGAGGAAGCCGGTCACAAGGAAGACGTGTCCGTATTCCCCCTGGCCACCCCGCTGATCGCCGGACCCGGCACCATGGGCGCGGTCATTCTGCTGTCGGCCAAAACCGATGGCAATATCGCCCAGGAAATGGCCATCATCGTCGCCATCGTCGCGATCCTGATCGTCACCTTGGGGATGCTGCTGATGGCGGGGCGGCTTCAAAAACTGCTTGGCATTACCGGCCTCAACGTCATTACCCGCGTCGTCGGCGTGCTGCTGGCTGCATTGGCCGTGCAATTCATCTTCGACGGCATTGCATCGAGCGGCCTGTTACGTTAAGACCCTTGCCATGACCGAAGAAACAGACAACAAGCCGGTTGATGATCCCGTCGCCATCGCCATCCTCCTTGCGCTGGATGCCGTGGAAGGCAGTGACACCCTGTCGTTTCAGGATATCGCCAAGCAGATCGCCGAGGCCAAGAGGAAGCCCAAAGACAAGCCCGACCTGTGGCGGCGCTATCTTGTGGCGGTCCGCCAGCAGGCCATCCATCTGGCCAAAGCCGGCCGCATCGAGATCATGCGCAAAGGGGCCGTCGCCGATCCCAATGATTTCAAGGGTATCGTCAGGCTCAGGCTGGCGAAATAGATCCAGCCCCTATCTTATGGGTAGAAGGCGACAGTGCATGCCGAACCCTGCCACCTGAATGGGCCGCCGATCTGGATCAGGCCCTCGTCCGCGGGACACGGTTCATCCGCGAGGTGGCATTTTTCCACCACCCCACCAAAACCCTGGTCCTGACCGATCTGATCGAAAACTATGGCGATGAAACGGCCGCCCGCCTGGACTGGAAAATGCAGATCTGGTGGAGGTTTATCTTCAGGATGTGGAACAACCCGAAACCGGCCCCTGAATACCAGATGGGATGGAAAGACAAGGCCGCGGCAAAACAGTCTCTGGAACGCATGCTCGCATGGAATTTTGAACGGATCATCATCGCCCATGGTGACTTGATCGACAGCGATGCCAAATCCGTGGCCATGTCGGCCTGGCGTTCCATTCTTGAAACGAGAGCCTAGCCTGTCAGAACGGCCAGTTGGGACTTGAAGTCACCGGACGCCATCAATTTTTTGCAGTTCTCGAAGCGGCCTTCCGCGTAGGCGGTAAAATTTTCGGCCGGGTTGTCGTTGGCCACCTGAATCGCCCCCCACAAAGTCCACAGCAAATCGCACATGGCCTTGTACATAACCATGCGGGCGTGCTTATCGGGCGGCGGCGGGCCGTCGAAATAGGCTTCCAGAAGCGCCTTGTCCTGGGCCGGGCCGAATTCTGCCTCGACGGACAGGTCGCCCAAATCCCACATGGCGTCGTTGTTGCCGGAATATTCCCAGTCGATCACATACATACGGGCGCCCGTATCGAGGAAGTTTTCGGCCAGCGGATCGCAATGACACGGCACCAACGGCGCCGGGGCCCGAGCCAACGCGGCCCGCACGGCTTCGGCCTGTGTTTGGGTTTTCTCGTAATCATCCGGAATCCAGGCGTTTTTTTCACGCAGCATGGTCAGGTATTCATCCATCATGGTGAAGATGTTGAATTCGGTGGAAAAATTTTCGCCGCAATCATGCAATTTTCTGAACGCCTGCCCAGCCCGGGCGACGGCCCCCAGATCCTTGAACAGCTGACTGTTCATGGTTACCGCGCCGTCAATGTAGCGGGTCAGTTGCACACCGTTGGCCGCATCAAAATAAAGTACTTCTGCGTTGATTCCGGCCTTGGCCGTGACCCGGGCGCAGACCTCTTCGGCCTTGCGGTCGATATATTCCCCGGTGCCTTCGCCGGCGATGCGCAGCATGTAACTGTCTTTTTCACCTTCGACGCCGATCCGGAAATTCCGGTTGGTCAGGCCGCCCAGACGCTCATAGCTGAAATGGTCCGCCGCCCTGCCTTTGAACAACGGAATCTCCAGCAGGGTATCGGTAACGTCGTCACTCATGCTTTCAGCCTTTCCATTTTTGGATCATACAGCGGGCCATCGTGGCGGGTTGCCTGGAACACCTCGCCGAAGGCTTCTATCTGGAAATCGTTATGTTCGCATTCCCCGACCGGCAGGTAGCCGAACACCATGGGCTTGCCGATGGTGTGACCAAAATTGGCGCTGGTCGTCACTTCCAGCACTTTTCCGTCGCGCATGATCGGCTCCGAGCCATAAATGGCGGCTTCACCGTCTAGGGTGAAGAACTGCAACTTTCGAGTCACGCCCTCATTCCGGATGCGCTCCAACGCGTCCCGGCCAATGAAATCACCCTTCTTCATATTGACGCGGAAACCCAATCCCGCCTCGTAGGGGTTATAGTCGGGTGTGATGTCGGTGCTCCAGTAAAGATAGCCTTTTTCCATGCGCAGGGTGTCGATGGCCCGGTAGCCCACATTGGCGATGCCGAAATCCTTGCCGGCCGCGGCCAACGCCTGATAGACGGGCAGCATATGCGGTTTTTCCATATGCAGTTCCCATCCCAGTTCGCCCACATAACCGATGCGCTGGGCGCGTACCGGGTGGCCGGCGATCTTGATGTGTTTGAAAGTGGCGAACGGCAGGGCCCCGTTTGAAACGTCATCGTCGGTGACTTTCCCGAGAACATTGCGGGCATCTGGTCCACACAGGTTGATGACGCCGTTAACCTCGGTCAGGTCTTCGATGACCACCGAACCGTCGCCGGGGATATGGCCTTCAATCCAGCAACGATCATGAACGCCGAAGGCGCTGCCGGTGACCAGATAAAAATCATCCTCCCCCGAACGAGTGATCGTCAGGTCGGCCTCGATGCCACCGCGGGGATTGAGGAACTGGGTATAGATGATCTTGCCCGGCTCCTTGTCCATGTCCGATACCGCCAGCCCTTGCAGAGCCTTCAGCGCACCAGCGCCGGAAATACGGAATTTGCTGAACGATGATTGATCGATCAGGGCGACGCGTTCGCGCACCGCCTTGTGTTCTTCCGCCACACGGCCGAACCAGTTGGGACGGCGGAAGGTCAGGGTCTCGTCCAGTTTTTCGCCCTTGGGGATAAAGAAGTTGGGACGCTCCCATCCGGCCTTCGATCCATAAGACGCGCCGTGCTCTTTCAACACATCGTAAATGGGGCTCTGGCGGATGTTGCGGGCCGACTCATGTTCTTCGCCGGGAAAGTGGACGTAATAGGTCTTGCCGTATGATTCGATGGTCCGTGGGTACAGGAACGATTTTTCATTGTGGTGATCGTTGAAGCGGCGGATGTCGAACGGCCACAGGTCGATACTGGGTTCGCCCTCGATGATCCACTCGGCGACCATCTGGCCGACGCCGCCGGCCGCCGCGATGCCAATTGAAATACCGGTGGCCGAGAAAAAGTTATCGACCTCAGGCGCCCAGCCAAGAATAAAACCTTCGTCCGCCGACCACGGAATCGGCCCGTTGATCATTTGGCGGATGCCGACTTCGTTGACGATGGGGGTGCGTTTGCCTGCGTTGATGGCCAACTGCTCGAAGCGGTCAAAGTTTTCCGGAAGCAATTCCTGGGCGAAAGGCTCGGGGATACCGTTTTCACCGAAAGAAACCGTGTTCGGCTCCCAGCCGCCGATGGCGATGCCGCGCACTTCCGGTTTGTAATAGATCAGATGGTCAGGATCGCGCATGCCCGGCATGTTATCGGGTACGCCGGGGATCGGGTCGGTGATGATGTACTGGTGTTCCAGTGCCACCGCCGGTGACTTGACCCCTGCTTTAAGCGCCAGGTCCCGGGACCAGAATCCGGCGGCATTAACGACCACGTCGCATTTGACGGTGCCGTGATCGGTGATGAGTTCCTTGACCCGCCGGTTCTCGACGATGATATCCAGGACCTTGACGCCCTGGACGATCTCGGCGCCGTTGTCGCGGGCGCCCTTGGCAAAGGCCTGGGTCACGCTGGAGGGGTCCACATAACCGTCGGTCGGGATGAAGGCGGCGCCAAGCACATCTTCGGTGCTCATGATCGGGAACAGATCTTGCGCTTGCTTGGGGGAAAGCATTTGCAACTCGAGCCCGAAGCTTTTGGCCATGGACGACGCCCGTTTAAGTTCCAGCATCCGCTCATCAGAACACGCGAGACGGAGGCTGCCGACCTGCTTCCAGTCCACCACCTGTCCGGTCTCGGCCTCAAGACGGCCATAGATCTCGACACTTTTTTGCAGCACCCGGGTCAGGTTGCGCGACGAGCGCAATTGGCCGACCAGCCCCGCCGCGTGCCAGGTGGACCCCTGGGTCAGGCCGTTTTTTTCGATCAGCAGGACGTCCTTTTTACCCATTCGGGCCAGTTGATAAGCAACCGAACAGCCGACGATACCACCGCCGATGATGATGATTTCTGCATCCCTGAGGTCTGCCATTGCCGTTCTCCGTTATCCCGAAAAGGTTTCATAGGCACGCCGAAAGCGTGCCAGGTTTTCATCCGTGTAGGCGATATAGTCAAAATCTATGGTGGAATGAACTTCCGACACCATGCTCCACATGGTTTCGCGCAGCAGCGAAGCGCATTTCATGGCTTCGTAACGGCGCAACAAGCCATCGTCTGCGGGCGCGCCGTAATAGGCTTCAAGCAACCAACGTTCCTGCTCTGGTGAAAACTCGTTGTTGGACGCCAGCCCACCCAGATCAAACAGCGGGCTGTTGTAACCGGCGTAATCCCAATCGATCAACCATAGCCTGGCGCCGTCATCGATGAAATTTGCGGCCAGTAGATCGTTATGACCGAACACCATCTCTACCGGACCGACGGCTTTTTCCAGTATCGCCGCCATTTCACTTAAAGAAGCCAACTGGCCCAACATGCGGCTGTCAGCTTCCTTCAGGGTCTGGGTGTAATCCCGCAGCACATGAAAAACCCAGAACACCAGCGCCGCCCCCCTGAAGTGGTTGGGCAATTCATCATGCACCTTTCGGATCAGGGGAATAATACGTTGCAGGTTTTCAGGCTTGCGCACATCTTCCGGCCCGAAGGTTTTACCGTCGATGAACCTCAGAACCAGGGCGCCGGGCTCGGCGTGGACGACTTCCGGTGATATGCCCGCCGCAAATGCCGCCCGGCTGGTGGCCAGTTCGTTGAAACGCATGATGCCGTGTTCGGGAATATCATCACCAATCCTGACCACGAATTTTCCCGAATTGTCGGTAACGACAAAATTGGTGTTGGTAATACCGCCGGCCAGCGGTTGCGGATCGACCGGTCCGTACCAGCAACGAAGTGCGCGTGCTTTTTCGATTGCTTCCATGCCCTACTCCAGTCCCAATTCGGCCTTGCGCCGGGTGCTCCAGGCGTTGATCAGGCGATCGGAAATAATGGCGATGAAGGCGACACAGACACCGGCGACGATGCCGCGCCCGGAATCGGCCTTGGTCAGGGCGATGTAGACTTCCTGGCCGAGATCCCGGGTGCCAACCAGCGCCGTAATCACCAGCATGGACAAGGCCATCATGATGGTCTGGTTGATGCCGAGCATGATTTCCGGCAGCGCCAGCGGCATCTGCACTTTCCACAACACCTGGCGGCGGGTGCAACCGGCGGCGCGGGCCGCTTCGATCAAATGCGGCGGCACCTGACGCAGGCCGTGGTTTGTATAGCGGATGGCCGGCGCCAGGGCATAAGCGATAACCGCCAGCATGGCGGCAAAATCGCCGACCCGAAACAGCATCACCACCGGCATCAGGTAAACGAACGATGGCAATGTCTGCAGGGTATCGATCGCCGCCTGCACGATTCGGTTCAATCGTTCGTTACGGGAAGCGGCAATGCCGATGGGGATACCGATGGCGCAGGCGATCAACACCGAAAGACCGCACAAGTAAACGGTGACCATTGATTTCGGCCATTGCCCGACAACGGCGATGAACAGCGCCAATGCGCCGGTCAGCAGCGCCAGCCGCCAGCCACCCAGTTGCCAACCGCCCAGCGCCACCAGCCCGACGACCGCCACCCATGGCAGGCCGAGCAGGAAGCGCTTGAACGGAATCATAATATTCAGCAACAGGAAGTTCTTGAAGCCGTCGAGCTGGTCGAAATAGTTGATGTTGATCGACCTGACCAGATCGCCCCAAAAAGCGCCGGTGGTCAGCTGCAGGGTTTCCGGGTAGGCCTTCATGACCGTCATTCCCGCGCCCGCCGCCCATGTGACGGCGATAATGGCAAAGGCCAGACATAAATGCGGATTGCGGCGAATGAAGCCGTGACTCGTTACCTCATGCACCGGTGGCGGGCGCCGGGCATAGGCCTGACTCAAACGGTCCAGCGCGATGGCCAGCAGGGTAATCGCCAGCCCGGCCTCGACCCCCTCACCAATTTTAAGACGCTTCAAGGCATTGAGCACATCAAAACCAAGCCCGCCGGCGCCGATCATGGACGCGATGATGACCATGTTCAGGGACAGCATGACGACCTGGTTGACGCCGACCATCAGGGTCGACTTGGCGGCCGGGATTTGCACCTTCCATAATAACTGCCGCGGGCTGCACCCGGCCATGGAGCCGAATTCGGTAATTTCCGACGGCACCTGTTTTAACGCCAGCAAGGTAATACGGACCATGGGCGGCATGGCATAAATGATGGTGGCGATCATCGCCGAAACGGGGCTGAACCCGAACAGGATCAATATGGGCACCAGATAGGCGAACACCGGCACCGTTTGCATCAGGTCGAGGACCGGCCGGATGGCCAATTCAAAACGCCGCGACCGGAACCCGGCGATGCCCAGCGCCAACCCACCGGCGACACCGAACGGCACCGCGATAATAATCGACGACAAGGTCACCATGGCGCTATCCCACTGCCCGAAGACAGCGAGATAAAGGAAACACAGCCCGACCAGCAACGCCAGCTTCCAGTCCTTGGCATAAAGCCCCATCAGGGAGACCACGGAAATGACGGCCAGCCACGACAGGCGCGGGAAAATCTCGACCGCGTCGGAGCCCTGCCCCTTCAGAAAGCCGGTCGACAGCAGGCTTCTGACCAGCCAGTAGGGCTGCTCGATAACCCAGGCGATGGAGCGGGTAAGCTCCCTGAAGGTAAACAGGCCCAGATCAAATTCATTCAGCAGCCATTTTACAAAATCGCTGATCCAGACACTTATGGGGATGACCCATTCCCGTGGAAACTTGAAGGCCCAGGGAAGGTTTTCCTTGCCGATCAGGCTGACAACTACGGCCAGCCCGAGCGCCACCACCCAGATGATAAGCCACGGATTTACCGAAATCGGACGGTGGCCGGAAACGATGGCAGGGCTGTTCACAAGCCACCCTCCTTCTCGACCAATACCGCCAGTACCGCGTCCCGGGTAACCTCGCCGACAATGGCGCCGCCTTTATTGACGACCGAAAAGGGCGCACCCGCGTTGACAATATCGGCGGCCAAATCGCCAATTTTGGTGGTTACCAGAACCTGGCCGGCGACGGTGGCGCCAGATACCGGCCCCATGATGGCACCCGCCGACAGCACCTTGGCGCGCGGAATGCCGCGGGTGAATTCCGCTACATAGTCGGTGGCCGGATTGAGCACCAGTTCTTCCGGCGTTCCCGTCTGGATGATTTTGCCGCCGTTCATGATGGCGATACGGTCAGCAAGGCGAATGGCCTCGTCGAAATCATGGGTGATAAAGACGATGGTTTTATGCAGCACGTTTTGCAGGCGCATGAATTCATCCTGCATCTCGCGGCGGATCAACGGATCGAGGGCCGAAAAAGGCTCGTCTAAAAACCAGATTTCCGGTTTCACGGCCAAAGACCGGGCAATGCCCACGCGCTGTTGCTGGCCGCCCGACAGTTCGCGCGGATAGTACCCTTCGCGTCCGACCAGCCCGACCAGTTCGATAACTTCGCGGGCGCGGGCCTCGCGGGTTTGCCGGCCCACCCCCTGAACCTCAAGGGGAAAGGCGACGTTGCCTAATACGGTCAGATGGGGCAGCAGGGCAAAATGCTGGAACACCATGCCCATCTTGTGCCGGCGAATCTCGATCAGCTCTTTTACGCCGGTTTTGAGCAGGTCCCGGCCTTCGAACAGGACCTCGCCGGCGGTCGGCTCGATCAGCCTGCTCATGCACCGGACAAGCGTCGACTTGCCACAGCCGGACAGCCCCATGATAACGAAAATCTCGCCCTCGGCGACCGACAGGCTGACATCGCGCACCGCGCCGATATAGCCTTCCTCGGCCATATTGTTTGTGGTCGGCGCATTATTGTGCCGGGACAGAAAACCCGCCGGGTTTTCGCCGAAAATCTTCCAGACATTGTTGCAGACAAGCTTACTGGACTCAGACATAACGACTATTGCCTTGAATAGAAAAGGCGAAAACGGCGGCAGAACAGTTCCCTGCCCGGCCGCCGTCTCTGCATTTTAACGACTGGAACGCTACTTGATCCAGGCTTTCCATACACTCTCGTTTTTCTTCATCCATTCATCGACGGCGGCTTCCAACTTTACGCCGTCAAGATCGATTTTAACAATCATGGCACTCATCTCGGCATTTTCGATATGGAAATTACGAATTGCCTTGTAAGCGCCCGGCCATTTCTTCTCGCCGCCTTTCCAGCCGACCTTCTTGATCCAGCCGAACGGCTTGCCGCAATCGTACTTCATGCTTTTGTTGATGCCCCATTTGGGATCGTTGTAGCAGGCATCGGTGTACTCGGGGAATTCGACCCATTCGCCTTCGTACTTGGCGACTGCCCAATGTGGCGCATAAATCCACAGCAGCACAGGCGCCTTGCGGGCATAGGCGGAATCCAGTTCGGCAAACAACGCCGCATCGGTGCCGGCATGAACGACTTCGAAGTCCATACCCAGGGCCTCGACCCGTTCATCATCGAAGCCGGCCCAGGTGACGGGACCGCCAAGATAGCGGCCCTTGGGGGCGGTTTCCGGAGTCGAGAATGCCTCGGCGCACTTGGCCAGGGCCTTCCAGTCGGGCAGGCCCGGACATCTTTCCTTCATGTACAGCGGATACCACCAATCTTCCTTGGCATCCATGCCGGTTTCGCCAAGATCGACGGTCTTGCCGGTGGCCAGGCTTTCGTCCATGGCCTGCTTGCCGGTGGTTTCCCACATTTCCATGGCAACGTGCAGATCGCCCGATTCGAGGCCCGCGAACTGGGCAATATAATCGGCCTGAACGTATTCGATGTTGTAGCCAGCCTTTTTCAGAACTTCACCCATGATATGGGTGGTGACGTACTGGCCGGTCCAGTCATGAATGGTCAGTTTGATAGGGTCCCGGGATTCCACATCCGCTTGTGCGGGCGCGGAAAAAGCGAGGCCGACAGCCAGGGCCGAAGCCACGGCGGCCGTACGTAGTATTGAGATCATGATCGATTCTCCCCGTTATATGTTGTGACGCTTGTGCGCCTTGCTTGGTTATGCCGAGCCGATAGTTTCAAACAATCGCCCCCTTGAATCAACTTCAAACCATATTTTAATTGTGGAATTCCAACAAAAACCACATACTCGCCAAAATGCAGGAGGCTCGGGTCCATGCGGCGAATGGAACGACAAACGGCAATTCTAAAGGAAGTCGCCAAGACAGGTTCGGTGACGGCCCTGGACCTTGCCCGGGCCCTTGCGGTCTCCGGCGAGACCATCCGCCGCGATATCATGGCCCTATCCGAAGACGGCCTTTTGCGCCGCACCCACGGCGGTGCCGCCATGCCGAACCCGTTCGAGGAACCGAGCTTCCGTCAGCGCCTGGGCGAGAACCCCGAGGCCAAGAAAGCCATCGCCCGGCTCGCCGCCAAACAGGTCCGGAACGGCGACTCGCTGATGCTCGACACCGGTAGCACCACCGCCTATGTGGCGCGGGCGTTGCTCAACCACCGGGACTTGCTGGTGGTCACCAATTCCGTCGATATCGCCCGCACCCTGGCGACCCGGCGCGGCAACCGGGTCTATATGGCGGGCGGAGAGTTGCGCGCCGATGACGGGGCGTCATTGGGCCAATCGGCATCCGAATTTGTGCAGCAATTCCGCGTCCGCCTGTCGATCATTTCCATCGGTGCCATCGACGAAGGTGACGGGTTGATGGATTATTACCTGGATGAAGCCGAATTATCGCGAGCCATTATCGGGCGGGCTGAACGCGCCATCATCGTTGCCGACCACACAAAATTTGGCCGCCGCGGCGTCGTCAAGGTGTGCAGATGGGAACACATCGCCACCCTGATCACGGACCGCGAGCCGCCGAAATCTTTCGTCAAAAATTTGAAAAAAGCGGGAACCGAAATTCTGGTTACGGATTAACGCTTCAAGGACGGAATAACCAGCTGCTCGATCCAGTTGCGAACCTCAAGCTGGCGAATGTCTTCTTTCATCACATCATCGTCGATGCCGAGCAGCCAGGCCAGGTCGCTACGATCATGATCCTGATGCAGGGTTTCCAGAAGATCGACGTATTTTTCGGCGTCTTCGCGGTTTTTGAAAAAACCGAGCTTGATCAGCACATCGATACGGCACCAGGTCAGCCGCGCCAGTTCGTGAAGATCGTATTCGGGATGATACTGGGGCGACCAGAACACGCCGCCCTTGTATACCACCGACACCGCCTGCACCCGGGTGAAGGCGTTCGACGCCAGCACGCTCGAGCCGGTTGGCATGTGGGTAATTTCATCGACGTGGCTGATGAAGGCATCGAACACATTTGCCTTGTCGATGTACATGGGATGGCTGCGGCCCTCGGGCGTCAGTTCGATCTTGCGGGCAATGCCCATTTCCCGGCCCCGCGGATTGGCCTGAACGATACCGCCGGCGGCAACGACGGCGATCTGGGCCGCCCAGCAACTGCCGAAAGCCGGCACTCTGGCCTCGAACCCGGCGCGGCAAAATTCGATCTGGTTCCTGACTTCCGGGCTGCCGTCATAGGCGGTCAGGCTGCATCCGGTCCACGCAATGCCGTCATAATCGGACAACCCTGCGCCTGTCGGTAATTTACAGCCGGGATCACTTGGATAAACGACATCGCATGAAGCATCGGGCACGAACCGCTTCAACATTTTACTATATAGATCGCCCGCCGTCGAAGCGCCGCCTGCGGCAAGCTCGTCGCGAGATTTTTTGACGTAGCCGTCGATAATCAGGAATCGAATATTCTCAGTCATGTCAGGCCCCGGCCAATTTATCAATAATACCAGCCAAATCGGCATGACGTTCGCAGATGGCGTCTGCCGTGGTGTTGTTTTTGTCATCGGGCCGGGTCGCTGTGAACAGCACCGCCTTCATGCCAATGGCGTGTGGCCCCTTGACGTCATTGTGGTCGCGATCACCGATATGAACCATTTCCTCGACGGCGACGCCCAGTTGTTCGGCGGCGGCATCGAACATGGAACGGTGGGGTTTGGAATGGCCGACTTCGTCGGAAAAGGCGAAGGCTGAGAAATATTGTTTTAGTCCGTGGGCATCCAAAAGATCGCGCAGGCCCGTCCCCGGCGTAACGATGGCATCGGATACGATGGCAAGTTTGTAGCGTTTGGCCAGATCTTCCAGGGCGCTGCCAATATCAGGAATGGCATCCGGGTAGATATCGACTTCCATGCGGCCGAGTGCTTCGATCACCCGGTCCCGGTCGGTGGACGGCAGTTCGCGGCCCAGGCCCTTTAATATGACGCCCACCCGCTCGGCCACGGTCCAGTTGATGGAATGGCTTTTCCAGACATTGTTGAACCCGGCGTCGGCCACATCAAAGGCCAGCTTGACGTCGGCCAGCGGTATCGGTTGCTGACGGTTCAGGGCGTCCCAGACAATATGGCGGCGTTCGTCGTATTTCGAGCGCAGGCCCTGAGCCTGGCGTTTCGGCTCGTCTGAATCATCATCGACGATGGTGTCCCAAAGGTCGAAGGTAACGGCTTTGATGGTGGTGCCCACGGATGCAATCCTTCCCTGTAAAAACGCTGCGGATGGTGGAACAAGTTACCCCGGGCGTCAATAATTCTATCGGGTCGATACTCTTTCGGCCAACAGGCACAGGATCTCGAACATCATGGTGGCGGCGACAATTGCCGTGTTACCGGTTTGATCGAAGGGCGGCGAGACCTCGACCACATCGGCGCCGACCAGATCCAGGCCGCCAAGCCCGCGCAACAGGGCCTGGGCTTCGATGGTGGTGATGCCGCCAATTTCCGGCGTGCCGGTGCCCGGCGCATAGATGGGATCAAGGCCGTCGACGTCAAAGGATATATAGGTCGGCCCGTCGCCAACCACGCGGCGGGCTTCGGCGATCACCGCCTGGACGCCGATCTCGGTGAATTCTTCCATGAAAATCACCCGCATGCCGCTGTCCCGGGAATAGTTCCAGCCCTCGTCCGTGTTCTGGGCGCCGCGGATGCCGATCTGCACCGTGCGTTTGGGATCCAGAATTCCGGCCTCGACGGCAAGGCGAAACGGCCCGCCATGATGAAACTTCGATCCCTGGAACGGCCCCCAGGTATCCGTATGGGCGTCCACATGAACCATGCCAATGGGTTTTTTCAGACTGGCGATGGCGCGCATTATAGGGAATGTGATCGAATGATCGCCGCCGGCCGTCAACGGCATGGCGCCGGTCTTGTGGATGGTGCTGAAAAAGTCGGTGATTTCATCCATGGTTTTTTCTGGATCGTAAACCGATGTAAACGGAACGTCGCCCACATCGCCGACCCGGGCCACGTCAAACGGCTTCAACTTGCTGACATGGTGGATGGACCGGGTCAGGCTCGACAGGTCACGAATCTGGCGTGGCCCGTGGCGCGCCCCCGGCCGGTTGGTGACGCCGCCATCATAGGGCACACCGGCCAGGGCGATATCCAGCCCCTTGCCATCCGGCGTGTAGGGGGTACGCATAAATGTCGGTATCCCCATGTAGCGGGGAGCCCCCTTTGGATCGTCGCTCATCGGTTAATTCCCCGTTCTTTTCCAACCCTTGGCCCGTTCCACGCCACGGTCAATCTGGAAATTATTCATTTTCCTAGCCAACATATCACGGGACCTCTGGGGGTCGTAAAGGGGATTAATCTCAATGATTTTCAGCCGGTGGGGAATGGCCAGAGTATACCATTTGTAGGCTTCAATCAGGTCACGCTCGACCGCCCAGCCTTCCTCGTACATGCCCCCCAACAGGTGCTTGGCGACCGGGTGCCCTTTGGCGGCGGCCTTTGCGTACCAGTCGAAAGCCTCGTTATAGTCCTGGATTACGCCGTGGCCGTAAAAATACATCTGGCCAAGGGCGAAGTCGGCTTCGGCCAGATGGCCAATTTTTGACGCCAGCCGGTACCACTTGATCGCCTGCTTGAAATCCTGCCTGACCCCGTCACCGTTTTCCAGCATTCGGGCAACTGCCAGCCGCGATCGGTTATCGCCCTTTTCGGCGGCCTTCTCATACCAGCGGTAAGCCTGATGAAGATTCTTATCGACCCCTATGCCACCCTGGTAGGCCTCGGCCAGGGTATATTGGGCCTGCACATCACCGGACTCGGCGCCGGCCCGGGTCTTATCCATGGCCGTGGCGGAGGCCCTGTCGCCGCCCGACGAAAAATCACCTGATATGTAAAGAAAAGCAATGCCGACACACACCAGCAGAATGACCGGAAGTAGGATCAAACGCTTCATCGGGCACGGCCCGACGCGCTACTGGGCAGTTTGGGTGTTGTGATCGTTGTTGCCCATCTTGCGCTGGTTGCCTTCAAGAGGATCGGGGCGATCATAACAGGTAACCGAGCCAAGGGTCCGGTAGCACCATATTTTGGGGGCGACATTGATCTCGTCCTCTTTGCAATAGGTCTGCCCGCTGGCTTCCCGAGAGGTCGAGCAATCTTTGCCGCTGGCATAAGAAACGATGTGGTCACTGAACGGCTTGCCGGTACTGACCGCCGATGCGCCCTCAAGAACCGTCACCGGCGGAAACAACGAGCAGGCGCCGACGGTAAGGAGAACCACGATAATGGAAATAAACCGCATTTTCTGGAACACGCCCTTTCGCGCGCAAGCTACCTGAGTACATTCTTGCCCCCAGCATGTACTGCTTGAGTTAAAAGCCGGTTAATGGTGGGCTTTTCTTGCTTGCTGGGCCAATATTGGCTAATCAATGGCCTCCTTGATTTAATGGATCATGAAACCTGGGAGAAAGCCTCCATGGTGTCCTTGGAAACGCCCATTTGCGACTTTGGATGGAAAGCCGTCGATTTCAGCCTGATGGGCGTCGATGGCCAGACCTACAGCCTTGAAAACGTGCGCGGGCCTAACGGCACGCTGGTCATGTTCATCTGTAACCATTGCCCCTACGTCAAGGCGATTCTGGACCGCCTGGTCCGCGATATGGCGGAATTGCAGGGAAAAGGCATCGGCGTCATCGCCGTCATGTCCAATGATCCGACCGATTATCCTGAAGATTCCGCTGAAAACATGAAAACCGTGGCGGCGGCGAACGGCTTCACATTCCCCTATGTCATCGACCCGACTCAAGCGACGGCGCGGGCCTATGGCGCCGTCTGCACCCCGGATTTCTTCGGTTTTGACAAGAATCTGGGCCTTCAGTACCGGGGCCGGCTTGACGCGTCGGGCAAGACCCCCGGGCCGTCCGATGCCCGCCGTGAGCTGTTCGAGGCCATGTCCCAGGTCGCCGAAACCGGCCACGGCCCGGCCCAGCAAACCCCGTCCATGGGCTGCTCGATCAAATGGATTGAGGATCAGGAATAACCGTAATTGCCATCCTTGGGCGGTACGGATACGTTAAGCGCCTGGGTAACCTATAGATAACCGGAGACGATTGTGGCCGAACCCGTTGATGACGGCATTTTCCGCGAAATTGATGAAGAACTTCGCAATGAACAGTTTTCCAAGCTATGGAAACGCTATGGCAATCTGCTGATTGCCGGCGTCGTTGCCATGGTCGCCGGCGTCGGCGGCTTTCAGGCATGGAAAAGCTATGACCTTAAGGAGCGTGGCCGCCAGGGCGAACAATTCGCGGCTTCTCTGGATCTGGCTGACGGCAAAGACAGCCAGGCGGCGATCGACCAATTGTCCAGACTGGCCGCCGACTCCGGCAGCGGTTATGCCATGCTGGCCGGTTTTCAGGGTGCCGCCCTGCTCGCCAAACAGGGTGATCGCACCGCCGCCATTGCCGCCTACGGCATGCTGGCGACAGATACGTCGCTGGACGCCATATATCGCGATCTCGCCGTTATTTTCTCGGTCACCCAGCAAATAAATGCCGGCGGCGCCGACAATGGGACTTTAACCGCCCTGTTGGCCCCGCTCAGCGCCGACGATAACCCGTGGCGTCACAGCGCCCGCGAACTGCTGGGCGTGCTCGCGATCTCTTCCGGTGACACGGCCAAGGCTCAGGAATTGTTCAAGGCACTTTCAAAAGACCCGACAGCGCCGCAGGGTATCAGGCAACGGGCCGGCGAAATGCTGTCCGCCGGGATCGGGTAAGGAAAACGTCATGGCCTATCGCGGTTATAAACTTCTTTTCACGGCCCCCATCCTGCTGCTGGCCGGTTGCGCATATCTGACCGAACCGGGCGGTATTTTCGGCGATGATCTGAAAATTCCATTACCCGGCGAACGCATATCGGTGCTTCTGCATCAGCGTTCCCTGAATCCGGACCCGGAACTGGCCGAACTACAGATCAAACTTCCGGCCCCGACCCCGAACCAGGACTGGCCACAGGCCGGGGGCTATCCCAACCATGCCATGCACCATATTGAGATTGGCGAGAGCATCAATTATGCCTGGAGCGCCGATGTCGGTGCTGGCGCGAACGATGATATCCGCTTTGTCGGATCGCCCATCGTCGCCGCCGGCCGAATCTTCGCCATGGATACCCAATCAAGCGTCAGCGCCTTTGATATCACGGATGGCAAACGGCTGTGGCAGGTTGACCTCACCCCCGACGAGGAAGACGACGACCACATCACCGGCGCCCTGTCCTTTGATGACGGCAAGGTGTTCGTCACCACAGGCTTTGCCCAGGTCATCGCCCTGGATGCCGCAAACGGTAAAATATTATGGCGCAAGCCCGTTTCCAGTCCCATGCGAACGGCGGCGACGGTACGTGGGGGGCGCGTTTTCGTGATTACCGTCGACAGCCGCCTCTACGCGTTAAATGCCGAAACCGGCGAGGAATTATGGAACTATATCGGAATCGCCGAGGTCGCCAGCTTGCTTGGGGGGGCCAGCCCGGCCGTTGATGCGGGTGTTGTCGTGGCACCGTTTGCATCCGGTGAACTGGTCGCATTAAAGGCCGAAAACGGCCGCGTGCTGTGGACCGATTCCCTGACCGCAGCGCAGCGCACAGATGTGGTTTCCTCGCTTGCCCATATTCGCGGCCGTCCGATTATCGACCGCGGCTTTGTTATTGCCATGTCCCATGGCGGGGTTATGGTCGCCATCGACCTGCGCAGTGGGCGGCGTATCTGGAACAAGGAAATCGGCGGTTTGGCCAGCCCGTGGGTGGCCGGAAACTACATATTCCTGCTGACCAATGATGCCGAGGTCGCGGCCATTTCCCGTGATGACGGACGCGTCATCTGGGTGCAGACCCTGGCCCGCTACGAGGATCCGGAAGAAAAAGATATTCCGATCGTCTGGAACGGCCCTATTTTGGCCAGCAACCGGTTGATCGTTTCCGGCTCCAACGGGCGCGTCTATTCCATATCGCCTTATGATGGCCGCATCATGGGCAGCGTCGAGATGCCATCGGGTATTTCGGTACCGCCAATTGTCGCCGGACGCAGCGTCTATTTCCTGGCCAATAACGCCACCCTGGTGGCCTACCGCTAACTGCACGCCCTGGAAGTACACCAAACTATGAGTTTCACCGTCGCAATCGTCGGCCGCCCCAACGTCGGCAAATCAACTCTGTTCAACCGCCTTGTCGGCAAGCGATTGGCTATCGTCGATGATACGCCAGGTGTGACCCGTGACCGCCGTGAAGGCGAAGGCCGCATCGCCGACATATCCTTCACCATCATCGACACCGCCGGGCTCGAGGAAGCAGAAGATCAATCCCTGCAGGGACGCATGCGCGAGCAGACCGAGCGCGCTATCAGCGAGTCCGACGTCGCCCTGATGCTGATTGATGCCCGGGCCGGGGTAACGCCCATGGATAATCACTTTGCCAACTGGATCCGTCAGAAGAACCTGCCCGTTATATTGCTGGCCAATAAATGTGAAAGCCAGGCAGCAACCAGCGGATTGGCCGAGGCCTACCGTCTTGGCCTTGGCGAGCCGATGGCGTTTTCTGCCGAACACGGCCAGGGCCTGGACGAGCTTTATGATGTGCTTCAGCCGCTCATCAAAAACACCGACGAAGAAGCCAAATTAGAAGAAATATTTGGCGATGATGATGACGGCGAAGAAGGCGATGATGTCAGTCGCCCGATCAACCTGGCCATCGTCGGCCGCCCCAATGTGGGCAAGTCGACCCTGGTCAACAAGCTGCTTGGCGAGGAACGCATGCTGACCGGCCCGGAAGCCGGGATCACCCGCGATGCCATTTCCACCACATGGCAGTTTGAGGGCCGCAAGATTAAACTTATCGATACCGCAGGCCTCCGGCGTCAGGTCAAGGTAACGGAAAAGATCGAGGGACTGTCGACGACGGACTCATTACGCACCATCCGCTTCGCACAGGTGGTGGTGCTGGTGCTTGACCCCAATGACATGCTGGAAAAACAGGACCTGACCATCGCCCGAAGAGTGGTCGACGAGGGCCGGGCGCTGGTCATCGCCGTCAACAAGTGGGATCTGATCAAGGATAAAAAAGAGGCTCTGGGCCGCTTGAGCGACCGGCTGCAAACGTCCTTACCGCAGGTCCGCGGTATCCCTGTGGTGACCCTGTCGGCGAAGACCGGAGGCGGCGTCAAGAGCCTTTTGCCGGCGGTCATGGAAACCTACAGGCTGTGGAACTCGCGGCTTTCGACCGGCGCGTTGAACCGCTGGCTGGAAGGCATCCTGGAACACCACCCGCCGCCCCTGTCCCAGGGCAAACGTATCAAAATGCGCTACATCACCCAGGCCAAGACCCGGCCGCCGACCTTCGTGGTTTTCACCAGCCGCCCGGAAGGCTTGCCGACGTCGTATAATCGCTATCTGATCAATGCCCTGCGCGATGATTTCGGCATGGTCGGAATCCCCATCCGCTTGCACACGAAAAAGGGCAAGAACCCTTACGTGGATAAAGACTGATTAGCCGCCACCGCGGCGGAAGGCATTGTCGAAGCGCTCGATAAATGCCGCCGCCTCATCCTCGCCGTAACCTGAAAACGTCAACGTGACGCGGGTCACCGGTATGGCAAACAGGGCAATATGCCGGATCGATTGTTCGGCAAGGCCGATGGTCAGGCGCTTGTCGCCGTCCGCAACCGTGATGGCATTGCCCTGCCGGTCTTGATCATCCCCGATAACGCGGCCGATGTTGCGGAAGAATTCGTCGTGGGTGATGCCCATTTCTTTGTTGATGACCACGTCACCGGGCATGATTAACCGCCCGCCACGGGTGGCCATACGGCGAGGGCATCGCCTTCTTTCATTTTCATGGCGGCGCGTTCGCTGGGTCCCACATAATGGCCGTTGACGAGCACCAGATGGCAATGCTCCGGCGGTACCCCGTGTTCTTCGAGCACCTGCTCCAGGGTATAACCCTTGGTAATCTCGATCTCTGTCTCATTGCCGGTCGTGCCCTCTGGCAGAAACTTGCCAAGGGATGCAAAAAGCTTGAGCGTTATCTTCATAAGATCAGATCACCCGGGTGGCACCGATATAGGCCTCGGCCAGGCGGTTGGGATCTGCCATCAGCCGGTCTTTCCAGACGCCAAGCCGGACATTTGACTGGATCAAGCCGCGCAGCACGCCGATATGATCGGTGCGGCCCAGGGTCAGGGCGCCGACCAGGCGGTCGCCTTCAAAATTAAGAATCGTGTAACGGGATTTTTTTTCATCAATGCGCTCGACACTGTCGCCGCCTTCCGTGCCTTGCCAAAGGCCGAACGAGCAAGAAATCAGCCCCAGGGTATCGAGCACGTTCATGTTCAGGCTGCCCTTATAGGCGGCATCCTTGCCGGCCATGTTAAGGGCGGCAATGCGGCCGTGCTCAACAGCCGTCGGCTGAATGGCGTGAACGTCCCATCCGCCGGTTGAAAAATCTGGCCCCTGGGCGACGTCGCCGGCGGCATAGATGTTATCGACACTGGTTTTCAAATGATTGTCGACCTTGATTCCGATCTCGGTTTCAACGCCGCTGCCGTCCAGGAATCCGGCGTTTGATTTAACCCCGGTGGCGACGACGACCAGATCGGCGGCGATGGTCTGGCCATTATCGACGGCCACGGAAAGCTTGCCGCCACCTTCGGTCACCGATGTGACCCGCGCCGATGTCATAACGTTGACGCCCTTGTCCCGGCACCAGTCGGAGATCATGTTGCCGGCGGTCTGGTTCATCATCCGGGGCACCATGCGGTCTTCGGCTTCGACCACGGTCAGGTTGGCGCCGCTTACCGCCAGGGCTTCCATGATGATGCAACCGATAAAACCGGCGCCCATCAGAACCACGTCCTTGCCGTCGCCGATTAGCCGTACGATGGCGCGGGCGTCTTCCAGGGTCCAGCAATGATGGACGCCCGCAAGGTCGAGCCCGTCAACCGGCGGCCTGATCGGGTGCGACCCGGTCGCCACCAGTAACTTGTCATAGGGGATTTCTGCGCCGTCGCTTAAAACCAGTCTGCCGGTATCCGGCGAAACGCTTTTGGCAACGCCCTGAACGTACTTGATACCCTTGGACTCATAAAAATTGTCAGACTTGCGCAGGTAGGTTCCGTCGGCCTCAATCTTGCCGATCAAATAATAAGGAATGGCCATGCGGCCATAGGGCGGGTCCGCCTCGGCCCCGACAAGCACCACGCTGCCGTCCGGGTCGATCTGGCGAAGGGTTTCGGCGGCGGTGACACCGGCCGGGCCGGCGCCGACAATCACATAATCCATTTGAAATTCCCGAAAAAGAAGCCGCGCCCTCTATCGTCAGAGGGCGCGGTATATTTTAGCAGACTAAAGGGCCAACCGGGCCAGAGTCTCGTTGGACGGAACGCCTTCGGCGGTCCAGCCACGCAGCTCGTAGTATTCAGGCAGCATCTTAAGCAAATCGCTGACCTTGCCTTTGGCCGGGCCGGTTTTGGCCGCGTCCTTGAGCATCCGCTGGGGAAGCAAATCGTCGGCGGCGGTAAAACCGGCGTCGTTGTTGAACTTGCGTTCCAGGTTCCAGATACGCTCGCCGGCTTCCATCATGGTTTCCGATGTCCAGCCGCCTTCGCTGTCGGCCGCCATCATCGGCGAGATGTCGTCCATGGTCAGGGCGAAGGTGGTGAAGATGCAGGTACCGGTCGAATCGACGGCCGCCGTCGCATCCTGAAACGCCTTGACCAGACCGGGCTTGCCGTCGGACGTCAGCGGATCGGTCTTTTCCGGAATGCCCAGGACTTCCGACGCCACCGTGTAGCTGCGCAAATGGCAGGCCCCGCGGTTGGATGTGGCGTAGGTCAGGCCCATGCCCTGAATGCCGCGCGGATCGTAAGCCGGGAATTCCTGGCTTTTGACCGTCATGGACAATTCCGGGTGGCCGTACTTTTCGCAGAGGCGGCGCGAGCCCTGACCGATTTCCTTGCCGAAACCCTGGCCCAGGCCGGTCTGGTCGCAGATTTTCGCCAACGCTTCCGCCGAGCCCCACTCCAGCTTGATGCCGCCGGTTTCCTTATCGGTGATAGCGCCGATCTCATAGAGCTCCATGGCCGCGGCCACGGTCGAGCCGAGCGAGATCGGGTCCATGCCGTATTCATTGCAGATGTAGTTGCAGTAGGTCAGGGTTTCCAAATCGGAAACGCCGGTCGCTGCCCCCAACGCCCAGGCGGCTTCGTATTCAAGGCCACCTTCCTTGCCGTGGTATTTGGGCTGTCCCTTGACCGTGAAATGGTTGGCATCCATCTGCGACACCCGCTGGCACGATATCGGGCAACCGAAGCAGGCCGCGTTGGAAACCAGGTTGGCCTTGCCGTCGCTTTCCCGGGGCTCGGTCATGGCTTCGCCGCCGATCTTCGATGCGCCATCGAACTGGATATCCTTGGCGTTGTGGGTCGGCAGTGCGCCGGTTTCGTTGATAACGTTCATCAACACCTGGGTGCCATAGGTCGGCAGCCCCTCGCCGGTGACCGCATTATCGGCCAGAATCTGCTTGGCCGCACCGGCGGCCTGCATGAACTTCATGGCATCATCAACCGGGACACCGACGGTGCCACGGCAGGCAATCGCCTTGAGGTTTTTCGATCCCATGACGGCACCGACACCGGAACGTCCGGCGGCACGATCCTTGTCGTTGACGACGCCGGCAAACAGCACGCCGGATTCACCGGCCTGCCCGACCGAGGCGCAACGGATGTCGTTGTCGCCACGCGCCGCGCGCAAGGCGTCTTCCGTATCCCACACCGACATGCCCCACATGGCGGAAGCATCTTTCAGTTCGGCGTTTTCATTGTCGATGTCCAGATAGACCGGTTTCGCCGACTTGCCTTCGAAAATGATCATGTCCCAGCCGGCGTTCTTTAGTTCAGCACCGAAAAATCCGCCTGAATTGGAACAAGCGATGGCGCCGGTCAACGGGCCCTTGCAGATCACCGACCAGCGACCGGATGTCGGCGCGGCGGTGCCGGTCAACGGACCGGTGGCGAAGATCAGTTTGTTCTCGGGCGACATGGGATCGACCTTGGGGTCGCATTCCTCGACGAAATACTTGGTCGCCAGTCCACGCTGGCCGATGTATTTCTTGGCCCAATCCATGTTCAGCGGTTCGCTAACGCAGGTGCCGCTGGTGAGGTTTACCCTGAGTATCTTTTTAGTCCATGACATGATCGTTTCCTCCCTGTTTGATTCTTGCTAATTGCTATCTTTTATTTTTTAAGACTGCGCCGCTTGTCCGGCATCGGTTTTTTTCGCCCACAGCCGCATTTTTGCCATGCCCGTCTGTTCGGCATCGATATAGGTCAGCGCCGGGGTCGGACAGATTTCCACGCACTTGGGATCACCGCCGCACAAATCGCACTTGATTACCTTGCCGGTGGCATGATTGTAATTAATGGTGCCGAAGGGACAGGCAATGGTGCAGACTTTGCAGCCGACACACAGCGCGTCGGAAACTTCCTTGGCACCGGTTTTGGTGTTGATGTAAATGGCATCCACCGGACACGCCTGCATGCACCAGGCGTCGGCGCACTGGGTACAGCTATAAGGGACATTGCGCCCTTCTTCCGGAAAATTGAAAACCTTGATCCGGGATTTGGCCGGGTTGAAGACACCTTCATGTTCATAACTGCATGCCATTTCGCACTGCTGGCATCCTGTGCAGTCACTGATACTCATATAAAGCGCTTTAACCATCGGTATCCTCCCAGTTTACGCCCTTTTTCAGGGCCTTCAGAGCACTTTAGCACCCTTATCCGGGCCTCGCGCAACCCCAAATTCCGTGGGGGATTTTACATTGCGGAATGGCTCGAAAAACCATAAACATTCAAGGCCCCAAACGGGGGCAAATGTGGAAAGAGAGCCAGATGCCGATCTACTTCATCCGTCACGGCCAATCCGAGTTTAACGCCCGTTTCCCGGACGTCTATGAGGATCATATGCCAGATCCGCTGGTTTTCGATGCCAGATTGTCGGCCCTTGGCCGCGAACAATCCATCGCCGCCCGAACCCGCATATCGGAATTACGGATCGACCGGGTTATCACCTCGCCGCTGACCCGGGCCATCGAAACGGCGCTGCATATTTTCGAAGGCAGCGTGCCGATCAGCGTCAGCGACCTGCACCGGGAAATACAGGTCCACAGCTGCGATATCGGCCGCCCGCCCGCCGATCTGGCGCGCGACTTCCCGGCCCTCGCCTTCGATCATCTTGCCGATTGCTGGTGGCATGACGGCCCGGGCAACGCCCACGGCGTGCCGGTCGAGCCGGAGGCGGTGTATCAAGGCCGCATCAGCCGGTTCCGGGAAGACATGGACACCGCCAAAGACCAGCACCTTGCCGTCATCGGTCATGGCGCATTCTTCGAGGAACTGATCGGGCGGATGTTGGATAACTGTGAAATTCACCAGTACCAGCCATGAGCCCGGAAATTCGCCCGGAAATTCGCGACGTCACCGACGCCGATCTGGCTGCCGTGCTGGCCCTCAATCAGGCGGCGCTGCCCCATGTGAGTTCCGTTGGCCTTGAAGACATGCGGCGCTTCGCCGGCGAAGCGAGCCGTTTCCGTATTGTCCAGGAGGCTGGCCATGTCGCCGGGTTCCTGATCGCCCTGTCGCCGGGCCTCGCCTACGCCAGCGATAATTACCGCTGGTTCTGCGCCGCCTATGACGACTTTCTTTATATAGACCGCATTGTCATCAATGAGGCCGCCCGCGGCCGCGGTCTGGGCAAGGTCCTGTACGGGGACATCATCGCCACCGCCCGCACCCTGGCGCCGATTTTAACCTGCGAGGTCAATTCCCGGCCGCCCAATCCCCAGTCCATGGCTTTCCACGAAGCTTTCGGCTTCGCCCCCGTCGGCACCCAGGCCACCGAGGGCGGAACCAAAGAAGTCACCCTGCTGTCGCTGGACCTAAAAACTTAGCGCCTTCACCTGCACCACCTGGGGCAGGCTGCAGATGCTTTGCATGACCGAGTCAATGGGTGCCTGATCGACCTCGATCAAGGCGATGGCGTCGCCGCCCTGGGCGGCCCGGCCCAAATGGAAGGTGGCGATGTTGATACCGGCATCGCCCAGGGTCGTGCCCAGGGCGCCGATGAACCCCGGCTTGTCCTTGTTGGTGATGAACAGCATGTTGGGGCCGAGCGCGGCGTCGATGGGAATGTCCTTGATCTCGACAATGCGCGGGCGCTCGCCGGCAAACAGGGTGCCGGCCACGGAACGGGTCTGGGCCTCGGTCTTGATGGTCAGCTTGATCAGGGTCTGGTAGGCGCTGGCCCGTTCGTGGGTAACTTCGGATACATCGATGTCCCGTTCCCGGGCGATCACCGGCGCGTTGACCATGTTGACCGATTCCATCAACGGCGACAGCAGCCCTTGCAGGACGATGGCGGTCAGCGGCTTGGTGTTAAGCTCGGCGGCGTGGCCTTCGTATTCGATGATCACCGCATCGAGGCCCGATTCCGTCACCTGGCCTGCAAAACTGCCGAGCTGTTCGGCGAGCTTCATATAGGGGCGCAGGCGCGGCGCTTCTTCCGCCGTCACCGACGGCATGTTCAGGGCATTGGTAACGGCGCCGGAGACCAGATAGTCGGCCATCTGTTCGGCCACCTGCACGGCGACCTTTTCCTGGGCTTCCGTGGTCGATGCGCCGAGATGGGGGGTGACGATGACGCTATCCATGCCGAACAGCATATTGTCGGTGGCCGGCTCGTCCGACAACACGTCGAGCCCGGCCCCCGCGATGTGGCCGTTTTCAAGGCCGGCTTTCAGGTCGGCCTCGACGATCAGTCCGCCCCGGGCGCAGTTGATGATGCGTACGCCTTTTTTCATTTTCTGAATCGCGGCGGCGTCGATGATGTTGCGGGTGGCGTCGGTCAAGGGGGTGTGCAGGGAAATGAAATCGGCCCGGGCCAGCATGTCATCCAGCTCGACCTTTTCGACGCCGAGCTCGGCGGCCCGTTCCGGCGACAGGAACGGATCAAAGGCGATCACCCGCATTTTTAACCCCTGCGCCCGATCGGCGACGACGGCGCCGATATTGCCGCAGCCGATAATGCCGAGCACCTTGCCCATAAGCTCGACGCCCATGAACTTGCTTTTTTCCCATTTCCCGGCGTGGGTCGAGGCATTGGCCTGGGGAATTTGCCGGGCCAGGGACAGAATCATGGCGATGGCGTGCTCGGCGGTGGTGATGGAATTGCCGAACGGCGTGTTCATGACCACCACCCCGGCCGCCGTCGCCGCGTTCAGGTCAATATTGTCGATGCCGATCCCGGCCCGGCCGATGACCTTGAGGTTTTTGGCGGCGGCCAGCACTTTCGCCGTCACCTTGGTGGACGAGCGAACGGCCAGGCCGTCGTAGTCACCGATGCAGGCGATCAGCTGGTCACGGTCCAGCCCAGGGATGACATCGACCTGGACGCCGCGCTCGGCGAAAATTTCGGCGGCCCGGGGGCTCATCTTGTCGGCGATCAGGACTTTCGGCATTAGCTGTCTCCTTCGGAAATGGTTGCAAACGCCCAATCGAGCCACGGAAAAAGGGCTTCAAGATTGGCGGTCTCGACGGTCGAGCCGCCCCAGATTCGCAGGCCCGGCGGGGCCTCCGGGTAGGCGCCGATGTCGTTGGCGGCGCCTTCGCCTTCAAGAAGCGCGACCATGCGCTTGATGAAATCGGCGTCTGCGCCGGCGACCTTCAGGCAGATGGACGTCCGCGAGCGCGTCGCTTTATCCTGGGCCAGAAATTCGACCCACGGCGTCTCTGCAACCCATTTTTCCAGAGCCGCCAGATTGGCCTTGGCTCGGGCGATCAGGGCCGGCAATCCGCCGATCCCTTCCGCCCATTTCAAGCCATCGACGGCATCTTCGACGGCCAGCATGGACGGCGTGTTGATGGTCGCGCCCTTGAAGATGGCCTCCATCAGCTTGCCGTTCTTGGTCAGCCGGAAAATTTTCGGCAACGGCCAGCTTGGCGTATAGCTTTCAAGCCGCTGGACGGCGCGCGGGCTGAGAATCAGCATGCCGTGGGCGCCCTCGCCGCCCATGACCTTTTGCCACGAGTAGGTGGTCACATCGAGTTTGTCCCACGGCAGGTCATAGGCGAACACCGCCGATGTGGCATCGCAAATGGTCAGGCCCGTGCGATCGCCCGAGATCCATGCGCCGTCCGGCACGCAAATGCCCGACGTGGTGCCGTTCCAGGTGAAACAGACGTCGCGGTCGAAATCGACGGCGCTTAAATCCGGCAGCTCGCCATAGGGCGCGCTCAACACCCGCACGTCATCCAGTTTCAATTGCTTGGTGACATCGGCGGCCCAGCCGGCGCCGAAACTTTCCCAGGCCAGCATGTCGACACCGCGCGCCCCGAGCAGCGACCACATGGCCATTTCCACGGCCCCGGTATCCGATGCCGGGACAATGGCGATGCGGTAATCATCGGGCACCCCTAAAATAGCGCGGGCGCGATCGATGACCTCGGCCAGCCGCGCCTTGCATGGGCCGGAACGGTGGGAACGGCCGGTCAGCGCGCCGGAAAGCGCGCCCACGGTCCAGCCGGGACGTTTGGCACACGGGCCAGTAGAAAAATTGGGATTTTCCGGACGCATGTCCGGCTTCTGGTGCGGATTCATTTGTATCTCCCTTCCTCGCAGAAGAGTCGCGCCTCGTTGGGGAGGCGTGGCCCACGGCGCTTATAGGCCCCCGGCCCCATGCCGTCAATGGAAGACGTCAACGAAAAGCCGACAGGGTCACCGCCGGGAGGGGCGGCGGATCACCTGTCGGCTTGGCAGATCAAGAGATAGAGTCTTTAAGCGGCTTTACGATTTTCTTGCAGGTATTCCAGCATGGTATCGGCGTCGGAGACTTCAAACGGGTCGCTCGGGCAGTTGTCCGAGAAGCCGTCCTCGACGTACATCTTGGTGATCTCGCCATCCTCGACGAGCATCGAGTAGCGCCAGCTGCGCATGCCGAAGCCGAGATTGTCCTTGTTCACCAGCATGCCCATTTTGCGGGTGAATTCGCCGCTGCCGTCGGGCAGCAGGAAGACGTTTTTGGCATTCTGCGACTTGCCCCACTGATACATGACGAAGGCATCGTTGACTGACAGGCAGATGACCGCATCGACACCTTCGGCCTGAAATTCCCCGTAAAGTTCCTCATAGCGCGGCAGGTGGGATGTCGAGCAGGTCGGCGTGAAGGCACCGGGCAGGGAGAACACAATAACCCGCTTGCCTTTGAAAATTTCGTCCGAGGTCAGGTCTTTCCATTCGAACGGGTTGTCGCCTTCGATGGCGTCGTTGCGGACTCGGGTCTTGAAGGTCACGTTGGGGACGGTGGTCATGTTGATTTCCTTTGTTTCAATATGTTTGTGTGATGTCTTGATGAGGAAAATAGAGATTATTTAATCATTTGAGAAATGAGTAATATTCGTTATATTAAGTGATTAAATCAATTTATAGATAGGCCCCTTCATGCAGCCGGAACCCAGTTTGCGCCAGCTTCGCCATTTCCTCAGCCTGGCCGAGCATTGCCATTTCAGCCGCGCCGCCGAGGCCTGCCTGCTGACCCAGTCGTCGTTGAGTGCCAGTATCAGGGAACTGGAAAATATCCTGGGCGCGGCGTTGTTCGAGCGCACCAAGCGTTCCGTCATGCTGACTCCCCTGGGCCGTGACATGATCGGGCTGGCCAAGGATGTGATCGCCCGCCTGGACGACCTGACCGATGCCGCCCGCGGGGCCGCGGCACCCCTGTCCGGCGATCTTCGCATGGGCGTGATTCCGACCATCGGCCCGTTCCTGCTGCCCCGGGTGCTGCCGGGCCTGCGCAACGCGCACCCGGATTTGCGGCTTTATTTGCGTGAACAGCAGACCGCCCCCCTGCTCCGCCAACTGGCCGACGGCACCCTGGATCTGGTGTTACTGGCGCTACCCTACAAAACCGAGAAACTGGAAATATTTGAATTCGCCGACGATCCCTTCCTCGGCGTCTTTCCCCGCGGCCATGCCATGGGTAAGTTCGAGACCCTGACCCCGGCCCGCCTGGCCCCCGATGCCCTGCTGGTGCTTGAACAGGGCAATTGCCTGACCGAGCAGACGTTGAGCATGAGCAAAAAAATGGCGGGTGATTTTCAGGCGACCAGCCTGCACACCCTGGTGCAGATGGTCGATAACGGGCTTGGACTGACGGTACTGCCGAAAATGGCGGTCGATGCCGGCATCCTGCGCGGCCTCAGGCTGGATGTGCGGCCGTTTTCGAGCCCCGGCGCCACGCGCCGCATCGCCTTGGTGTGGCGCACATCGTCCAGGCGCGGTGACGAATTTCGCATGCTCGGAGAATTTCTGCGCGATGAACTGGCAACCCCGGTGCGGAAATAGCCGGCGGGTTACAGTTCCACCTGTTGCAGGTACTCGGGCACGCTGACGTTCCAGCCAAGGTGGTCCTCGATTTTCATTTTAAGGGACGATGCGGCTTCCGGCTCGCCGTGGGTGATGAATGTTTGACGCGGCGGCGCCTGAAAATGGCGCAGCCAGTCCAGAATCTCGCCATAATCGGCATGGGCCGATATGTTATGCAATTCTTTCACCTCGGCCCGCACCGGCCACATGCGACCGTGAATTTTTATTTCATCCTCGCCGTGCACCAATCGGGCGCCCCGGGTTCCGGCGGCCTGATAGCCGGTAAATAAAATGGTGTTGCGCCCATCGCCGACGAAATGTTTCAGGTGGTGCAAAACCCGCCCACCCGTGGCCATGCCACTGGCCGAAATGATCACGGCGGGGGCGGCGGCACCCTGATCCAGTGCTTTCGACTCTTCCACCGTGTGGGTGTATTTCGCAACATGGCAGACATCGGCGCACATTTTTTCCGCCAGTCGATGATCGTTCCGGTGCTTGCTTAACAATTGAGTGGCATTGATGGCCATGGGGCTATCCAGAAAAACCGGGATCATCGCCGGTATGGCGCCCGCCTTTTTAAGCTCGTAAATGTAATAAAGAATGCTTTGCGTGCGCCCCACGGCGAAGGCCGGAATGATCACCGAGCCGCCGCGCGCCGCCGTGCTGCGGATGATCTCCCCTATTTTTTCCAGCGGGTTGCCGTCTTTATGCAAGCGGTCACCATAGGTGGATTCCACCACCAGATAGTCGGCCCCCTGCATTTCGGCCGGCGGTTTCATGAGCGGATCATCGGCGCGGCCAAGATCGCCGGAAAACAGAATGGATGTCTGCCCGTCACTGATGTGAACAAAAGCCGATCCCAGAATGTGGCCGGATCGACTGAGGGTAAACGTCAGCCCACCGGCAAGGGTGTGGGGCTTGCCGAAATCCACAACCTTGAACTGGCGCAGGGAATCTTCTGCATCTTTTTGTGTGTATAGGGGCAAAGCCGGTTTGTGTTTTGTATACTCATACCGGTTGGCCCGTTCCGCATCGGCTTCCTGAAGGTGGCCGCTATCGGGCAGCAGGATACGGCAGAGATCGAACGTCGCGGCGGAACAATAAATTTTTCCCTTGAAACCGCGTTTGACCAGCATCGGAATATAGCCGCTGTGATCGATATGAGCGTGGGTCAACAGGACCGCTTCAATGGAAGCCGGATCAACCGGCAGCTTTTCCCAGTTCCGCAAACGCAAATTCTTGAGCCCCTGAAACAGGCCGCAATCGACAAGAATTTTATGATCGCCCTGCTCTATCAGGTATTTGGAGCCGGTCACCGTGCCCGTCGCCCCTAAAAAGGTGAGTTTCATGAATGCATATCCTAAAGCCCGTAGTACCACGGCGCGAACACCGAGAACACAATCCACATAAGAATAACCAGCGGCACCCCGGCGCGGAAGTAATCGCTGAACCGGTAATGGCCCGGCCCCATAACCAGTATGCCGGTCTTGTAGCCGATCGGGGTGGCGATGCCACAGTTGGCGGCGAACACCACGGCGATGGCAAATATGTGTGGGTCGAGGCCGAACTCGCGGGCGATGCCAATGGCCACCGGGGTAAACAGCACGGCGGCCGCCTTGGCACTGACGATGTTGGCCATGATCGCCGTGAACAGGAAAAACGCCGACAGGATGATCGCCGGGCTGGCGCCGGAAACCGCATGGGTCAACTGGCTGGCCAGATACTGGGCGCCACCGGTTTCCTGCATGGCGACACCCATGGCCAGGGCCGCCGGGATCAGGGTGAACAGCTTTGAATCAAGGGCGCGGATCGCCTGCTGAAGATTGATTGCCCCGGTCATCACCATGGCGATGGCGCCCAGCAAGGCCGCACCGACCACCGGAAACATCCCCGATGCGGCCAGCACGACAACGCCCAAAAAGATCAGCCCGGCGCTTTTCGCGTGATGGATAACCGGCAGTTCCTGGGTCGACCATTCCATCAGCACCACGTTGCGATCAACGCGCAGGGATTGAATATCGTCGGGCTCGCCCTGCACCAACAAAATATCACCGGCTTCCAGCAAGGTATCGCCAAGGCGCGAACGGATGGTATGGGCGCGGCGCTGCACGCCAAGCACGAAACACCGGGTGCGTAGCTGAAACCCGGTCTGGCGCAGCCTGAGGCCGACCATGCTTGATGCCGGCGCAACCATGACTTCGGCGATCACCCGCTCTCCCCGTATCTTGGCTTCCTCGCCGCCCGGTTCGGCGGCGGCGGCGCTGGCGATACCCGGATCATCGGCCAGCACATCGGACAGCGCCTTGCGCGATGCGGCGGCGACCACGGTGTCGCCCTCCTCAATAATGAAATCGTGATAAGGGGGCGTGAACACCTGTTCGCCCCGGATGATCATACGGACCCTGACATCGGGCATTTTGTTGACGACCCCGCCGACCGCCTTGCCGCCGATCAGCGAGGAATCGGGGCCGACGGCGATTTGCGTTAAAAAATGCCGCGGGCTGCGTTGCATGATCCGGTGCGCCAGCGAGGTTCGTTCCGGCAACAGCAGGGGCAGGAATACCAGCACGTAGACCAGCCCGGCCCCGGCCAGCACCAGCCCCGGCACGGTAAAATCGAAAAACCCGAGGGGCGCTTCGCCAAGCTCGACCAGGGCGCTGGACACCAGCAGGTTGGTGCCGGACCCGATCAGCGTCGTCATACCGCCCAGCACGGCGGCATAGTTAAGCCCCATCATCACCTTGCTGGCCGGTTTTTTTAAGCGCTCGGCGAGCATTTGCATGACCGGGATAAAGATAACGACGACCGGAATGTTGTTAAGGAAGGCGCTGACCACCAGCACCACGGTCAGCACCACGGCCATGGACAGCCAGCCCCGGCCGCCGCCGATGTCGATGACCCGGCGGGCGACACCGTCCAGCACCCCGGTACGGACCATGCCCTGGCCGACCACCAGCAGCGCCAGCACCGTGATCAGGGCCGGATTGGCAAACCCGCGCAGCAGCCGGTCCGCCGACAGCACGTTGGCGGCACCATCTGCATAATCCGGCGAAAAGACGGGAAACACCTGAAAAAAGATGATGAAGGCGCAAATAACGAGGATCGAGGTGACCTCGATCTTCAGTCGCTCGGACGCATAAAGCGCCAACGCACAGCCGATCAGGGCGAAGGTCATCCACATCTGCACTGTATTTCCGGCCAGTTGGGCTGTTTCGGCTGTCATGGCGGCAGTCTACCCCGGAATGGGGGGACGACAAAATCATCTGGCATGGGGCCGATGGGGTATGATAGAACCCAGCCGCTATTGGGGAATCGTCTAACGGTAGGACAGCGGTCTCTGACACCGTCAATCGTGGTTCGAATCCACGTTCCCCAGCCACCTGTCCCCGGCACCCCTATTCCCCTGCCTCAGGCACCCTTGTTCCCCGGCCCCGGTCCAAAACCGTCAGGCCATTGGATAGCTGGCGCTCGGAAATAATATCCATTTCATCGAGGCTGCGTATTTCGGTTGCAAGGTTGTCGATCAGGTTGCCAAAAAGCGACAGGGTCTCAGGGGACAATGGCTTGCCCTTGTCGGCTTCCATCTTCACCAGCAGCATATTATTGAGGGAATTGTTGACCACATCATGCACCGACGCCAGGGTGCTGCGGGCGACGGATAATTTTTCCGATTCCACTTCGCGTTTACGCTTGTGCCTGTGTACCAGACGGAATTCGTCAATGGCGAACATTATGCCAATCAGGATGACGGAAAAGATGACCTCTTCCGTCTTCATGTATACCATTTTGTCCAGGGTGCTGACGAATGCCCTGAACAGATCTATGTGGAAAACCAGGGTTCCCAGGGTGAAAATAGTCACGACAAATAGTGCCGCAACCGTCAGGGAATATTGCCTGAAGAATTTTCTGAATTTTGGTATTTCCGGGTTCATGATTTTTTTTGTTCTTGAATCAAAATAAAGTCCCCACGGCCGGGGAGGCTCAGAACTTTACCCATGGTTCTTGAACATATGGTTACCATGATAGGCAATTAAAACCCGCCATCATCGCTAAAAAAGTGTGGGTTTAATGCTCTTAAAATAAAAGCCCGGCCTTACTCCAACACCCCGGTAAACTTGTAGCCGTGGCCCGGCACGGTGACGATGTATTTGGGGTTTTTGGGGGATTTTTCGATCTTCTTGCGCAGGCGGCTGACGTAAACGTCGATCATGCGGTCTGACGGCGGCTCGTCATCGCGGGCGATGGCGTCGAGCAGGTGATCGCGGGACAGCACCCGGTTCGGGGCCTTGACAAGGGCGGCCAGAAGATTGAATTCACCGCCGGTCAATGGCACGTCATCGCCACCGGCGGCGGTTAGCGTGCGCGATGCCAGATCGAGCCGCCAGCCATCGAAGTCTATTGTTTCGGCCGTCTCGTCTTGGCGCTCGCCGCTGCGTTTGAGCACATTACGCACCCTGAGCACCAGTTCCCGCGGATCGAACGGCTTGGTCAGGAAGTCATCGGCGCCGATGCCAAGGCCGGTCAGCCGGTCCTCCATGCCCTTGCGGGCCGTCATGATGATGATGGGAACGTTCGAGCGGGCCCGAATCTGGCGGGCCAGAGTCAGGCCGTCTTCATCGGGCAAGGTCAGGTCGAGCAAGATCAGGTCGGCCGGGCGCTTGTTGAGGGCGGCGAACATATCCTTGCCGGTCAGCACCCCGGTAATGTCATAGCCTTCCTGCTCCAGGTAGACGCCAAGCAGGGATTGCATCATTTCGTCGTCCTCGACGACCAGCAGATGCAGCTTCTTTCGGTCATTTTTTGTTGAAATCAAAACCCCCCAACTTTCATGTGTTTATTGTCATTGGGCCGTCGGTGTTTGCAACATTCTAGCAACATTGCGGCCATATGGACACAACAACATGATGCCATGTTGCTTCTCAAGTCACCCGAACAGGCGCAACTGGATTATGGAACAGACAATGGAATTGAATATGATAGACAACGCCGTTTTGACAACGGCCAAGATTCTGATCATCGATGACGAGCCCGATATCGTCGACGAGGTGGTCGAGCAACTTGAAGACGAAGGCCTTGTCTGTGTTTCCGCCTATAACGCCGCCCAGGCCCTTGAGCTGATCGAGGCCGACACCGCGATCGGCGTCGTCGTCACCGACATCCGCATGCCCGGCATGGGCGGCCTGGAAATGGCCCGCAAGCTATCCGATGATTACGGCGACAGCCGCGACCTGTTCGTCATCGTGGTCACCGGCCACGCCGGCATGAAGGAAGCCATCGAGGCCCTGCAACTGGGCGCCGAGGATTTTCTGACCAAGCCGATCTCGCCGGACCATCTTCTGCACTCGGTGCGCCGGGCCGGGGAAATGATCCACCTACGCGCCAACGAACGCTTCTACCAACAGAAGCTGGAACAGCAGGTCCAGGCAAAAACCACCGAGGTCCGCGAGCTGGCCGCCGACCTTGCGGCGCGCAACCAGGAACTGCGCACCAAAAACCGGGAGCTGACGGTGGTCAGCCAATTGAAGGACGAATTCCTGCAAATGATGAGCCACGAGTTGAACACACCGCTCAACGCCATCATCGGCTTCTCGCAATTGCTGATGGATTCGGCAAGGCAAAAAGCCGATGACAAGGCTGAAAAATGCGCCAGCCACATTTATTCGAGCGGCATGCGTTTGATGAAAACCTTCGATTCCATCATCACCCTGTCGACCCTGACGGCGGGGGATTTCAATCTTACGCCTTCACACTTCTCGGCCCGCAATTTCATCGATTCTACGATTTCCGAATTCACGCCGATGCTGGACAACTGGAAGGCCGACCTTCAATGCGATATGCCGGAACGCCCCTTCGACATGACCGCCGATTTCCAGGAACTTCTAAAAGCCGTCGGTCACCTGATCGAAAACGCCGCCAAATACGGCAACGAAGGCGGCAAGGTTCACCTGACCATCAGCCGGAAAGACGGCCAGGTTGTTTTCGCGGTCACCGATAACGGCCCCGGCATGACGGCGAAACAGGTCGCCATCGCGCTGGAACCCATGCGCCAGGTCGATGGCTCCCTTGCCCGAAAGTTCGAAGGCATGGGCCTTGGCCTGCCCTTGGCCAGGGCCATCGCGGAACTGCACGGCGGCCGGCTTGATGTGGACAGCACACCGGGCAGCGGCACCACCGTCACCATCACCGTGCCGGCAAAATAGGGACCAGGAAAATCAGAAATTTAATCATAGCCGGGCCCCTCGCCTTTGCCATCGCCATCGCATGGTTGGGCAATAGCGATATCAACCTGTCGGAAAATTACGGCCTGCAAACCGCAGGCACCGGAGACGAGGATAGGCGACTCATTCACTTCGGCTTCGATCTGCGCGGCACCCCCGATGAAGACGCCCGCCAGTACCTGGCGTTCCTGAATTACCTTGAGGCCAAAACCGGCTATCGCTTCGTGCTGCGCTTTACGCCCAAGGATGGAAAGCTCGACGAAGACCTGGCCAATGGTGTGGTCGAAGTGGCCGCCGTCGGCGCCGTCAGCTACCTGAACGCCAGCCAGTTGGGAAACGTGATTCCCCTGGCCCGTGGCCTGAACAAGCAGGGCAAGGCCGTCTATAAATCGGTGATCGTCACCCTGCCCGGCAGCGCCATCCATTCCATTGACGATCTTCGCGGTAAAAGAATGGCTTTCGGCGGCATCGATTCAACGCAAGGCCACATTATTCCACGGCTTTCCCTGAACGCCGCCGGTATCCATCTGGATGATCTTGCCACCTATGTCTACACCGGTTCGCACCGCAGTTGCGCCAACGCGGTAATCGACGGCATTGCCGACGCCTGCGCCATGCAAGATACTCTGGGCGAAACCCTTGAATCAGAAGGCAAGGTCACGATTATTTTCTCCTCAGAAAATTATCCGTCCAGCGGCATCGCCGCCAACACCACGCTGCCCAAGGAAATTCTCGACAAAATTACCGCCGCCCTGATCGATTTCGACCCCACCGGCGCCCATGCGGTCGAACTTTATAACTGGGGACGCACGGAAATGCCCAACGGCTTCATCGTTGCAAAGGACAGCGACTACAAGGATATGCGCGCCAACCTGCAAAAACTCGGGCTGTTGAGGTAGATTATGAACACCAAACGAAACACCCTCAGGCACCCGACCCTGGCGCTGCCCCTGCTGATCTGCCTGATCGGGGCGGCGACCGCCGGAATCTCCATTGCCACCCTGTATAGGGTGTCCATTGACGAAGAAAAAACCCGGCTGACCCAAATGGTCCACAGCCAGGCCCGGCTGATGGAGGCCGTCGCCGAATTTGAAAATGCACACAGCCACCAGGAACATCCCGGCGGCGCCTTCGGGGCGACCATGGCGCAAATCGTCGCCGCCCACAAATCCATCGATGGTTTCGGGGAAACCGGCGAGTACGTCATCGGCAAGCTGATCGATGGTCAGGTCGCGCTTTTGCAACCGCCGCGCTTTGAAGGCGACCTTAACTTCCAGATTCCGGCATTTGCCCCGGTTCCCATGCAGCGGGCGTTATCGGGTGAAAGCGGCGTAATTATCGCGCCCGATTACAAAGGCAATGAGGTGTTGGCATCCTATGTGCCGGTTCCTGTCCTGAACATCGGTCTGGTCGCCAAAATCGATACCCATGAACTGTACCGGCCCTTTATCGTGGCAGGCCTGGTCGCGACGCTGCTTTCGGCGCTCATGCTGGTGATCGGGTTCTATGCGGCGCGCTATTTCGCCGCCCCCTTCGCCGAACGGGAAGCGGTTCTTAAAACCCTTACGAAAAACCAGAAAGAACTCGCCAAGGCCCAGCAACTGGCGGGGCTTGGAAGCTGGAGCTGGAACCTGTCTGACAATTTTGAAGAATGGTCTGACGAACAATTCAGGATTTTCGGCTATGAGCCGGGGGAAGTCACCCCGACCCTCGACCTGTTCATCAACGCCCTACACCCGAAAGACCAGGCGGAGGTCGCCCTGGAAGTTGAAAACACTCTGAATAATGACGCACCCTACGACACCGAATTCCGGATTATCGATGCCAAAGGGAAGGTTCGCCACGTACAGGCCCATGGCGAGGTCGCGCGCGACAAGGATGGCAAGGCGGTTTCCATGATCGGAACCATCATGGATATTACCGAGCGCAGAACATCCGAACAGGCATTGAAAAAAAGTGAGGAACGCTTCACCAAAAGCCAGAATTTTGCCAACATCGGCACCTGGGACTGGGATATCCAAAACGGCAATCTGTACTGGTCTGACCGCATCGCGCCCTTTTTCGGATACAAAGCGGGGACCCTGGAAACCACCTACGAAAACTTCGTTGGCGCCATCCACCCGGATGACCGACAGGCCGTGACCGACGCCGTCACCGCATGCGTCGAGGACGGCATTAAATACAACATCGAACACCGGGTCGTGTGGCCCGACGGCACCGTGCGTTACCTGCATGAAAAAGGCGACGTGGTTCGCGATGAAGACGGCAAGCCCCTGAACATGCTTGGTGTCGTCCAGGACATTACCAAAAGCAAGTCCCTGCAAGCCCAGTTGATCCAGTCGTCGAAGATGGCGACCCTGGGTGAAATGGCGACCGGCGTCGCCCACGAATTACACCAGCCCCTTAACGTCATCCGCATGGCAATCAACAACATCCAGCGCAAACTGAAAGACAACAAGGCTGATCCCGGGTACCTGTCCAACAAGCTGGGCAAGATCAACAATCAGGTTGAACGGGCCACGGCGATCATCGAACACATGTGCATTTTCGGCCGCAAGCCGGGCACCACCCCGGTGCCGCTGGACCCGAAAAAGATAGTCGACAGCACCCTGGGCATGATCGGCGAACAGCTGCGCCTGGCCGATATTCAGGTCACCGTCGAGGCGCCGGAAAAATGCCTGCCTATTTTAGGCCACCAGGTACAGGTCGAGCAGGTGCTGCTCAACCTGATCGGCAACGCCCGCGATATTCTTAAAGATTGGCACCAGGGCGAAAAACGCATCTCGATCACCGTCGGGGAAAGCGCCGACGCGGTCATCATCGCCGTCGAGGACAGCGGCGGCGGTATTACCGAAAGTGACCTGCCGCGCATCTTCGAGCCGTTCTTCACCACCAAGGAAATTGGCCAGGGCACCGGGTTGGGCCTGTCCATCAGCTACGGCATCATCACCGACATGGGCGGCACCATTACGGCGGCCAACACCGATGGCGGGGCGCGCTTTGTCATCTGCCTGCCCCAATCCAAGCAGGAAACGGTGGCGGCTTGACGGCGGCGACCGGTGGCAGCAAGCTATCGGCATCTTGACCCCGTAGCCTTGAGGATTTTTCATGCGTTCGTGTGTTACCTGCCCCGGCGCCGGCACCGGCGATTGCGCCGGCACCAACCTGCACCCGGTTTTGGGCAAGGTGCTGGAGCTTTACGGCGACGGCATGACCGACAAGTTCGACATCCTGTTCGCCCTTGGCAGCGACGCCGAGAAATTGCTGGAACGCTATACCTACCGAGTGTCGCCCGATTGCTGGTCCAGGGCCTCGTTGCTGGCCATCGCCGACGCCCTGGTAGCCGGCGGGGCGCCGGAAGATACCATCCGGACGGCCAAAAACGCCTTCGCCCTTTTCCCGTGGCGCCTGGAAGAGCTGGTCGAACAGGCACCGGATCTCTATCAGGCGGTTCTCGTCAGCACCCCCGATGACAGCTTCGAACAAGCCTTCAGCAAGCGGGCGTTCGTCAAGATCTGCAAACAGGTCGCTTACGAATAGCACTGCGGCTCTTGAATCAGAAAAGCGGCCTGCCGGTTTCCCGGGCGGGCCGCTTCTCCTTTGGATTCCTATTCCCCCGAAGGGGCCCTGGGAAATCCTTCCCGATCAGCTCAATCCGGCTTTCCTTGCGGTCCGCGTTCTCTCCCTAACCGGTCCGATCCGTTCGCGTCTGCTTTCCTTGCGGTCCACAATCGCGCCCTGACCAGAATTGAACCGTAGCAACTGAATTGGGCGGCAACAAGTCAACTTCGATCCACAGCCCTGTGGAACATGGGGATTGATTCGGTGCCCCCGACCGACAGGCAAAACTTGACAAACCTCTATTTTAGGATTATATTCTAGGCTCGTTCTTTGACAGGGTGAATAGAGTAAAAATGGCTTCCAAAAAAAGGGAGGATTGATTTTAAACGATTAATTGGCTTTCGTTCCTTTACTTTTTTTTAGTCGCTAATTTTTGATCCCCAATTTGCGGGCCACGTTTGACAGGCATTCCGGGCCGTTCTTGCCAATCACGATGCTTTCCGTCAGCTCCAGCCCCCAGGCGTCGGTCCACAGGCCGGGCATGAAATGAAAGCTCATGTTTTCCTGTAGCACCGTGGTGTCGCCGGAACGCAGGCTCATGGTCCGCTCGCCCCAGTCGGGCGGATAGCTGAGGCCGATGGGATAGCCGGTGCGGCTGTCCTTGACGATGCCGTGGCGCTCGAGCACGGCGAAGAAGGCTTTCGCAATATCTTCGCAGGTGTTGCCGGGCCGGGCTTTCTCCAGCCCCGCCTCCAGGCCTTCGAGAACCGCCTTTTCGGCCTCCAGCAGGTCGGCGGGCGGTTTGCCTAAAAACACCGTCCGCGACAGCGGGCAATGATAGCGGCGATAGACGCCGGCGATCTCGAAGAACGTCGCCTCGCCCGCTTTCATCGGGACATCGTCCCAGGTCAGGTGCGAGGCCGAGGCATCGGCGCCGCTGGGCAGCAGCGGCACAATCGCCGGGTAATCGCCCCCGGCGTCCTCGAGGCCACGGATGCCGGTGCGGTAAATTTCGGCCACCAGTTCGTTTTTCCGAAGTCCCGGTTCAACCATGTCAAAAATCTTGGCGTGCATTTTCTCGACGATGCGTCCGGCCTTGCGCATGTATTCCAGCTCGGTCGCGGATTTAACGGCGCGCTGCCAGTTGACCAGCCCGGTGGCATCTTTGAAAGTGGCGTTGGGCAGATGTTTGATGAGGGATGCGTGGGCGGCGGCGCTGTAATAGTAGTTGTCCATCTCGACGCCGATGGCCCCCTTGCCGCGGCCCCGGTCGGTGATCATTTGGGACAGGTAATCCATGGGGTGGCGCTCTGTCGATTGAACGTAATGGTCCGGGTAACCATCAATATGGTCCGGCGCCATCCACACGGTACGCAGCGCGCCCTTGCCATCCATGGCCCGGCCGAACCACAGCGGGTCATCGTCGATGGTCACCAGCACGCACTGGTGAACATAGAACGACCAGCCGTCGTATCCGGTCAACCAGGCCATGTTGGACGGGTCGGTGACGATAAGCAGGTCAAGGCCGGCCGCTTGCATGGCGGTGCGGGTTTTTAAAAGCCTGCTTGCGTATTCGTCACGGCTGAAATGGAGGGTTACGTCTGTCATCGGCGAACTGTGACTGGTTATCGGGTACGGGTAAATACCCAAGTGTCGGCATCGGACAGATGTTTTTGAAAGGCGTAGCCGCCACCGTTGAATTTTTTCAGGCCTTCGGATTTTTCGATACGGTTCTTGATCATGTAGCGGGCCATCATGCCGCGAGCCCGTTTGGCAAACAGGCCGAGCACCTTGGCCTCGCCGTCTTTGACCTCCTTGAACACCGGGGTGATAATGTGGGCCTTCATGTGTTTGGGGCGGGCCGCCTTGAAATATTCGTTGGAGGCCAGATTGATGACCGCCGGATCGGCATGGCCGCTAACCGCTTTGTCGATGGCGCCGGCCAGGCTATCGCCCCAGAAGTCATACAGGTCGGCGCCGACCGGTGTGGCCAGGCGCGAACCCATTTCCAGCCGGTAGGGCTGGATCAGGTCGAGGGGCCGGAGCAGCCCGTAAAGCCCGGACAGGATGGCCAGATGATCCTGGGCATATTTCAGGTCATCCTTGCTCAGGCTTGCGGCATCGAGGCCGATGTAAGTGTCGCCATTAAAGGCCAGGGCGGCGGGCTTGGCATTGGCCTTGGTGAACGGAGTCTGGTAAGCCTTGAAGCGCTGGAAGTTGAGATCGGCCAGCTTGTCGCTAAGCTTCATCAGCCGCTTCAGGTCGGCCCGGCTGAGCCGCCTGGCCGATTTGACAAGTTCCGAGGCTTGGCTCAGGAACTTTGGCTGACTGACCGGCAGGGTTGTCGCCAAGTCGTCGAAATCGAGTTTTTTGGCCGGGGAAACAAGGGCGAGCATGCAAGGACTCCGTTGAATAATGGACCCAGATAAGGGAAGATTGGAACAGTTGTAACAATAATCGAGATGAAATGACCGACAAAATAATAAAATCCGATAATGAGTGGCTTGAGCAGCTGGGGCCGGAAACCTTCGCCATCACCCGGCAGAAGGGCACGGAACCGGCCTTCAGTGGGGTTTACTGCGACGCCAAGGTGCCCGGAACCTATGTCTGTTCGGGCTGCGGCGCCGCGCTGTTTGGATCGGACACCAAGTTCGATTCCGGCAGCGGCTGGCCGAGCTTCTGGAAGCCGGCCGCCGATGGCCGCATTGATGAACATCAGGACGTCAGTCGCGGCATGATCCGCACCGAGATCACCTGCTCAAAATGTGACGCCCATCTGGGTCATGTGTTCAGCGATGGCCCCAAGCCGACGGGACAGCGATACTGTGTCAATTCGGCGTCCCTGAAGCTGAAACCGTTTGGAGAGACTGAAACTTGAAAAAGTTTGCGCCCGTGCTGGCCGTCCTCGCCCTTATCCTCGGGGCCTGCGCCGCCACCGATGATACGCCGGCTGCGCTGAAGATCCCGCCGGTGGCTTTCGACCACCCGCAGGCCGAGGCGGCCATACAGCAGGCCAATGCGGCCCTCGCGGCGGCAGACTATAACGCCGCCGCCGGGGCCTTCCAGGTGGCCCTGGCCAACTGGCCCGTCGACGAAAGTTCCTGGCAAGGACTAAGCCAGGCCTATGGCGCATCCGGCGACGTATCCGGGCAGAATTACGCCCTGTTTTTCGGGGAACGCATGGAATGGGCCAACAGCCTGCACCCCAGCGCCGCCGCCGGGGCCTTCGAAAACGTGCTGTTGATGAACGAGGAAACGCCGTTTCAAGATACCCGCATCCCCGATACGGCCCGCCGCCTGAGCGCCTTTTACCGGCAGGGGCTGGTCGAAACCCGGGCCCGCCAGTCGGCGTCCTTCGAGAGCCAACAGACCTTCGGCCAGAACTACCTGATCTATCCGGTCGCCATACTCAGCGCCGGGGCCATCATCTATCAGTTGCGCTCGATGACGTCGTCCGACAACTAAGTCATTTTTGGCAAGGCTGTTTCTGACCACCATGACATTCATAAAATTGTTCCAGCCGGACGCCTTTCAATTGACCGGCTTACTCGCTGTGCTGACAATTTTGGCTGGTTTCATCGCTATTGGCGGTGCGCTCGGTGGGAAAAACCGTTTTTCCGCGGTCGATCTCTTTGTCGGTTGGGGTATGGCTTCGGCCTTGTTCACCCTGGGTGGGGTTTTCGGCGGCGTGCCATTTACCTGGCTTGCGGCAGGATTATCTGTCGCACTTGTCCCGGCAGCAATGGTGATCCGGAAACACCTCACCGAGGGCGGATCTTATCCGGGCGATGCCACAGTGATCTGGAAAATTCTTTTGCTTGCGCTGCCTTTATTGCTGATTGCCGCGGCCATGAAGGCTTCCCAATGGGATGAGTTTTCCCACTGGCTTCCGAACGCACAATATATCTTTCGCCATGACGGCTTTCCTGGTGGTGCCATGGCACCCATCACCTCAGCCCATCCGGCCTATCCATACGGATTGCCAATAATTACCTATTTGGCTTCGAAATTGACCGGGCGGTTCATCGAAAACGGCTCGGCAATTGCAAACGTCGCCCTGCACCTTGCCCTTGCACCGGTTTACCTTTCCGTCATCAGCCGCGGCCTTGGGCAATCGCCCGCGTGGGCCCGGCAATGGAGCGTGGCCGCGCTGGGCATTCTTGGCGTAACGGTGTTGAGCACTACTTTTATTCAGAAACTTATCCTGACCGCCTACGCAGATGCCACCACCTCGGTCGTGTTGGCCGTGGCTGGTGTGCTGATTTGGAAAATTCTCGATAATCTTTCAGAAAAATCAATCGAAAAATATGAGCGTACCCGATCTCTGGCCTGGCAATTCGCCTGGGTTACCGTAGTTCTTCTTTCCATCAAGCAATCGAACCTGGCCCTCTTCGGATTGCTGCTGACTGGAATGGTCGTGGTAGCAATCGTTGACAGGAAGATAATGCTCATCGACATCATCAGGCTTATGCCAATCATGGTGGCCCCCGGGGTAATCGTATATCTAGTGTGGCGTTATCATGTAGCAACTTACATGCCGGACGGAGAGCATGTCATACTTCCTTTCGCCAGATGGCATCTGTTGGATGTATGGAATATTCTTGTTAATATGTTTGGCGTCGCTACCGATAAGGGCGCTTTTTTCCTCATGATGACGGCTATATGCCTTGCTGGCGCCTATACCCTTGGTAAAGGCCATCTGCAATTTGCCCGTTTAGGCCTAATCACGGCCACGGTATTTATTTTCTTTAATCTGTTTCTGTTGTTCGTCTACGTCGGCGTTTTTGAGCTTTCTGATTCCCTGAAGGTTATCTCGTACTGGCGGTTTAATACTCAGCTTGGTCTACTTGGATGCACGACAGCCGCCTATGGTGTTGCCATGCTCTGGCGGCGCTGGGGGTCGCCTGAATCTTCAAACCCGTTCGTGATCAGGAATTTGCTTCCGGGGGTTGCCGTGATTGCGGTTGTCGCTGCACCCCTGATTGCCGTCGAGAAATTGCGTTTTGATATCAGGCCGCAAAAGGATCACATCCGCATGGTCGGACTGGAATTAACGACGTTGCTTCCTCAAGGAGCCCACCTGAAAGTCATCGATCCCAACGGAAATGGCCTTACCACCACCATTATCCGGTATGAATTAGTAAACGCCCTGGGCGCAGATAAGAATTTTTCCATCCCGCCTGGTTTCGACAACGACAACAACCAAACATCGTCGGACAATCCAGTTCACGATGCATCAATTACCCACGCCTGGGTATTTCAGTCAAATGACAGGGTTAAAAATGCCTTTGGCTTCCCAATGCCGGCGGATGCATCGCACCTGCTGGCAAAAGAAGAAACCAACTGGCGGATCATAAAATCGTGGCCATATACAAGATTCGTCGATCCTTACAGTCTGCCTGACTGAAGGCGGGGCAGGTTATTCAAATAACCCGTAGCCGGGAGAAAAGGCGATATTCAGTGAAAAATGAACCTTAAGCGCCCGGGCATCCCTGATGATGACCGGATGGGTGGCGGCGGTTAGGTCACCCCCCGCGCCATGCGTATCATCGACGATCCTGATGGCACCACCTTCAATGAAGATGCGCCGACGCAATGGGAATCCGTAACCCACATGGCTGCCTTCGAATTCTGTGGCGCTGAAATAAGTACATTTTGCTTTGGCCTTGTCTTCCAGACGGAACATTCCCAAAGTCAGCGCCGCCGGTTCTTGCCCGTCGATACCGGGGGCCGCGTGGGCGCGCACGGAACGGTATGAATCCCGGCGTTTCGGCGACGGCGTGTAGACATAGGTTCCGGGATCGGCGAGCCAGTCCTCGCCGTCAATATTAAGCTCGATCGCCAACTGGTCGTTGTGGGCATGACCGCCATTCCCGTTCTGGCCGATGGGGCCGCAGCGTACGGACAGGAAAAAACGGGGTGACCGCCAGATATACAATCCGAAATCTGCATATGACAGCATTTCCAAATCATCCAGAACGGACCTGTCGGGAAGCTCGATCATGGTATCGGAGATGATGTTTTTGTCATCATTGACGCTTGCCGGTGTGCCGGAAGGCCGATTGACCGCATGGGGCGGCTCACCTTCATCCAGATAGCTTTCAACGCGGCGCCCCTTGGCCAGGGCGCTGACAAGGGCGGCTGAAGCCTGGTCCCCGGCGCCCGAAAATTCAGAAAAATCCGACCGCTTAAACAGGGCGCTAGCGGCGCCGATGGTGCTTCCATGATCCAGGGAAGTATCCCCGCCCAACAGGCAGATGGAAATAAACCGCCCACTGTCGTTGTCGCCAATCTGAACGATGCGGCCGTTGGGCTTGGTTATGTGCATGGAAAATTCGGCCATCCGTTCCAGGCGCTCCAAATACCAGGGCGGGAACGGAGGCATGTTAATTTCTGCCGCCTTAAGAACCTGAATCCTGTCCTCATCCAGCCCTTGCACAAGAGCAGTGGCGTAAACCACCATTTCCATGGACAGCCGGTGATAGCTGGTTGAGGCCTCAAAGTTGGCGCCATCCTCGGTAAACTGGCGCTCGACCTCGGCGATCAATTGTCTTGTGGCGAAAATCAGCCAGTCATTCGTTTTCGGTGCGGGCGGCAAATAGGCGGCGATGAACAGCAGCCCGGCAATGTTGGCCAGATAATGATTGCCCCGGTGAAGGTCGTGCCATTCCAGGTTGCCGCTAACGTGCTTTCCGTGGGCCTCGATTAAAGCCCGGAATTCGGCCAGGAAAGGCGCGTCAAATTCAGCCCCGGAAGCGATGAACATATCCATGGCCAGGACCAGATTGGCGGCACGGATGGCCACATCCATGGTGCACATCCAGTTGACCCCGTAACCGGGCGGATTGGCGGCGGCGAAATCGAGCGCCTGATTGCGAAACTCGCGTTCCAATCCGGCCTGACGATCAAGCCGGAAGGCCAACGCTAGACCCGGCAGGTGCTGCATCCTGGCCAGCTCCCATGGCACCTTGACGTCGACACCCGGCTCGTGGCCATAGCGCAAGGCCCCCGATACGGTATTTTCGGACCACCGAAAACCGGATTTGAAATCGATTTGCCAGTCGATTGGATTGTATGTGTCATCAATCAAGTTCCGGATCGCCAGCGCCCGCCGCCGGTTCCCCGATGACAGTCTGTTGACGATTTGCTCGACGTTAGTGGGCTTCAGTTCAACCGGGTAGCGGCGCCCTTCAAAGCCAGGAGCGCGCATGCCGTAGGCGACCCTGATCGGGCTTGAGCCGAGCAAATCGAAGCTGTGGGCAGAAACGGCCGCGGCATCCTCATGAATATTATCAGACAGCGGCGGCGTTAAATGCGCATCAAGGCCGCTGTAATCATGGGACAACCAGCCTGCCCGGTCGCCACCATCGGCTTTGATATCCACGAACGTCGAACGGCCAAGACTAAACGCCTGACGGGCATAAGCCCTGGCAATCCTGAGCGCATAACTTCCACCCTTGGCGATGGCCATGCCGGGTTTCAGATTAAGCGCCTGGCGGGCGAGATGGGTTAGCGCCATTTCAAGCCTCCCCGCCAGCAGAATTTTTTAAGACGTCGAGCGTCGCCTGCGCCGTTTTTTGCCATGAAAAAAACTTGGCTCGCGCCAGTGCCTTGGCGCTCATGTTTTGACAAAGCGCATCATCTTCCATAAGCCGCCCCAGGGTGGTCGCCATGTCATCGACGCTGCCGGGATCAAACAGCAAGGCCGCAGGGCCAACGACTTCCGGCATGGCCGCCGTGTTCGACGTGGCGATGGGGGCGCCGGCAGCCATGGCCTCGACCAACGGATTACCGAACGATTCGACCAGTGACGGGAACACGAAAATCCGACAGCGCCGGTAAAGGTCGGCCAGCTCTTCCGTCGACACCGATCCTAAGAAGCGAACGTTGTTTGCCAACCCACAGTCGGCAACAATTTTTTGCAAGCTTTGGTAATATTCGCCATCCAGTTGACGTCCGGCGATCTTCAGAAGTATTTCGGGATGCTTTTGTTTCAGCCTGCCAATAGCCAGTAACAGGTTTTGAAAATTTTTCTGAACGTAAATATCGGAAACGGCAAGCAGGAAATTCTCGCGCCCCTGCCCTTCTTCCGGTGGCGAGAAAATATTGCCGACGCCGTGATGAATGATCGTGCACTTTTCGGCAAACATGCCGGCCAGGGTTGTACCCGCCGTCATCTTGACAAATTCGGATACGGCGATAATCCGGCTGCTGCGCACAATGGAGAGTACCGTGACAGCGTAAAGAACAATCCAGTAAGCGATTTTCGAAATTCTTTTCTCGACGAATGCCACACCGAGCGCGTTGCGCAGCATGATCACCTGACCCGGCGCCAACAAGGGCCCGTAATTGGCCGGTGAAAATGTTACCTTGGCACCGATGCCTCGGGCCAGTCGGGGCACCAGAATTTGCTCGTAAAACGCCAACCACCAGAAACCGGAACGAAAATCCATACTGTGAAGAATAACCCCATCAGGGACCGGGCCGATAATACCGGCCTGGCTTTGGTGGAGACACAGATGCGTCTCGATCTGAGGATCGGCGGCGAAAAAGGGAAGCATATTGCGCAGATACGTGACCCCACCGCCGGATTTGGCATGCAGCCCATTTATCAATACCTTTAGCGGCTCAGCCAATATTAAAATCCCGTCCTATCCGCCTGATAAGCCTTAAGTTAGAGTAATGTAGCGAATCTAATACATTATTAACCGATTTTAGCTCATGTGATCCGACAAGCCATGAAAGCCTTTCAAATGACACACTGCGATATTCTGCCCAGGCCATGTGCGGCATAGCGGGAATACTCGATTACGGCGGAGAGCGGCCCGTGCAAGTGGGCGAGCTTATCGCCATGCGCGACAAGATGGTGCACCGGGGCCCGGATGGCCAAGGCACCTGGAGCGAGCCCGATGGCCGCGTGGGGCTGGCCCATCGCCGGCTGGCCATCGTCGATTTGTCGGAAAAGGCCGCCCAGCCCATGCTCGACAGCGCAGAAACCGTCTGCATTACCTTCAACGGTGAAATCTACAACCACTTGGCCCTGCGCCGGGAACTGGAACAGGCCGGGCGGGTTTTTAAAACCGACCATTCCGATACCGAGGTGCTGATCCACGGCTATCTGCAATGGGGCATCGACGGCCTCCTGGACCGCCTTGAGGGCATGTTCGCCTTCGCCATCTGGGACAGAGACAAGCGCAAGCTGACCCTGGCCCGCGACCGCATCGGCATCAAGCCGTTGTATTTTACCCACGCCGGTGGGCGGTTCTTGTTCGCCTCGGAAATCAAGGCGATTCTGGTCGATCCCACCATCGAACGCGATATCGATCCGCAGGCGCTCAATCACTTCCTGAGCTTTATGGTCGCGCCGGCGCCGCTGACCATGTTCAAAAATATTTTCAAGTTACCGGCGGCCCACCTGTTGGAAGTGGACGCGACCGGCGAAATGGCGTTCCGGCGTTATTGGGATGCCGCCCCCGGCCAGGGTATCGCGCCAGAAGAAACCAAGGGGCTGTCCGATGCGGCCCTGGAAGACTTTTATACCCGGGGCATTCGACGGCGCCTGGAAGGGGCGATCGAAAAACGCATGATGTCGGATGTGCCGTTCGGGGTGTTTTTATCAGGCGGCATCGATTCATCGGCCAATGTGGCGTTGATGAGCCAAATGACCGACCGCCCGGTGGAAACCTTCACCGTCGGCTTCAAGGACTACCAGCACCTGAACGAGCTTGAACACGCCAACCGGGTCGCCAGGGATTTCAAGACCAACCACCATGAAGTGTTGATCGATGAGACCGACATGATGGGATACCTGAAGGATCTGGTGTATTCCCAAGACGAACCGATCGCCGACTGGGTGTGTATTCCGCTTTATTTCGTCTCCAAGCTGGCCAAGGACGCCGGCGTGACCGTGGTTCAGGTCGGCGAAGGATCGGACGAACAGTTTTGCGGCTACGACAGCTACATGACTTACCTGAATATCCATCGGCGGTTCTGGAAACCCTACATGGAAAAGGTGCCGGAAGGATTGCGCCGGGTTATCGGCAAGGTTGCCGAAGCCGGGCTTTCCGGCGCCCCGAGCCTTGAGCGCATGGCCGAGGTGCTGGGCCGAGCCGGCAAAAATCAGGAATTGTTCTGGAGTGGCGCCAACGCCTTCTGGAACGTCCACAAGCGCGATCTGGTGGCGGAGTTCCCCGCCGCCGACAGCCTGCAGGATCTGGCCGATGCCGGGCTTGATGTGTCGGGCCTCGACGCCCCGGATAGCGGCGCCGTTATATCGGCCTATCTGGATGACTTCGACGCCGCCCACCCGGGATGCGATCAGTTGACCCGGATGATCCACAGCGAAATGCGCCTGAGGCTGCCGGAATTGCTGTTGATGCGGGTCGACAAGATCGGCATGTCCACATCCATCGAGGCGCGGGTGCCGTTCCTGGATCACGATCTGGTTGAATTCACCATGGACATCCCCATGGACTGGAAAATACGTGGCGGCGAAACCAAGTATTTGCTGAAAAAGGCCCTCGCCGATGTGTTGCCGGAAGAAATTCTGTACCGCCCAAAAATGGGCTTCGCCGCCCCCATGGCTGAATGGCTGAAGGGTGACTTCGGCCGCCGGGCCGAGGAAACCGTTCTCGCCTCGCCGTTAATGGATCGCGGTTTCCTGAACCGCCATCACATCTGCAAGCTGTTTCACGAACACCACCGCGGACAGCGCAACCACGCCCTTCACCTGTGGACGCTGTTTAACCTGACGGCGTGGTATGATCACTGGATTGATGGCCACTGATGGCATCAAAGACGGCAGGTAGCAACCACATGGATGCAACCCACCAGTTCTGCCAGACCCCATATGACAGCATGGCATTGCCGGTCAGGGTGACCAGCATGGCGCCCCTGACGGCCAAGTACGGCGATAAGTCTGCGCCGCCTGATCGCTGGATAAAGTAGTATCCGAACAGCGCCGCCATTAACAAGGCTCCTGGAAGGCCCAGTTCCAACCACACCTGCAGGGCAGCATTATGGGGATGCAAGGGCAATAACGAAGCGCCGACGGGCGCCGGATCGTTGCCGCCAGGGATTGAGCGTGAAGAATCGAAACCCCATCCGGTTACAGGCTTTTCGGCAATCTTTTTCGACGTAAATTCCCAGATGTAGAGCCGATGTTGGGCAGACGATGACAACGAAGGTACGGTCTCGATAATATCGGACGGCGATGGTCCGCGCTGAAAAAAGACTGGCAACAGCATCACCAAGACCATGATAGCGACACCGACCACCAGGCCGCCTTGCCGCCCCAAAAAAAACAGCAGCATAAACGCCACACCCCCGGCCAAAAGCGATACCATTGCACTCCCGCCGGGGGCTATCCCTATCAGGGCCACGACAACAAATGCCCACATACGTATTTTCCAGCCACGTCGCCAAAGGATCATTGCGCAAGGCCAGATCAGGCCTGATATGATTGCTGCCCCAGGTCGCACCGAGGCGAAGCGGTCCAACGCATTGCTGCCCCATAGTTGCTGGCCGCTAAAATTCAAGACAATCAGGAACAAGGCGGCCAGAAGGACGGCGATATATACGCCTATTAACAAACTGTCTTCCAATCGCCGACGATGTACAGGTGGCAACCCGGCAACCCAGGCATGGACGACCAGCCCCAGAACGGAGAGCGCTGTGAGGCGCAGCAAAAGAGTCATATTGTTGACCTTGCCTTGGGTCACAAAACCGCCAAGCACGGCCCATGACAGCAGCAATACCAATATCAGGACAAGCCAGCGGGCAGAAAATATCTCGGATAATCGCTGACGGCGGACAAGATCGATCAGGGCAATAAGCCCCACCACCACCAAGGCGGCGACCATGCCTTTTCCGCCCAACACACCAAGAGGTGCCAGCAATACGATCACGACGACAAATAAGGAGACGGCAAAACCGGATGCGGTCGATGGTTGCCCAGTCCGGTTTCCATCCATAGCGGCGCTACCTCGTCTCAAGCCCATTCGGTTCGTAAACGACGATTTTGGAGCCAGACCGGTCCACGCCGAAAGAAACTTCCGTCAGCCTGGCCAAGCGCTCGCGGACGGCATTCTGATTTTCGGGCTCCACATAAAACAGGATAAAGCCGCCACCGCCGGCGCCCAGCACCTTGCCGCCAACGGCACCGGCATCAAGCCCCGCCTGATAAATTTCATCGATCTGATTATTGCTGATGCCATCGGCTATGCCACGCTTTAAAAGCCATGATTCGTGTAACATTTTACCTATTTCCTTCAGCGGTCGATCCGGGTTGCCCAGAATATTTTCAGCCTCGCTTACCATCCCTGCGATTTTCACCATATGGCCCTTGCAGCTCTTCAAATTAGCGATTTTCTTGCCCGCGATATCAGTGGCATACCGTGATATTCCGGTGAAGAACATCATCATAGAACCCAACAATTCACGTTCACGGCCTGCTGAAATGATCACAGGGGAATGCCGGTAAGAGCCATCGTGGCGAAAATCGATTCGGCTGAAGCCGCCATGGGCGGCCCAGATCTGATCCTGATTCCCGACATTTTCATTGAGGACCTGCTGTTCGATGTAGGTCGCTTTATTGGCCAGATACTGCATGCTCCTTGTATGGCCATTCAGTGCATTCAGCGCATTCAGCAACCCGACAACGAACGATGAACTGGAACCAAGTCCGGAGCGTGCCGGTAGGTCGCCATCATGATGGATTTCCAGCCCTTCGGTGATGCCCATTTCCTGGAATACAGCCTTGACGGCGGGATGTTTGATCTCGTCAATGGTTTTGACGTTTTCGACCTCGGAATAGACGATTCGGTGTTTGTGATCGAAAAACGGCGGCAGATTCCGCACACTAATATAACAATACTTATCGATTGCCACGCCGAGCACCGCGCCGCCGTTATCTTCAAACCAAGTCGGATAATCCGTCCCGCCCCCGAACAGGGATACACGGAACGGCGTGCGGCTGATGATCATCGGGCCTTGTCCTTTTTTTCGGATATTGAGATTGCATCATGAGCTTCTGCCAAGCTATCGGGTGTGCCTATGTCGTGAAAGCTGCCTTCAAAAACATAGGCGCGAATACTACCTGATGGTTGCACGGCAAGAAAGTCCCTTTCCAAGGATGGGCCAATACCATCAGCGAGCCGATCCAGCATGGCGCCTGAAAACAAGTAGACCCCGGCGCTGACAAGCCCGGCCCCGCCCCGTTCCGAATTTTTTTCGACGAAACAAGCCACGTAGCCATTTTCATCGATATCAATGCTGGCAAACCGTGAAATGTTGTCGACTTCCGCGCAAAGCAAAGTGAGACCAGCCCCGGACCCTTTATGATCAGCAAGAAAGCTGCATAAATCCGCATCGGAGAATGTATCGCCGTTCAGCACCAGCACCGGATCACAGTCCAGTTTACCTCGTGCTAACCTGAGTGCCCCCGCCGTTCCCAGGGGTTCCGGTTCGATCACCGAAAGCACATCCAACCCGGGCCGTGAGCCCCCCTCAAGATGCTCGGCGACCCGGTCGGCCAAGTGCCCCAGACAGAGGATCACACGCCTTGCCCCGAACCCCTGCAGTTGATCAAGCAGATGATCCAGAAAAGGCCGGCCGTCAATTGGCGCCAGCAACTTCGGGGTATTGCCGAGAACGGGCCTGATCCGGGTTCCAAGGCCGCCAGCGAGGATGACGACATCGATGTCTTGGAGACAGTTCCTATTCAGCCCATTTTTACTCACCGATCCGCTTGCTCGTCCAAAAGTTTTCGGCGTAGGCGATGGGCAAGCATATTTTCAACATGACTGCGCGTCTCCCAACCAAAACGCTGGGCAATCATCTTCAAATACCTTGGCTCACTCAGGCACTCATGGAAGGCTTGGTCGCGAAATTCCAATATTTCTGCAGCCGACAAGCTTTCCGTTGGTAAAGGTTGGCAATCGTAGCTGTACTGTGAATACCCAGACCAACTCTCCGGCAACTGCAAGCCTTTTTCAATTGCCATCCGGTAAAGCGGCGATCCAGGATAAGCCATTGCTGAATAGAAATTGGAAAATTCGCAATTCAGTTCCTTGGCCAAATCGAGTGTTTGGCGCATAGTCTTCAAGGTATCGTCCTGAAGGCCAAAAATATAATTGCCAATAACATTGATATTGGCCTTCTGAATATCGCGGACGACGGTAATAATTTCATTATTATCAAGGGTCTTTTGCGCACCGTCGCGAACATGAGCACTGCCAGATTCGATCCCCAGCGCCAGCCATCGAATACCAGCTTTCCTGAGTTTTTCAAGATAGTGAGGTTTGACCGTATCAATTCGCGCGTAGGCCCAGATATTAAGATCGAGCCCTTTTCTGATTAGCAAATCACAAATGCTAAGCACATGGCGTTCGTTAAGAACAAACATTTCGTCGATGATCTTAAAAGTGGCAACACCGAAAGTATCATGCAGGTAAACAATTTCCTCTACAACCTTTTCAGGATTTCGCATTCGATAGCGGTTCACATCAAAGGGAGCATTGATACAGCAGAAATCACATTTGTAAGGACACCCGAGTGATGTGTAGATGGATGCATAGGGTTGGCGTTTACTCAGGTCATTGAAGCATTGCCAGTTATGGGCTCGGTATTTGTCCATCGGTAACAAGTCCCAGACATTTCCATGCAATTCAACATCAAGGTCGTGCGCCAACGGCGCCATATTATTTATACTGACCTCGTCACCATCCCACCAAACTAGGCCCTGGACCTGAGAGTAGTCCTGCACCTCTTCGTCTTTGGCCAATTCCTCCAAGAGCTCGACTGCGGTGATATGCCCTTCGCCTTTGCAAGCAAAATCTACACTTTCTTCCCGGATGGTCCTATCCGGTAACGCAGACACATGTCCACCAACAATAAGAATATGTATATTTGGGAATTCTTTTTTTATCGCATTACAAGTAGCGCTAGAGGCGACCATTTGTTGTGTCGAAGCCGATGGTTGATGTCCATAAACCACCATAACAATAAGTTTGGGAGGATTCTTTTTGAGTCGTTCGGCCACTTCTTCCGGGGTTATTCCCTCGGCCTCAGAATCGATGATGCCAACACGATACCCATTGTCACGTATATAGCCCGCAATCAAGCGACACCACATAGGAGGCTCAACCGCAGTTAATTCGTTATTCAATTCCTGATAGTTTTTCTTGGGGTTACCAGGATTAATAACCAGAACTTCATAGGGTGAGTTTGACTCAATACTATTGCTCATGAGCTTAACTTAATTTCGTTTTACACAATATATTACACATTCCCATAAATCGCGTTGCGGATCATGGTAAAGCCCTTGACCAGTTCTTCAATCCCCAAATCCAGAGGATGCTCTGGTTTCCAACCGGTGGCTTCAATTTTTTCGTTGGACACAATGTAATCACGCTTGTCGGGATCTTCGCCGATCTCGGCCTCGACCGGCATGAAATAAGGCAGGTGTTGCTTAATTTTGGCGCACAATTCAGCCTTCGACAGGTTGGCATCAGATAGCCCGACGTTGTAGGGCTCGCCTTTCATGGCCTCGAAGTTTTCCAACGCATGGCGGAAAGCAAGGGAAACGTCGCGAATATGAATGTAATTGCGCTTGAAGTGGCTTTCGAACAGAACCACGGCCCGGTCATAGACGGCCCGGTAGACGAAATCGTTAACCAGCAAATCGATGCGCATGCGCGGTGCCATGCCGAAAACGGTGGCAAGGCGGAAGCTGATGGTATTTTCACGCTCGAGGGCGTGCTTTTCGACTTCAACTTTGTGCTTTCCGTACAGCGAAAGCGGATGAAGGGGCGATTCTTCAGTACAGAACTTGTCTTTTTCGCCAATGCCATAGCCGCTGTTGGTGATCGGCATCAGCACCCGCTGGTCTTTGCTCAGAAGATTGAGCAGTGTCAGTTGGCCGTCGAGGTTGGTCGCCGTCGCGCCGACCGGGTCCTTGGCGCATAAGGGCGCGCCGACCAGAGCAGCCAACGGAATAACCACATCAGCCTTTTTAAGAAGTGGTTTGAGAATTTCTTCACTGCGGGCATCACCATTCACGACCGTGAAATTAGGATCGGCGCAAACGGCGGCCAGGGAATTCTGATGGAACATGAAGTTATCGACGACTGTAACCTTGTTCCCGTCGGCCAGGAAATCAGGAACCATCACAGAGCCAAGATATCCGGCACCGCCGGTAATCAGAATGTTGTAACCGCTAGCCATTGTTTCTTAGTCCTATTGCATTTCAGAGTTGAAAAAAAATTACCTGAAAGCCCCGTCCAGAACCTCGCGAAGGCGGGTGATCTGCGCAGTCAGGTCGATGGGCTGGTTGCCGACAAAGAATCCAAAATCGTGGGCCGTGTTGGCATGAACAATATCGCCCACGGTGTCGTAATCATAGTACTTGAGCACGTCGTGGCGGAGAAAATTGCCGCCGGTGATGATACGAAAACCGATGTCGGCATCATCGAGCGCATTGAAGACCTTTTTGCGATCTGGATTCATCTTCGGGTTAAGGATGATTGTGAAGGAAAAGGCTGAACTTTTGCCATTCTCCCGCTGGATAATGAAGCGCTCATCGCCGTCGAATAGCTCCTGAAAAAGCTTCAGATTTTTCCGCCGCCTCGCCGTCAGGTCCGGCAATTTCTTCAACTGCTCGATGCCAATGGCGCCGCTGAGCTCCATCGGGCGCAGATTGTAACCGGGCAGGATGAATCGATAGGCCTCATAAAGGTCTTCCCCGCCGCGCTCATAAAGGGTCGTATCGGCCGGCAAATCGCGGGTCCAACCGTGGGCCCGGAGCGACCGGCAAAGATCCGCCAGCTCCCGATCATCGGTCAGCACCATGCCGCCTTCCATGGTCGAGATATGGTGTGAGAAGAAAAAACTGTAGGTGTTGAGGTGCCCGAAAGTGCCGGCCTTGCGACCGTTCAGTTCGGCATCCATGGATTCGCAATTGTCTTCCAGGAAATACAGGTCATGGCTGTCGGCGAAGTCGCGCATAACATCAAGGGCCGCAGGGTTGCCGAGGATGGAAACGCCGACGATCATTCGCGTTTTAGGGGTCAGCGCACCCTCCAGCTTCGAGATATCCATGTTGAGGCTATCGAGCTCAACATCAACGAAGCGTAGTTTCAAGCCGTACTGCTGCAACGGGTGATATGTGGTGCTCCAGGAAATGGCCGGCACGATAACCTCGTCGCCGTGCTGGAGGGGGCGGTCTTTCTTGTAAAACAACGCCGCCACCGCCGCCAGATTGGCCGACGAGCCTGAATTGACCATAACCGCGTGCTCAAGCCCCATGTATGCGGCGAACTGTTGCTCAAACGCCTTGACATTCTCGCTCATGGTAAAAAATCCGCTTTCGATAACCCGTTGCATGGCATCGGTTTCTTCTGTTCCCCAGGAGCTGGAAGCGAGGTCATAAAACATGGCTAAAATCCATTATGGCGATTAGAAGGGCCCACGAAATTCTGTTTGATAGGCCAACTTGGCGCGTTCAGGATCCGGCGTCCAATCGGCGGCTTCCGGTCGTACCATGCCATGGGCCGTCGCGGCAATGGTCGCGGGGTTGGGGTAAAAAGCATCTTCCAGCCAAGGCGAGGTCGGGCAAGTGGTGTGCGCGAAGCCCATGCGCCTGACCTTGATGCCGTCTTCGCCCAGAACTTCTGAAACCCGGGCGATGATTTCGGCGCTGGCGCCGCAATTCATCCAGGCGTTATCGACCACCAACAAGCGCCGGGTCCGGCGGGCCGATGCGATAATGGTATCGATATCCAGCGGCACCAGGGAAATAGGGTCGATGACCTCGGCATGGATGCCCTGCTCTGTCATCAGTTCCTGGGCGCGCAGGCATTCCATGACCATGTTGGAGATACCGACAATGGTGATGTCATCGCCCTTGGTACATATGCGTGCCTTGCCGAATTCGACCGTATAATAACCTTCAGGCACTTCGGCCTGGGTCGGGTAGAGTAGCCGGTGTTCGACGAAAATGACTGGATTGTTGTCTTCGATGGCGGCGATCAGGCAGCCCTTGGCGTCGTAGGCATTGGATGGCGCAACGACCTTAAGGCCCGGCACATGCATGAACATGGAATGCAGTGCCTGGGAATGCTGCGCGCCCTGCCCCCACGACTTACCGATGATCGAGCGAACCACCATCGGTACTTTGACCGAACCGCCATACATGTAATGGCTTTTGGCCGCGATATTGACCAACTGGTTCATGCACAGCATCAGGAAGTCCATGCGGATATGGACGTGAACCGGGCGCATGCCGGCCATGGCGGCGCCGATAGCGACGCCGGTCATGGCGTCTTCGGAAAGCGGTGTCGTGAAGACTCGTTCCGGGCCGAAGCGATCAACCAAGCCTCGGGTCGATCCCTGAATCGCCCTGTGGTCATCCACATCGAGTCCGAAAACGAACACGCCCGGATCATGCTCCATGGCCACGGCCATGGCATCACTCAGGGCATCCGCATAGCGGGTCAGGTTTTGTTCCGGATCAATCGGCATAGACGTTATCCCACACATCTTCCGGATTGGGCTCCGGGCTGTTTTCGGCAAATTCGACGGCGGCTGTTATTTCGGCCTCGATTTCGGCATCAATGGCATCGCGCTCGGTCACTTCAAGCATCTGGGCCAATCTGGCGACCTGATCATTTTGCACCCAGGGGGCCTGATCGGCACGCTCACGATAACCGTCATCATAATCCTCGCCGGGGCCGACGTGTTCGCGCCAACGGTAGGTCATGCATTCCATGAATTGCGGACCTTCGCCGCCCCGGATCGCCTTGATGGCTTCGATGGCGGCATCACGAATGGCGAAGACATCTCCGTCGTCTATGCGCGTAGCCGGAATGTCAAAGGTTTCGACACGCTCACATAGCTTGTGCGTAGCCCAGCGTTTTTCCAGGGGCGTATGAATGGCGAAACCGTTGTTTTCACAGACAAACAGAACCGGCAGCTTGTGTAGGGAGGCAAAATTGAGGCTTTCGTAGAAAACTCCCTCCTCCGTCGCCCCATCACCAAAAAACACGACGACGATCCGCCCCTTGCCTTCCCGCTTCAGGGCCAAGGCATGGCCGACAGCGACCGGAATGTGGGTGCCGACCACGGCCGAAGCCCCGATGACATTATGGGGCACCTCGATCAGGTGCATGGAGCCGCCGCGCCCCTTGGCGCAACCGGTAGATTTTCCGTACATTTCGGCGTACATGGCAGGAAGGTCACCGCCCTTGGCGATGTAGGCGGCATGGCAGCGATAACTGCCGGCCACATAGTCGTCACCGTTCATGGCATCGACGACGCCGACGGTAACGGCTTCCTGGCCGATGGACAGGTGAACCGGGCTTTTGATCTTGTCACTGGGGTAGATTTCTGCCGTGACTTCCTCGGCCCGGCGCATGCGTCGGAGAGACCGGTAAAGCCTTGCAAGGCCCTCAAATTCCACCCCAATGTCATTCTTTGCCAATTATTCAATCCCTAGCCGCGATTAATTGGCCCTGAATACCATCCATGGCCCTGACGACAAAGAGTTTTAACGTCCTGTTAAAGCTTTCAGATGCCGGTAGAAAAAGCGGAGCCATAGCCAGATAAACAACTTGAGACGCCAAAAAGGCTTCGAAGTGCCCCGGAACAGAACTCCCCATGTGAGATTGAAAAACCACCCCGCCCCCGGGCGCAACAAGTTCAATCGCACCTCCGGGTCGATATAGGCTCCGTTAATGAGCGCAAGAAGCCTTTGTGCCGCCCATTGGCGCGCCCCAATCAGCGCCATGAAAGTCTTGTCGTCAACAAATCGGTCGCGATTCGAATAAGTCTCATCCATTTCCGATTTTCCCAGTCGATAGTGCATATGCTCGAAGACAACGTCTTCAAGATAGACAACCCGGTCATGGCCCGCGCCTTTGAGTTGCTTGAAAATATCCATGATATGAACATCAATGAAGGCACCACGGTATTCACCCGGAAATGGGTCTGCAATGGTGTCACATGTCTGCCGTGACAAGATGGGAAAGGTCGCCAGATTGGCTCCCTTAAATAGATCGTTGGGATAAAACAGATAGACCTGATCTGGAAATTCAGCGGCAGCCGTTCTGATTTTAGTGTCCCATCCTTTTGTCCTAACAATTACATCGTCGTTACTCAGAATAACAATATCGCCTAGCGTTCCAGCGAAGCATGCGGCGTTCAAGGTTCCCATAGATTGGGGGGGGCCGACGATTCTGCGCACGTTGTATGCGCCAAGATCGATATGAAGCGTATCCTCATCATCGTCATCAATGTATACGGCTACATCCACCAATTCCGGTTGATCGGTGGTGACGAATACACTTTCCAGCATTGATAGAAGCGAATTCGGGCGACCACGAGTCGGGACAAGAAGGGATATAGTTTGCAGGTTTTGGTTCACGACAATCCGTTCAATGCTGTTGAGAATTGGGTGTTTTTGTCAATTGTGGTCTAGCACAAGGCTTCACCAATACGAAGGAACATAAATTGTCTGCGCCAAAAACAGGAAGCCGACCACCGCCAGAGAAGGCATTAATGTTTCTTTGGGCCTAGAGGGAAATCAGACAAGATGGAGCCATCCAGTCGTCAGGTCATTGGTATCATCCGAGCACACGGCACGCCATTTTGACGACGCACTATAGCGCGCCAGTCCGCCGCTCTTGGTTTTCCTTCAGATATATTGAGTACAGCTCGCCCAGTCGCTGTGTCGTGGCATGGCGGAATAGGCTGATCAAGGCACGCATTAGGTTTCCGGACCGGAGAGACAACTTCTTCGCTTCTTCCAGGGAATCGGCAGCAACGATACCTAGGCCAAGCCAGCAAGTTTCGTCCACCAGTTCAAACGGAGTCACCTTAAGCGTAATCGGCGAAAGAAAATACCTCCCAGACCAGGTTCTGATGATGTAGGGGCCGTAGATACCCAGGCGTTTTGACTGGGCCAATGAGCTAAAACTCTGTTCTGTATCATAATCGATTTCGTTGGATTGGATACAAAAGCGATAGTGCTCGCACGATAGGCATACCTTGTCATTTTCTCGAACTGTATTACGGATAGTTTCAGCCGCCTTACCCTTCCATATATCGCTCAAGCGATCAGAATATATATTTCCTGCTGGAAAATGGTTGCACAAGAACACCCTTCCGTCGAACCCTATACGGACGGCTTTAAACGGTGCCCGACAGGCAACATGCATGCCGGGATATTCTCCATTTTGAAAATAAGTACTAATTGAAAGGGGCGGTCGGGATTCTGGATGATTCGAGATCACCACGCCGGCATCTCCGAAGAAGTTGTCGGGGTACGATGCCCGCAGATCGGAATGACGAAAATGAGCGGAAGATGTGCTGATACGGGTCTGCCCTTCGATCACTCTTATGGCGGCTTTATCAAGCATGCTCCGCAATTCCGTTACGCGCGATTCGAGAGATTCGTTTGTTATCAACGCATCGTCATTGCGCATGACCATGGCGATGAATCCGATATGATCGAACCCGTGCTTCTCCCAAAAATCCACCGCGTCGGAAACTTCACCCAAGGTCGAGGACATGACCGTGTAGTTAATTTGGAACAGACACATCGGATTGACCGCCCGCACGGCTTCTTTCAGGGCCAACACCCTATCCAGGGTTCGACTGAACACAGCACGCCGCCTTACCTTTTCAAAAGTTTCCGCATGGATACCGTCGAACGAAATGGTTATCGACTTGAAATTTGCATCCTTGACGCGTTCGATCAAATCGTCTGTGAAAAGAGAACCATTAGTCACAATGTCAAGGCGGGCACCACGCTCGCTCAAACCATTGACGATTTCAGCAAACTGGGGATGGGCAGCCGGCTCGTAGATGGCTCCAAGTTTTATCCACTTTCCCCGGATGCCGTCCATATTGTCCAGAAAGTTGAGTGAAAGGCGCTGCTTGGTCAGGGTTTCGTAGCTAACATGGCACATGACACAGCGAAAATTACAGGTGTGAATAGATTCTATTTCGATCACTTCCGGTGGACCAAATTCTGTCAACGGCACGTTGGTATCTGCCGGGTCCCACTCGGGACGAAAGGGGTTCTCCTCTATGAGGCCTATAACTTCCTTCTCGCCATCTGCGGTAACAATCCAGGGATGCCGGCGATTTTCAGGATCGGCCAGGTCGCGGGTACCTAACGCCAGCGGCACGGCAATGAAGGTATCTCCCACGCGCACGATATTGTGATCCCGGTGGGTGCCAACGAGAATTGGTGTTTGTGATGCCGTTTGGGCCACTGTATGAAATACCCCTAGAAAATCAACTTATTACAATATACTAAACTAAACTCTGCCTTCAGCACTTCCAATATGGAGGTGATAACGGGGCGTTTTGCCATAATTAGAGATATCCCCATCTAGAATTTATTCAAGAAGCAAATTTCATGGTTTAGCCCTATCGGCAATGGTGAATACACTGTCTTAGTGCCCACCGATGCCTCAATGCCGTGCTAAAACGTTATTTTTTAAGGCATTAATAATTCATGACGCGCCGGTATATTATGCTGTAAATAGTAATTTATTACTTTTTATTGAAATTCGCCACTGGAAATAGAACATATCTAAGTCATGACAAATAAAAATTTAAAAAATTCCTACGACCTATTCATTTCCCACGCTTGGCGTTTCCATGACTCGTGGACGCGTATGGTCGAACTTCTGGATAATCGTCCAGATCTAAAGTGGAGAAATTTTAGTGTTCCCTGGCACGATCCAGCCATGGATCACAACACAGAGAGCGGAGCCAAGTTTATCCATCAGTTTCTTGAAACACAAATAATTCCTGTTGATGCAATGCTTCTTCTGAGTGATGTGTACGCTATAAAAAGTGCACGAAAATGGCTGGATATGGAAATTGGATTCGCACGGGCCCATAACGTACCCATTATCCACATTATTAATGAGGATAAAAATGCCGAGGTTGTCAAAATAAACCATGACAGAACGGTTCCATGGAACGAAGATGATATCGTCAATGCGATAAAAGACTTGGTGGAAAGTAACTCTAAGGTCGAAATTCTGACAAAATAAGTTTAGAATTATTCGCAACTTCACCAAACTCAACCTTGGCTATTATTATGAATTCAAGCGACGTACAAATCCACCTGAAGCAAGGCCGAAGTGAAAACTGCATCAATGGGGTGCGGGTTCATTTTAGCGCCCACCAATTGTTCCGTTTTGACGGGGATGATAAAGAACGGGCTTGCCTTCGCTTGCTTTGTGACGATTTGCTTAAGCGTCCGGGGCTGGCTTTTTACGGTAGTGGACCTCTTTTGGGGGCGCTTTTCAAAGAGGAGCCAAAGCTGCAGTCCCACGGCGTAGCTATCATCGTACAAAAGCCACAACAATCGGAATTGTACGGTTTGCCCGTCATTCCCGCCAACATGTTGCCCGAAAATATTCAAACAGTTTTTCTGTCCGATACCAAAAAATTGCCACGCGACAGAGCCCGGAAGTACCTTCCTGACACCATTCAAGTCATTGATGCAGACTTGCTAACAGAATTGGCGCCTCAAGCGGTTCCTGGCCGCGGATGGACTCCCGTGGGTCATCATATTTATCCAATGGATATTCCTGAGATCGCTTTTGAAAAGAATCTGGATATCCTTTTAATCGATTGCCCGGCGCGCAATCTGGCTTTGATGCCAAACGGGCTTGCATATGTACATAATGCCCTAAAAAATTATCCCATACGTTTGCAAACTTTTGATGTCGATATCATCACCTATCATCGTTTTCATATCGCCCGTTTATTCGACGAAGGGGGTTCCATAACACTTTCCAACGGCCTTGTTATGCCGGAAGACCCCTGGCAAGCCGAGCATTACAACTTATGGTCCGACGAGGCGGTTATTGATTACTTCAGGCCGGTTCTTGATGAAACCGTAGAAGCCATTATCGAAGCAAATCCAAAAATTCTTGGTCTTTCCGTTCATGCCAGTAATGAAACATTCTCTCGGGAAGTAGTCCGCCGCGCGAAGGAAAAATTAAAAGACCTGGTCGTGGTGGTCGGCGGGTTTAGTTGCTATAATCCGAATATCGGAAGATTGGCTTTCCCCGAATGCGATTACATGTGCATGGGCGAGGCAGATCTGACGGTTGGCCCTCTCGTCGTGCAACTGGCAAAGGGTGAGCGACCGAAAAACCAGGCGGGAATCCTGTCGCGCTTCGATAACGAAGATTACTTCTTCATTCCCGGCCCGATGCCGCACAATCTGGATACCATTGAATTTCCCAAGTACGAATGGTTTGACCTTTCCATATACAGAAACTTCAATAACTACCAGTTGACCCCGGTTATTGCCAGTCGTGGCTGTCGCTGGTCGCGATGCACATTCTGTGCTGAGAGATTTTACTGGCGAATCCGGTCGGCCGAAAATTTTGCTGATGAACTCGAATGGCTATTCCAACAGGGATGCACGTTATTCATGTTTAATGAAAGCGACCTTAACGGCATGCCTGAAAGGCTTCTCGACATCTGCGACGAGATTATCCGCAGAGGGCTGAAAATAAAGCTGACCGGACAACTTCGTATCCACAAAAAAAGTGATCGCGCCTTTTTTGACAAACTTCGCGAGGCGGGAATGGTGGCGCTACGTTTTGGTGTTGATGCCTTTTCGGAAAACACCGTCCGCCTGCAAAAAAAGGGCTATACGACGGCAACGATAAACCAGAACCTGAAAGACTGCTGGGAAGCAGGAATATACACTGAAATCAATTGGGTCATTGGCGTCCCTGGTGAAACCGAAGCCGACGTCCAGGAAGGCATCGACCTGATGATATCCAACAAGCCGTATATCGGACGGTTAGCCAATATCAACCCCCTGATCCTTAGCAACGGAAGTGTCTATTGGCTTGAACCCGAAAAGCACAATATCAAGTTCAGAGAACCCCAAGAGGTTCTCTATGAAAGACACCCTCGTGCACTTCCTGCAGACGCCTGGTATAGCGAAGAGCCATACATAGATTCCCAGGTTCGCAAAGACTGGTTTGAACAAATTGTTATAGAACTTTACAATAACGGATTTGATACTGGCGCTTGGGCCGAAAAACTCATCTCAGATATCAAGTTGGCAAAAAATCCTAGTCAAACTGCTGGCACCACAGCTTCAGCCGAGGCCCTGTCAGACGCACAAGCCACACAAATGGAAAGCGGGACGGCCATGCGCGCAGGCAGCGCGTTGGGAAGTGAGGTTCTGGAAAATCTGCCGGATCAAATTCGTTTAGTTCGCTTCAAAGGAAAATGGTTTGCTTATGACGGTGATGACCTCAAGCAGGTTCTCCAGGGAGGGAAACACAACAAAAAAACGCCGCCTTCATTGTTATTGCCAGATGCTATCCGAAATCCGCGAACAATCGTGACAAGGATGGCTTCAAAATTACCTCAAGAATTGCTCATCACCGTCATCCGCGCATACAAAATAGAGCGCTCGCGCAGGCAGGATGCTCCTGCACGTACGGATGCCCAAAATATAGGGATATTGCTCAAGGGACTGCTCAATCTCCTTACAAGCCGATTGAAAAGAACCATGTCAACAAACCCTTCACTGCACCGCGCCGAGAAAGTTATCATTGGTGAAAGTAATGCCATAATTACCAGGATTGTAAGCCAAAACGCCGTCCCCGAATTTATGTGTTCGGTCGGCCATTACAACATTGTGTGTTTCGATGGCCTTTATTATGGCGTTCCCCAAAAGGAAAGTGTTGTCTGGGAAGATGGGCATGTGGAAAGAATGCCAAACGTCGTTTACGATTCTTCCGTCAAGGGTGCTATCGCTATGGTCCGCGGCAAACTTGGCATTGCTGATACAATTCCAACATCTAATACAAAAAATTTATCGCTTCCTGCCAACGATGTTATTTCTGAAACGCCCGTTCTTCTTGAGAAGGTAAATGATTATTCTATAATTTCCTACGAAGGATGGGTTTACGGTATCCCCAAGGAACATGCCGACGTCGACCTGACTGAAACGGATCCCATGGAACTGCCAGGCGTTATCAAGGACGTATCCCGTGATGTTGTACATTTGGAAATATTTGAGGGGACTCCTGCTAAGGCTGCGGGATAAGCATTCACTTCAAGAACTAAGCGCCCCCGACATTTCCACTTTAGTAAACACCGACTTTCAACTTAGCGGGTGTAAAGAACATCGTTTTGGTTTACCAGCCAATCGCTGGGAATGGTTCGCCGGCAAGGCATTCTGGATTACCGGTGGCGGCACCGGATATGGCAGAGCCCTGGCTACTGTGCTGAACGCCGCCGGCGCCAGAGTTTTCATCAGTGGGCGAAGGCAGGGGAAACTTGAAGAAACGATCACTTTAATCCAGGAAAATGGCTTTTCTGCACAAGATGTTCACGCCGTAACCATGGATGTAACTGATCCTGAATCGGTGAACAGTGCCGCTAAAGTTATTCTTGCGTCCACTCCTATCATTTCAGGACTTGTCCATTGTGCCGCCCTACCAGAACCGCCCTGCGGTCCGTTCCCCTTGATGGATGCAGATCCACATCAGTGGGCGGCCTTAATGAATACAAACATAACGGGAGGATGGCTGGTAACCCGTTCGGTAATTGGCCACATGGCAGAAGCGGGCATTGCCCGTGTGCTTTTTTTCACTTCGACAGCGGGTTGGAATTTCACGGCCGGTGTCGGCCCTTACAATATATCAAAGGCGGCTGTTAATAATCTGGGAGGGTCATTGGCAGAAGAAGCTTCGTGCAGATTTCCTGACACTGATATTCAAATTAACATGCTTGACCCTGGTGAATCTCGTACAGAAATGAACCAGGGCTCAGATGCCAGCACTTATTGCATCATACCGATGGCGCTATTGTTATTATCAAATCCACTCGGAGGCCCGAACGGAAAATTCTTCGTTCGCGATGGTCGGCATCTCAGTTGTGCGAGCACTTTACCTTGGCCAAAATCCTTGCTTGCTACGCCAGAGACATAATAAATATAGGGGCTGTCCTAGATAACTATCTTAAATAGTTTCTAACCCATTGTCTTAACTGTAACAATTGAGTTGATGGGTCACTGTTGTTAAAACGCCACTCACACTCCTTCAAAAATAGCCCAAAATGCTCCTTGGGAACACCGTTGAATTTGCGCATATGACGTTTTGCCTGGTTCCAAAAGTTCTCTATGCCGTTGATGTGATTTTTCTTGTCTGCAAAAAGTTTGGAGTGGTTGATGCGGAAGTGCTTAAAGTCAGATACATCCAGCACATTGTAGCCGCGCCAGCAATCTGAATAGACGATGCTATCAGGTATGACTTTCCGCTCAATGATAGGCATCAGAGTTGCGGATGAGGCATCAGGTATAATTTTCGTGTAGACCCTTCCTCCTCGCTTTAATAAGCCAAACACGGGGGTTTTACCGGCGGCACCGCGACCACGTTTGCCTTTGCGGCGGCCTCCAAAATAACTTTCATCGACTTCAATTTCACCGTCAAAAACTTCATGACTCTCTTGTTCAATTTCCCAAACAATAATTTCGCGAAGACGGCGGTAAAAATAGGCGGCTGTAGACTTATTTACGCCGACCAAAGAGGCTGCAGTTCGCGCCGTAGATCCAGACACAAAATGTTCGATAAGACGATCTTGTTTGTAGACACTTAATCGGCTCTTTCTCATACTGACCATGATAACACCTTTTATGTGTTATCTAGGACAGCCCCAAACAGATTTCGTATACTATTCGACGCGATAATATATTATGCAGATATGTTATATGGCTTCGCCGTTACCCTCTGGGAACAGACTTTAAAATCATGGATAAATCAAAAGACGAAATTACCAGGCTGCTGCACATCGCGGAAGAAAAGTTGATTCAGTTGCATCAGGAAAAAGAAGAATTTTCAAAGGCTTATTATGAGCTAATGGAAGGCCATAAAGCAGAAGCAGAACAAATGGTTCAGCTGACCGAACAGATATGGGCCCTGGAAGAAGCACTTGCTATGAGCCGCGAGGAAGCTATGGCCCAGTTGGGCAAGATGAAATTAAAATTCAACGAGATGAATGAGCATATGCAAGCGACGCTCGAAGCGGCAGCCCAGAACGCATCAAGCATGGAGCTTGCTGCCCGCGTTTACGAAATGAGCCAAACCACTGACCTTGATGATATCGACAAACAGATCAATGAATTCAATCAACAACTAAAGCCCGGGACACTCGGTAAAACCTAAGACAACACTGGCTATCCGGCGGCACAGATATTACCATTTCAAACGTTGTGGAACATTGCTATGCCCATTGTAAAACAAGGGCTTAATGTCACTATTGGTATTCAATCGTGGTGATCGGGAGGGATTAATATGTCATGGCAAGGAAGGGTGCTACGCGTCAACCTGACGGCGGGTACTTGCATCGGAGAAGACCTTAATCAGGAATGGGCCCGTGATTATTTGGGACAGCGCGGTCTGGCCACCAAATATATGGTTGAGGAAAGTGACCCGACGGCAGACCCCTTATCACCCGGCAATAATCTTATTTTTGCTACGGGCCCCCTGACCGGAACACCCGCCGCGACCGGTGGACGTTATTCGGTAATCACAAAGGGTGCCCTGACGGGGGCTATCGCATGCTCCAATTCAGGCGGATTTTTTGGGGCTGAACTGAAAAATTCCGGCTGGGATATGGTCATTTTTGAGGGTTGCTCGGCCAAACCCGTCTACCTGTTCATAGATGATGACGAAGCTCAGTTGCATGATGCCTCAGATCTTTGGGGAAGCTCCGTCTGGGAAGTCGAGCCGGCAATCAAAACAATTCACCAGGACCCTTCCATTCATATCGCCTCGATCGGGATTGCCGGTGAGCAAGGCGTTCGTTATGCCTGTGTTGTAAATGACCGCGACCGGGCGGCTGGCAGATCCGGCGTTGGCGCCGTTATGGGATCAAAAAAATTGAAGGCGATCGCAGTCAGGGGCAGCGGGGGAGTTACCGCTAAAGACCCAAAAGCCTTTATGGAAGTGGTTCTCAAATCGAACAAGCGTGTCACAGAAAACAGCATGGGACTGACCCGTGGCGGCACCATGCCGATGATGGATGTGACAAATGCTTTCGGTACCCTGCCGACCCGCAACAACCAGGATATCCAGTTCGAGGGCATCGACTCTATAAACGTCAACGCACAACAGGCGATACGTGCCAGCGACGGCAAACCAAACCTAAAGACCAACAAGGCCTGCTTTGCCTGCACCATAGGGTGTGCACGCGTCTCCGAAATGGATACTAATCATTTCAGCGTTGCCGACAGGGGTGATGATTACCCTCGAATTTCAGGCGGGCTGGAATATGAATCCGGCTACGCTCTTGGGCCGATGGTCGGTGTCGACGATATTGAGGCCGCGACCTACGCCAATTTCGTCTGCAACGAACAAAGCATGGATCCTATTTCTTTTGGGGCTACGCTTTCTGCGGCCATGGAACTGTTTGAAATCGGCGCCCTCACCGAGAAAGACACTGGTGGCATCAAGTTGAATTTCGGGTCGGCAGAAGCCCTGGTTAAAATGGTTGAATTGACCGGTCGCCAAGAAGGATTCGGTATCGAATTGGGGATGGGCTCGAAGCTATTGTGTGAAAAATATGGCCATCCGGAATTTTCCATGACCGTTAAGGGCCAGGAAATTCCTGGATATGATGGCCGCGCCATGCAGGGAATGGCGCTGGCCTATGCAACTTCGAACCGCGGCGCTTGTCACCTTCGGGCCAGCCCCTACGAGGATGATTTTGAGCGTGTCACACCTGAAGGTAAGGCGCAGGTCGTATTCGACACACAAAATAGTGGTGGGGTCACCGATTCATCTGGCCTGTGTGCTTTCCCGGATTATAGCTACGAAGATATGTCAGCTTTGCTGACTCCTGCTTGTGAAGGAGACTGGTCGGTCAACAATCTAAAGGTTGTCGGTGAAAGAATTTGGAATCTTGAAAAGCTGTTCAATCTGGCTGCCGGATTAACCGTTGCCGACGATACGCTGCCAGAACGCATGCTGAAAGAACCTGCCAAAAGTGGCGCAGGCAAAGGGAAAATTGCTGAACTCGATAAAATGCTACCTGAATATTATTCACTACGTGGATGGGATAAAGATGGCGTGCCCGCAACTGAAACACTGACACGGTTGGGCCTAAACTGAAGCCAGCGGAACATATCGTCCATGGAAATCACTCTCAGGCTTATCGCGGTCGAATTTCCTGGCGAGACTGCCCCGAATGGCGTTCGTGTGCTTGAAATAGACGAGCAGGCGTCCCTGCAACAGGCACTTGATAGCTCCGGAATTCCTAATGCCCAAAGCTATATGACTCTGATCAACGATGAAGCTGTATCCATCGCTGATCGACCAGCACGGATTCTCAACAATGGCGACACGATAACCATTTTCCCTCCTATCAAGGGCGGGTGAGGGGCACGTGCAGACGCCCGGCACTCAAACCATTGATGATGACAAAAGCGCGATTACCGGCATCGTTCTGATCATCTTATCGATGATTCTGGTGCCGTTCATGGACGTAATTGCAAAATTGCTCAGTGCGCGCTATCCGATATTTGAAATCGTCTGGGCGCGATATTTTTTCCATCTGCTTATTATTTTACCGGTTCTTTTATGGCGCCATAAGATTGCCGGCCTGTGGCCGTCGCGTCCCGGATTACAGATTATACGAGGCGGCCTGTTACTGGTCTCGACATTTTTATTTTTCGCCGCCATCGCTAAAATGCCCATTGCCGATGCCCTTGCCTTGGTTTTTATCTCGCCACTGCTGGTTACCGCTCTATCGCCCGTTCTACTTGGAGAGACAGTCGGCATTAGGCGTTGGACGGCAGTTTTTTTTGGCTTTATAGGGGCATTGATCATCGTCAGGCCAGGCTTTACCGTCATCGGCACCGGGGCACTGTTGGCTCTTGGTGCTGGCGTTGTCTATGCCCTTTATGTTGTCGCCACACGAAAGCTGGCGGGCAGCGCACCGCCATTGGTGACGCTGGCTTACACGGCACTGTTAGGTGCCATTATTATGACGGTGGTGGTGTTAATGTTTCAGTGGGTGCCGCCGTCGCCTGCTGACTGGTTGCTGATGGGTGCTATGGGTGCTGTCGCCGCCGCGGGACATTACCTGCTGATCAAGGCTTTTGAACACGCTCCGGCATCGGTACTGGCACCTTTTGGCTATACCGAAATCATCATGGCGACATTTGCCGGCTATGCATTTTTCGGAGACTTTCCAGATCACTGGACATGGCTGGGCGTGATGGTGATTATCATTAGTGGGGTCTACATCTCGCTGCGTGAGCGCCGCACCCGAAGTGCCATACTGGCAGTGCAGGCACAAGGTCCGTTTCCGGAATCTCTTCAGCAGGATACTTCTGACGGGTAGGGGGAAGTGCCATGCTGATAGCCTATTTGGCAGCTCTGGGAGCCGCCTTTACCTTTTCAATCGCGCCACTTATCGCCATAGGACCGGCCCGGGCCATGGGCGCACTGGCATTCAACAGAATTCGGATGCCGGTTGTGTTTCTAATCTTAGCTGGGTTGAGTGTTTTTTATGGCGGTTGGCAGACGATCCGGGCAGAAGACATCTTGCCCCTGAGTGTGTCAGGCCTGGTCGGTATATTTATAGGCGATACGGCCCTGTTCGCAGGCCTTCGTCGGCTCGGTCCGCGGCGTAATACGATCCTGTTTGCCAGTAACGCCCCGATCTCGGCCATGCTTGGTTATTTTTTCTTGTCAGAATTTCTCAGCCCCTGGGCCTTGCTGGGGTGTGCGTTGGTGCTTTCCGGCGTCATCATGTCGATTGTTTTTGGTAAAAGACGCGAGCAAATTCATCATTGGGAAGCGATTCAAGGAAATGCGGCCTTTGGCATCATTATAGGACTGGCCGCCGGTTTTTGTCAGGCGGCGGGCGCTATCATAGCCAAGCCAGCGCTGATGGCGGGGGCCGATCCTATCGCAGCGTCAGCTATTCGTGTCGGCATCGCCTCACTGTGCCTGCTGGCGACATTTCTAATCCCCGGCAACCGATTCAAATCGTCCGTTGCCCTGACGCCCTCACTATTTGCTAGTATATCAATCAGCGGATTTATCGGTATGGGTATTGGTATGAGCCTTTTGCTGTATGCCTTGGCCTATGAAAGCACCGGTATCATCATGACTCTGTCGGCAACGACTCCGGTGATGATCCTCCCATTACTTTGGTTGATGACGCGTGAGCGTCCAGCATTGGGTGCTCTGGCCGGTGCCGCCCTGGCGCTCTGTGGTACAGGGCTTATTTTTAGTATCTGATGCAGCAACGCTGGTGTCTGGCTATCTTCGGCCCTGCACGGTTATTCCTTGGTGACCCTATTTATTTAGTGTATACAGCCCCTGTATCAACTGCGGAATGTGCCGTCCTCAACCTTTTCTCGGGCGTCTTCCATATTATCGGCAATATTAAAGACCGTCTCAAGGTGAGCTAGGTTAAGCACCCGCATGACAGGATTGCTGATGGCCGATATGACAAATATTTTGCCCTTCTTTCGGGCCTCCTGAAACCCTTCCAGCAGGCTCGCGATACCGGAACTGTCAATGAGCTGCACACCGCCCAAATTGACGATAATCAACCGTCCTTTGGGTAAATTTTCCAGGAGTAATTTTCGGACTTCACCAGAATATTGCAGGTCTATGTCACCGAGGAAGGTGAGTTCGACAACTTCGCCATCAACAGCAACATCACATTTCATTCTGGTATCTGCCTTTCTTCCTTGGATTTTCCATTAATTAGGCGAATGTCAATTTATGTCAAATTGCAGGTCTGTACGGAATCAAAATGATACAACTGCTATTGTAGTAGCTGGCCTCTAATTTTTTGTGGAAATCAAATGACGGCCAGCATCCGTCAATTTGCAAACGGTCCATTCAGGCTTCATGGGATTGTTGAACCATGGCTCGGCCCAGCCTTTCTCTATGCAACTTTGCACCGTCCGCTCACTGACTTTACGGCCCTTGTCATCAAATAGTGGCAACTTGCCCCCGGCCTGTTCCAGCCCCCGGGACAGCCAGCTAGCCTGTGACGAGGTGACTTTCACGTTATCGGTTGTCATAACCGATCCTCCTGGAAATTTTGGCGTCGTCGCAAGATTAAGCGGCAGCAGCCCACTATTTTGTCCATGCTACTTTAATCTGGGCTTTGCAGGCAAGGCGTTGGATGATTGGGTGACGCTACAGGAAATTTGAATCATTTTCTGCATAAGAAGATCTAGGCAATGCCTTGAAATATATGATTATTCAAATGATGAAACAATTTCGCGAGCCATTTCAGCCGTACCTGTTTCAAAGCTCGCCTTGATAGCCGCCGCCAAGTGCTGAAGTAGCCTCAAATCCTTATCCGACTGTTTCTGATTTGTATTCTTGATCTTAGTCGTCACGTTAATCAGGGTCTGGCAAAGCTCCGAAATGTGATCATATTTGGTGCCAACCAACCGACGACTGGTGTCGTTGGCGACATAATCAAGGCGCGTAATATGCTGGCTTATCTGCTCATCCATGTCGCCTTTCAGTAGGGCCGGAACGATATGATCGACCAGATATACAATCTGGTGAGCATAACGTTCCAGTTTCTGAAGGTTTATTTCCAAAATGGCCTCGTCAACGGAAGCCTGGATGCCGGATTCGGCTTTTTTGCCAGTAGCCTTTTCACGCAATATATTTGGCACATCAAGCAACGGAACCATGCTTTCTTCCCGGCTTTTCAGATTGCGTCTGGTCGGGCCGATATAATCGCTGGTAACGACGAATGGTTTCCGCGATTCAACGAGGCTGGTAACCCGTTCCTTAATCTGCATGGCCGATAGGGGCTTGGTTAACAGGTCATCGGATCCGGAATCAACGACTTTACGTACCAGTTCCCCGGTCGGTTCATTGGTTAGCGCCAGGATCGGTAAAAAAGGGTTGTTACCAACCGAATGATGCCTGAGTCCATAAACGAAACTGCAAAAATCACCATCCGGCAAGTTGGTTTCGCTTATCAGCAGGTCAGGTTCAGACGCCGTAAACGCTCGTCTGATTTCTGCCATTGTCGCACCCTGCTTGATATTACGGATTCCGACATTGTGCATCATACTGAACATGGTCTGCCGATAGCCATGATCCGGGTCGATAAGCAGGACCTCGACGTTATTGAATTTTAAATCTGCCATCCGTTGAATTTCCGAAAACCGATTCCTGATGAAGCACGAGTTGGCAACTATACGATACTGAAATATTCTAATAAAGCTTATTAAATCAAAGTGTTATATTCGCTATTGCTTGCGCAGCAATGCCTTCCCCACGGCCCGCAAACCCCAATTGCTCGGTCGTCGTGGCTTTGACGCTGACACGATCTTCTGAAATACCTAATAATCCCGCAATATACGCGCGCATGGCAGGTCGATAGGGGCTTATTTTTGGCATTTCGCAAATAATAGTAACGTCCACATTGACTATTTTGGCCCCTTTGGCTGTGATGAGTTGTACAGCTTTAGAGACGAAAACATCTGAAGGGCTACCTTTCCATTGCGTTTCTTCAGGAGGGAAGTGGCTGCCTATATCTCCCTCGCCAATGGTTCCGAGCAGGGCATCGGTCAGGGCATGCAGCCCGACATCGGCATCCGAATGGCCTGCTAACGCTGCCCCATGGGGGATAACAACACCGCACAGGGTAACGTTGGCCCCCTCGGTGAAGCGATGCACATCGAAACCGAAGCCAATTCGGACCTCGCCGCCGCCTGAAATTCGCCCGGCTCGGATCAAGTCTTCCTGGGTCGTCACCTTGATATTGCCCTCTTCTCCGTTAACGATTTTAACAAATATGCCAGCCCGTTCGGCTACGGCAGCATCGTCCGTAAGTTCCACGTCCGTTGTATCTTCGGCACAGTATCGATGAGCTTCAAGTATATCCGGAAACAGGAACCCCTGCGGGGTCTGTGCCCGCCACAGATCATCGCGCGCCACAGTCGTTTGAATCATCCCGTTTTGGCCACGCTTCAACGTGTCGTTAACGGGCAGTGCCGGAATGGCACCGATGGATTCATCAAGCGCCAATATAACCCTTGAGATGACACTCTCTCCGACGAAGGGCCGGGCGGCATCGTGTATCAAGACCCTGTCTGGTGCTATTTCAACCAAACTCTTCAGGCCCATGTACACCGATTGCTGGCGGGTTTCTCCACCATTGACGGGATCAAGCAGCTTGTCTGTTGAAACTGAGCTGGCAGCATAATCGTACAATTCGCGGTCATCGGGGTGGATAACGGCACGCACCGCATCAATCTCCGGATGAGAGGCAAAGGCGTCCAGCGTCAGCCCAATGACGGTCTTGCCGCCGATTTGGCAATACTGCTTGGGCAGTTCACTGCCAAATCGGTGGCCACGACCGGCACCGACTATCAGGGCTATGCACCCGCTCATATTGTTTCCTTGGCTCGAATAAATATAAAACGAATGAATTGGACCCTAGTTCGCTGCAATCAACTTGCCAAGGGCCTGCTTCGCGTGAAAAGTACGTCGTGGCAGTTGGCCAGAGAGATCAAACGAAGGTAAAGTCAGGACCATGAACAATGACATCCTATTCGGTCTGGCGGCTCTGGCGGCGCTGTTGCCGTCCGCCTTTATTGCCATCGGACGGCGCGAGGCCATTACCAGCGAGGCCAGAAACGATAAAGGTCGGGATACAACCTTCTGGCTAACCCTTGCTGTCGCCGTAGCCGGACCGCTCGTCTGGACAGTGGTACAAATGTCCGGTCATTGGCAGGCCGGAATCTCTACCAGCCTTTGGGTGACCATAGCCGCTTCGATGATTGTATTCGCCATTGTAGCCCTTCTCAATGAAAAGGCTTGGCGGCTAACCCCGCTATTAACGCCCTACATGGCCGTCCTAGCCGTATTCGCCATCGTCTGGCAACAGGTTCCTGTTTCCCGACCATTGGAAATTGCCGCCCCGAGGGGCTGGATTGAGGCCCATATCCTAGTCTCGGTTTCGACCTATGCGCTTGTCACCATCGCCGCAGTTTCAGCCCTTGGGGCTTTTTTGCAGGAGCGCGCCCTGCGAAACAAAAAACCGACATCACTAACGCGTTTACTGCCCTCTGTCGCCGAAAGCGAGGGCCTGCTTGTGCGCCTGCTGGCCATCAGCGAGGTCGTGCTGGCACTGGGTCTGGCCACTGGAATGGCGACCCAATATTCGGAAACCGGGCAGATGATCGCCTGGGATCACAAGGCCATCCTCTCAATCACGGCATTCGCCGTCATCGGGGTGCTTCTGATCGCCCATTTCACCAGTGGTGTGCGGGGGCGTCTGGTGACCCGCTTCGTATTGCTTGCCTACCTGCTGCTAACGCTTGGATACCCCGGAGTCAAATTCGTCACTGACGTACTGATCGGCTAAATTCTCCCTTTAAACGCCTGTTTCTGTTGCTTTTAAACCTCTATTGAGCGATAAACCGTTGCATTCGGGACACAATCGCCTAATAAATAGGCACTTAACTTCAGGATCCAGTTCAAATGAGCATTCAGATCGGCTCCGTCACGCTCGACGATCCCGTTATTCTTGCCCCCATGTCGGGGGTTAGCGACCTGCCATTTCGCCGGCTGGTCAAGCGCTGCGGGGCTGGCATGGTGGTGTCAGAAATGATTGCCAGCAAGGCAATGGTGCGTGCTGCAAGCAAAACGCTGCGCATGTCGACGGGCTGCGCCGATGAGTTCCCCATGGCAGTGCAACTGGCCGGCTGTGAGCCCGATGTCATCGCCGAAGCAGCGAAACTGAACCAGGACAGGGGCGCCGCCCTGATTGATATCAATATGGGTTGCCCGGTTAAAAAGGTGGTCAAGGATGACGCTGGTTCGGCCCTGATGCGTGACGAGGTATTGGCCGGGCGTATTCTTGCCGCCGTCACCAAGGCCGTCGATGTCCCGGTAACCCTGAAAATGCGCACCGGCTGGGATATGGACAGCCGCAACGCCCCAAATCTGGCCCGCATTGCCGAGGACTGTGGCATTAAGGCGGTCACCGTCCACGGCCGCACCCGTAACCAGTTCTACAAAGGTCGCGCCGACTGGAAATTCATTGGCGAGGTCAAGCGGGCAGTTTCGATTCCGGTGATCGGCAACGGCGATGTCAACAATCTCGCTGATGCCCGGGATATGCTCGACCAGTCCGGCGCCGATGGTGTTATGATTGGCCGCGGCACTTATGGCCGGCCATGGTTCCCCGCTCAGGTTATAGAATACCTGAAAACAGGCAAGGAACTGCCGGATCCGCCGCTAGATGAACAACTTGCCATTCTGCTCGAACATTATGATGGCATTCTCAGCCATTATGGTGCCCACGCAGGAGTGCGCATCGCACGCAAGCATATTGGCTGGTATTCGAAGGGGCTGACAGGGTCAGCGGAATTTCGCGGTACCGTCAATGCCTGCTCAGATGAGCGCAAAGTCATCGAAATGGTTAAATCTTTCTATCTTCCGCTGATTGACCGCAGGGCCGCCTGATGGCAAAAAACGTTACCCGGTTGCATGACACACAAACCATTTCCGGAAATGAAACCCCGGACCCGGACCACATTCTTAACGCACTGGCGGCAGCGATCGTTTTGATTGACGGCGATAATGTCCTTGTCCAGGTCAACAGCGCCGGAGAACAGTTGTTTAAGGGCAGCACCGGCCACCTTGCCGGACAGCGCATTGAGGTTTTTATCCCCGCCGACAGTCCCATACTATCGCTGATTTCCCTGGTGCGGAGCGGCGGCATGCCTGTTTCCGAATATGGCGTTACACTGGAAACCCCCCGCATTGGCTCACACATTCTCAACATTCACGCCAATTCTCTTCCCGAGAGCCCGGACAGTATTGTGCTTTCCTTTCAGGAGCGCTCCATTGCCGACACGATTGATCGCCAGCAGACCCACCGGGGCACCGCCCGCTCAGTTTCTGCTATGGCCGCGATGCTGGCCCATGAGGTCAAAAATCCCCTGTCCGGCATTCGCGGCGCCGCGCAGTTACTGGAATTGGAGGCAAAAGGGGATGACAGGGAACTGACCCGCCTGATTCGTGACGAGGCCGACCGTATTGTTGCGCTGGTTGATCGTATGGATATTTTTTCCGAGAGCGGCCCCCTGGATCGCCATGCCGTCAATATTCATCAGGTCCTGGACCGGGTCCGCAAGTTGGCGGAAAATGGTTTTGCCAAGCATGTCCGCTTTATCGCGAATTATGACCCATCCCTGCCGCCGGTCTTCGGTAATCAGGATCAATTGGTCCAGGTGTTCCTGAATTTGATTAAGAACGCAGCCGAGGCGGCGCCAAAAAATGGCGGCGAAATCGTCTTGGAAACGACTTATCGACATGGTGTCCGATTTGCTGTTTCTGGTAACGATTCAAAGATACATCTGCCATTAATGATCAATGTCCAGGATAATGGCGAGGGTATTCCGGAAGACATACGCAGTTATTTGTTCGACCCATTTGTCACCACAAAGCCAAAGGGCTCGGGGCTGGGATTGCCGCTGGTTGCTAAAATTATCGACGATCATGGCGGCATCATTGAATCTGACAGCCAGCCGGGACGCACTGTTTTTCGTATCTTGCTGCCCATGGAGACGGATACCGATGGGGCAGGCCAATGAGTGCCCGAACCATTCTTGTCGCAGATGACGATGCCGCCATACGAACGGTCCTCGGGCAGGCCCTGGGCCGCGCCGGGTATGAAGTGCGCGCCGCAGCCAATGCATCAACCTTGTGGCATTGGGTCAACGAAGGCGAAGGGGATCTGGTGATCACCGATGTCGTGATGCCAGACGAAAACGGGCTTGATCTGATACCGCGTATACGCAAAATCCGACCGGAACTTCGTATCATCGTCATGAGTGCGCAAAACACCTTGATGACAGCCGTTAAGGCAACCGAACGCGGCGCTTATGAATACCTTCCAAAACCGTTTGATATCAATGAGCTGATACGTATCGTTAAACGAGCTCTTGAAAAGCCACAAGATGCCTATGAGGGCCTTGGTGAAGACGCATCTGAGCAACTGCCGCTGATCGGCAGATCATCGGCCATGCAGGAAATTTACCGAACATTGGCACGCCTGATGGGGACAGATCTTTCTGTCATGATTACCGGCGAGTCCGGTACCGGCAAGGAACTGGTGGCGCGCGCCCTGCATGATTATGGCAAACGCCGGAGCAGTCCGTTTGTCGCTATCAATATGGCGGCAATTCCAAAGGAACTGATCGAAAGTGAATTGTTCGGACACGAAAAAGGCGCATTTACCGGAGCCGATAAGCGCAGTTCCGGACGTTTTGAGCAGTCCGAAGGCGGAACCCTGTTCCTGGATGAAATTGGGGATATGCCGCCGGAAGCCCAGACCCGGCTACTAAGGGTGTTGCAGGAAGGTGAATACACTACAGTCGGTGGGCGCACCCCGGTCCGATCCAATGTCCGTATCATTGCTGCTACTCACCATGACTTAAGCAGCCTGATCCGCCAGGGATTGTTCCGAGAGGACCTCTATTTCCGCCTTAACGTGGTGCCGCTCAGGCTGCCGCCGTTGCGAAGCCGGACAGAAGACATCCCCGAACTTGTGGCGCATTTCATCAATCGCTCATTATCTGACGGACTGCCGCGCAAGACCATTGAATCTGGGGCGATGGAAAGGCTGAAATCCTATCGTTGGCCGGGTAATGTGCGTGAGCTTGAAAACTTGGTCCAGCGCCTGTCGGCCCTTTATAGTCAGGAGACAATTGGTATTGACGTGATCGAGGCAGAGCTTGCGGATACATCGTCAGGAATACAGTCTGAAAACGGAGGGCAGGGGCTTTCCGGTTCAATTGAACAGCACCTTAACGCATTTTTCTCCGCCCATGGCAACACACTCCCAGCAGCGGGACTTTACGAAAGGGTGTTAATGGAAGTGGAACGCCCACTGATCATGCTGACCCTTGACGCAACCCGCGGCAATCAAGTCAGGGCGGCTGAGGTGCTAGGCCTCAACCGTAATACCTTGCGTAAAAAAATCCGCGAACTCGATATTCCCGTCGTCAGGGGACGGAAAAATGGCTGATCAAAAACAGCATGAAATAATAGTCGCCATTCGGCTCTGGTGGCATCGTTACAGGCTCAGCCGTAAGCTTGCTTTTGGCCTTGCAACGGCGGCCGTCTTCTCCGGGCTGGCGACTGTCGCCACCATGACCGGCGGCTCGACCAGGCCTGATCCTGACACCGACACAGTCCTGGCGCTTTTATATCTGGATGCAACGCTGCTGTTGCTGTTGAGCATCGTCGTTGCCCGCCGGATGGTGGGTATATTCATAGAACGACGGCGTGGTCAGGCCGGCTCAGGCTTGCACACACGCCTTGTCGTCATGTTCGGTTTGGTCGCTGTATCGCCTGCCATTCTTGTCGCCATTTTTTCCACCCTATTCCTTAATTTTGGTATCCAGACATGGTTCAGTGACAGGATACAGGAAGCCCTCGAAGCTTCGAATGCCGTCGCCACCGCCTACCTTCACGAACATCAGCAAAATATCCGAGCCGATGCCCTGGCGACGGCAAACGACTTGAACAACGAATCAGCCGCCTTGATGCGGAACCCAAAACTGTTCAACAGCTATTTGACGACGCAAGCCGGGCTCAGGTCATTTCCTGAAGCTATCGTCATCGACAGCAACGGTAAGGTTCTGGCCCGTTCGACTTTTAGTCAGGCCCTTGAATTCGGTCTTGTTCCCTCACAAGCACTTGCAGAAGCTGCAGAGGGCAAGATCATCGTTCTAACTGCTGAAAGCGATGACAGGGTGCGTGCCTTGGTCCGGCTAGGCCGTTTTGTTGACGCTTATCTTCTAATTGGCCGGTTTGTCGATCCTCAAGTTTTGGCCCATATAGAACGTACCCGTGGGGCCGTCGCAAAATATAAACGCCTAGAAGAAAAACAAGGCGGCATTCAGATCACGTTCGTAATGATCTTCGGCATTGTTACATTGATGCTGCTGTTGGCTGCCATCTGGGTCGGCTTGACATTGGCTGGTCAGCTTTCAAGGCCAATAAGCCGCTTGATTCAGGCATCTGAAAAAGTGCGTGAAGGCGAGTTGGATGTCCGCGTCGAGGAATCCACAGGAACAGATGAAATTGGCTCTCTTGGGCGTGCGTTTAACCGCATGACCAGTCAATTGCAATCACAGCAACAAGGGCTGATGGATGCCAATCGCCAACTGGATGAAAGACGGCGTTTCACTGAAACAGTTTTATCCGGCGTTTCTGCTGGCGTCATCGGCCTTGACAGCAATGGCCGCATTCATTTGCCGAATCGATCAGCCTCAGATTTGATCGGCATAGATATTGAACCCAACATTGGTGAAAATCTTGGATCTGTCATTCCGGCCATGTCCGACTTGCTGGCCCGGGCCAGAAAAAATCCTGACCGCCCGCACACCAATGAAATCCAGATTGACCGGAATGGCGTCCCCCATACGTTGATTGTCAACATGGCGGCTGAAAAGCTGGGTGGTGACGTGGTCGGGTATGTTGCTACCTTTGATGATGTTACTGAACTTCTTTCAGCACAGCGCAAGGCAGCATGGGCAGATGTAGCCAGACGTATAGCCCATGAAATCAAGAACCCGCTAACACCGATTCAGCTTTCTGCCGAACGCCTGAATCGTAAATACCTGAAACAAATAAAAGATGACCCGGAAACATTTACCGCATGCACTGATACCATCATCCGTCAAGTCAAGGACATTGGCCGCATGGTTGACGAGTTTTCATCCTTTGCACGCATGCCACAGGCAATGCTGAAAATGGAAAACATGTCCGACTTGTGCCGTCATGCAGTAACCCTAGAGCGCAACCGCCATACAGACATAGGGTACGATCTTAACCTTTCTGAAAACGAAATTATTATTTCTTGCGATAGCCGTCAAATAAATCAGGCGTTAACCAACCTTTTGAAAAATGCGGCGGAGTCGGTGCAGAAAAGATTAGAAATTGACAAAGGTAAAGGAGATCGCGGCTGGGTCTGTTGCTCCCTGAAAGAAACATTGATTGATGGGGTGTTAAAGGAAGTTTCCATAATCGTCGAAGATAATGGAGGGGGCTTGCCGATGCAGGAGAGGAGCCGTCTGACGGAGCCGTATGTGACTAGCCGTTCAGGTGGGACCGGACTCGGCCTTGCTATCGTCAAAAAAATCATGGAAGACCATGAAGGCGATCTGGTCCTTGAAGACCGAAAGGGCGGCGGCGCCAGCATTTCCTTGGTGCTCCGCCCTAGAGAGGATAACAAAGAAATAGATCAGTCCGAAGAAGCAAAAAAACTGTCAACGGAAATGGTGAACCATGGCTCTTGATATTCTGATAGTTGATGACGAAGACGACATTCGCAGCCTTGTTTCAGGTATCCTCAATGATGAAGGTTACCTAACCCGAGATGTCGCCGACAGCGACAGCGCGCTCAGTGCCATTATCGCCAGACGCCCCAGCTTGATCTTGCTTGATATATGGCTGCAGGGCAGTGAACTTGACGGGATACAGATTCTGGAAACCATCCAGAAGGACTACCCCGGCATTCCGGTCATTATGATGAGCGGCCATGGAAATATCGAAACCGCCGTCAACGCAATCAACATTGGGGCCTATGATTTCATTGAAAAGCCCTTCAATTCAGACCGGCTCTTACTGATAGCCAGACGTGCCCTAGAAGCTTCGCGCCTGCGCCGGGAAAACGAGGAATTACGACTTAGAGCAGATACCGATAATGAGTTGATTGGCAAATCCCATGCCGTCAATCAGGTGCGCCAAGCGATTGATAGGGTTGCGGTCACAAACTCAAGGGTATTAATTTCCGGCCCGGCCGGATCCGGCAAGGAAGTCACAGCCAGAATGTTGCATGATGTATCTTCACGTTCTGGCGAGCCTTTCGTGGTGCTCAACTGTGCTTCCATGGATCCGGAAAGAGTCGAAGTTGAACTGTTCGGGACAGAAAGTGCAGAAAGTAACGGTGGCGCAAAAAAGGTCGGTTTATTTGAGGCGGCGCATAATGGCACCTTGTTTCTGGACGAAATCGCAGATATGCCACTTGAGACCCAAGGAAAAATTGTCCGCGTCCTACAGGAACAAATATTTGAACGTGTTGGCGGCTCAACCCGTGTTGAAGTTGATGTTCGCGTCGTCGCCTCGACCAGCCGGAATCTTTCTGAAGAAATAGAAAATGGGAATTTTCGAGAAGATTTGTTCTATCGATTAAATGTAGTTCCCATACAAATTCCGCCCCTAAAAGAGCGCATAGAAGACATTGCTCCACTAGCCAATCAATTTATCAGCCGGGCAACAGGCACATCTGGTCGACAGGCACGCTCTTTGACCGATGATGCTATCGCTGCGCTTCAGGCTTACGACTGGCCAGGGAATGTTCGAGAATTAAGAAACGTTATAGAACGTGTCCTGATCATGTCACCGGGTGAAGCCTCGGATACAATCAGCGCCGACATGCTGCCAATGGATATCGGGAGAGGGGCCAATACTTCCGCTGGTCTTGATAATATCAGTGGTATTATGGGAATGCCGTTGAAAAAGGCACGAGAAGTGTTCGAACGTGAATATCTACATTCGCAAGTCTCGCGTTTCGGGGGTAATATCTCGCGTACGGCTGCCTTCATTGGCATGGAACGCTCTGCTCTGCATCGCAAGTTGAAAACATTAGGTGTGCAGCAAAATACGCGCCTAGAAGAACCGGTAGGAGACTGAATATGAAAATTATCGTCTGCGGTGCCGGTCAGGTTGGCTCCAGTATCGCTAGTCATCTTTCAAAAGAAAACAACGATGTAACCATCGTTGACCAGTCAGCGGAACTGGTCAGGCGCATTTCAGATACAATCGATGTGCAGGGTATTGTTGGCCATGCTTCGCGCCCCGACATTCTGGAGCAGGCCGGCGCAGCAGACGCCGATATGATCATTGCCGTCACATATGCTGATGAAGTCAACATGGTAGCTTGTCAGGTCGCCCACTCGCTGTTCGAGGTGCCTACAAAAATTGCGCGCATTCGCCACCAGAGTTATTTACAGCCAATATGGGCAAACCTGTTTTCTCGCGAGCATATGCCAATAGATGTAATTATTTCGCCTGAGATCGAAGTCGCTCGTGCCGTCACGCGTCGCTTGCAGGTCCCTGGCGCTTTTGAAATGATCCCTTTGGTCGAGGACAAAGTAAGGCTTCTGGGTGTTCGCTGTGGTGACGAGTGCCCGTTAGTGCATACCCCGCTTAAACAGCTGACACAGCTGTTCCCAGATTTAAATATCGTTATCGTCGGGATTATGCGCGGCAACCAGCCCTTCGTGCCCAAGGGCGACGACCACATGCTGCCCGGCGATGAAGTGTATTTCGTCGTCGATACTGAACATTTGCCAAGGGCCATGGCTGCCTTTGGCCATGAAGAAACTGAAGCACGTCGCCTGTTGATATTCGGGGCTGGCAATATTGGCTTGTTTCTGGCGCAGCAAATCGAAAGGGAATACCCTTGGGTCAAAGCAAAAATTATTGAAAAAGATACCGAGCGCGCCGAAAATGTTGCCGGTCGCCTCGAGAGAACCATTGTTCTCAATGGCGATGTGCTGGACCCTGAAATTCTCGAAGAGGCCAATGTCGCCGCCACCGAAACGGTTGTCGCGGTAACCAACGACGATGAAACAAATATTTTGGCATCGCTGCTGGCCAAGCGAAATGGCTGTAAACGCGCCATTACCCTTATCAATAAAAGCTCATATGAATCACTGGTCACGCCGTTGGGTATTGATGTTGTCGTCAGCCCACGAAATATCACCGTTTCGACCATTTTGCAGCATGTTCGGCGTGGACGCATCCATTCAGTCCATACCCTGCGCGAAGGCTTTGGAGAGTTAATTGAAGCCGAGGCACTGGAGACTTCACCTCTGGTCAATACGCCGTTAAAGGATGTTAATCTTCCTGACGGAGTCATGCTTGGGGCTATCGTTCGTGACGGAAAAATCATCAACCCGCGCGGCAATACGATTGTCGAAGTTAAGGATCGTATCGTCCTTTTCGCTGCCGCCGAGTCAGTGCGCAAGGTCGAAAAAATGTTTTCCGTACAACTTGAGTATTTTTAGAACAAATGTCCCGCATCGCATATGTCAACGGGCGTTATATCCCCCATCGCCAGGCCGCCGTCCATATCGAGGATCGCGGCTACCAGTTTTCCGATGGTGTGTACGAAGTCATCGCCATTCACAAAGGAACTCTGGTCGATGAAGAAGGTCACATGGTTCGCCTGGATCGATCATTAAATGAACTGGAAATCGCGTGGCCGGTCGCCCCACAGGCGCTTGGGGTTATTTTGCGTCAAGTCGTTCACCGAAACCGAATATTGAATGGCATTGTCTATCTGCAAATTACCCGTGGCGTCGCGCCCAGAAATCATGCTTTTCCAGATCATCATGACAGCGCCCTTGTGGTAACTGCACGCCATATGCCGTCATTTGATCCTGGGCAGGCCAAACGCGGCGTTGATGTGGTCACGACACCGGAAATCAGGTGGAAACGACGGGACATAAAATCTGTGTCTCTGCTGCCCAATTGTCTGGGCAAGGAAAAAGCCGTTCGGGCCGGCGCTTATGAAACATGGTTTGTCGATGATGAAGGCATGGTCACCGAAGGAACATCGTCCAACGCCTGGATTGTTACCACTGATGGAAAACTCAAAACCCGCCACACCGACAACGACATTCTCAACGGAATTACCCGTATCGCCATCCTGAAATTGGCCAGTGAAAACGGAATTGATTTTGTCGAACAGCCCTTTTCAGTGGAAGAAGCAAAAAAAGCTAAGGAAGCGTTCATTACTTCGACCACATCCTTCGTCAAGCCAGTGACCCGCATCGATGGCGACAAGGTTGGCGGTGGTAAACCGGGACAATTGGCGGCCAAACTATTGGATTATTATGCCGGTCACCTTGACTCAATGCCATCACCCTCTGGAAAGATGGTTCGTTGAACAATATTTCCCTGGAACGACCGGTTGCCATTATTTTCGACTGGGACAATACCCTGGTCGATAGCTGGCACATCATTCATGACGCCCTAAATCACACCCTTCAGGTATATGACAAGGAACCATGGACACTGGAGGAAACGAGGGCGCGGGTCCGTAAATCCATGCGTGATAGTTTCCCCGGCCTGTTTGGGGATCACTGGCAGCTAGCTGCCGATACATTCTACGAACGCTTTGACGCCATTCACATGAAAAATCTGGAGCCCTTGCCATGGGCAGGGCAGATGCTCGAAGAACTGGCCGGGCAGGGCATTTATTTAAGCGTCGTCAGCAACAAGCGTGGGCCCTATATACGCCAGGAGGCAGAACACTTGGGATGGAACAGGCATTTCGGACATATAATTGGCGCACTCGATGCCAGCAACGATAAGCCGTCTCCGGAACCTGTCGATCTGGCTTTAGCCGGCAGCGGCCATCAGCGAGGCCGGCAGGTATGGTTTGTGGGCGATGCCGATATTGACATGGAATGTGCTCATAACGCAGGATTGACGCCGATTTTGCTTAGAACAGAACCTCCTAATAAAGGCGAATTTTCGAATTATCAACCAGCCTGTCACATCAATAATTGTCAATCACTTTGCAAGCTCGTCAAAGAAATGTAAGGTATTTCCTATTCTGGTGCATTCAACCGCTGAAAACTAAGGCGGGTGAGGGGGGTGCCAAGAAAATAAACAATAACAGAAACCAAAACCGGGCTCGATTAAACGAAATGGCCCGAAAAAAACAGGGGTTACGTCATGTCACCCGAAAAGACGCAAAATGTTCAAGATGTATTCCTGAACTACATCAGAAAGCACAAAACACCGGTAACCGTTTTTCTTGTCAACGGGGTGAAACTTCAGGGAATAGTTACCTGGTTCGATAATTTCTCGGTTCTGCTATGCCGTGACGGACATACACAACTGGTCTATAAGCACGCAATTTCAACCATCATGCCCGCCGAACCAGTTCAGCTATTTGAACCTGAAAAAGAAGATACCGCTGATTAACCCCGTATACTTGTCGGATTGCAGCGTGAAGAGAATCCAGTTTTGACCGTCACCAATATAAACAGGACGGACAAATCGGACGCCGAACCCGGCAACGGTGAGCAGTGCCTTGTCATACACCCGTACATAAAATCGGGCGCTCGTGGCGCGCGCGCGCCTGAGGCGCGCCTGGAAGAAATTCTGGGATTAGCGCAAGCGATCGGTCTTGAAGTCGTCCATGCGGAAATCACCTCTATCACAAAAATTAAACCTGCAACCCTGTTTGGAAAAGGGGTGCTTGAAGATATTGGTGAGATCATATCGGGCGATCGGCCATCCAACCTAGATCAGGAATTTCATAGAATTGATATCGCCGTCATCGATGCGACGCTGACGCCGATCCAGCAACGCAACCTGGAAAGGGAATGGGGCTGCAAGGTTATCGATCGTACAGGGCTAATCCTGGAAATATTTGGGGAACGGGCGCGCACCCGTGAAGGCCGTCTTCAAGTCGATCTGGCGGCATTATCATATCAACGTTCGCGTCTGGTTCGAAGTTGGACCCATCTGGAACGTCAACGTGGCGGAGCCGGTTTCATGGGCGGCCCCGGTGAAACCCAAATCGAAACCGACCGCAGGCAGATTGACCAACGGATTACCAAGCTGCGCCGGGAACTTAAAGACGTCAAACGGACCCGCGATCTGCACCGCAAGTCACGGCGCAAGGTTCCTTATCCGATCGTTGCCCTGGTTGGCTACACAAATGCCGGCAAGTCGACCCTTTTCAATCAGTTGACTGATTCTCATGTCATGGCTGAAGACCAGTTGTTCGCGACCCTTGATCCGACCATGCGTGCGCTTGATCTCCCTTCCGGTCGCCAGATAATTATGTCCGACACGGTAGGATTCATATCGAATCTTCCTCACGAACTAATCACCGCCTTTCGCGCGACCCTGGAAGAAGTAACTGAGGCAAATCTTATCATTCATGTGCGTGATGCTGCCCATCCCGATAGTGCGGCGCAGAAAATGGATGTCATTGCCGTACTGTCCGAACTCGGACTTGACGAGCGATCCAACGATAATCGGCTTGAGGTGTTAAACAAAATTGACGTGCTGACGCCCGAAGACAGGAAAATCCTGATAAATCAGGCAGAGCGGATGGGTACCACAGTTATCGCCTTGTCGGCGCTGACTGGCGAGGGATGTCCTTCATTGCTGGAAACCATCGATCAGCAACTATCAGAAGGATTTGTCACCCACGATATTATCCTTAAACCTGCCGACGGTGCTTCATTAGCTTGGCTCTATGATCATGGTGAGGTCATTGATCGCCGGGACGATGAATTCGGAGTCCACTTGAAGGTGCGCATGGACCCGGTCAATGCCGCCCGTTTCGAACGGCGAACCTGATGACTGGTGCAAAGCTCCCCGATCATGAAAGAGTTTCGGCAATCATCCGCGAAGCGGCTAGGGACCTTATCATGCCGCGTTTCCAGCAACTCAGCCATACTGAGATCAACGAAAAATCACCGGGCGATCTGGTGACGATAGCCGACCTTGAATCCGAAAAGCGACTGGAAGATGAATTAACATCACTGTTGCCTGATTCTATATGCATCGGGGAAGAAGCCGCCGAGAGTGATCCCTCAATCCTCGACCGTATAACCGGAGAAGCCCCGGTCTGGGTCATTGACCCGCTAGACGGTACCCGTAATTTTGCCCACGGGCGTGCCCCCTTTGCCGTCATCGTCGCCCTGGTTGTGGGCGGCACCACGCAAATGGGATGGATCCACGATCCTGTCACGGATGAAACCATTTGGGCCGGGCGCGGGCAGGGGGCATGGTCTGCAGGACAACAGTTGCAGTTGGGCAAAACAAAAACAATCGCTGCCATGAAAGGATCCTTGAGCCTTCGCATTGCCCGCCGGCTTGACGGCAAGCCCGGCGTGCCGGAACAAATAAATCGGGTTGGGTGCGTTGGACGCGATTACATGGACCTTACATCAGGGAAACTCGATTTCGCACGCTATGCCTTCCGATTAAAACCCTGGGATCATGCCGCGGGTGTTCTGCTGTATGATGAAGCAGGAGGGTACAGTCGACTGATCAGGGCCAATCAACAGTATCAGGCTACTCTGCAGACATCTGCCGCCGAAAAGGCCAACGAGGTGCTAATACTTGCCCCGGACCGGGAAAGTTGTCGGCAATTGGTGGAAATGCTGGAAGATACCTAAATCCTGTTTCATCATGTGGGAAATAGACGAACGGTCATTGAAAGGCGGCATCCGGTCGCATACATATTACCGGCTTAATTTATGGAGGGAACTTTTATGTCATCCAAGAAACTCGCGTTCATCGGTCTCGGTGTCATGGGCTATCCCATGGCCGGGCATCTGGCCAAGGCGGGTCATGATGTCACTGTTTACAACCGCACCGCCGCCAAGGCCGAATCCTGGGTCAAGGAATTCGGCGGAGCGGCCGCCGCGACCCCGGCAACCGCAGCCGAAGGGGCAGATATTATCTTCGCCTGTGTCGGCAACGACGATGATCTGCGTTCCGTCAGCTTCGGCGACGACGGCATCCTTGCCGGCATGGACGAAGGCGCGATTTTTGTTGACCACACTACCGCCTCTGCCGATGTGGCGCGCGAAATTTATACTGCCGCCAAGGAACAAGACAAGGGTTTCCTGGATGCCCCGGTTTCAGGCGGACAGGCCGGCGCCGAAAACGGCATTCTGACAATCATGATTGGTGGCGAGCAGGCCGTCTTCGACGAAGCCGCACCTATCATGGAAGCCTATGGCCGTGCCGTCACCCTGATGGGCGATCCAGGTGCCGGACAGTTGACCAAGATGGTCAACCAGATGTGTATTGCCGGTCTCGTTCAGGGATTGTCCGAAGGACTCAATTTCGCCAAGAAAGCTGGGCTTGACGCCAAGCTGGTGGTCGACGTGATTTCAAAAGGTGCCGCCGGTTCATGGCAAATGGAAAACCGCGGCCATACCATGGCCGACGACAAATTCGATTTCGGCTTTGCCGTCGACTGGATGCGCAAGGACCTTGGCATCTGCATGGCGGAAGCTAAAAATAACGGCGCCAAACTACCAGTTACCGAAATCGTCGCCGGATTCTACGACAAGATTTCCGAAAACGGCGGTGGCCGCTGGGATACGTCCAGCCTGATCCGGTTGTTGAAAGACTAATATCTAACGCAAATAGAAACTCAACGATGGCGCCGGCGCGAAAACGTTGGGTATGTCCCAGATATAAATCTTCTGGCGGCCCTTGCCATTTTTGACTTTTGTCGCGTTGTGATTGACCACTTCGGCATCGGTCTTGACGCGCAATTCCCCCTGCATAGCAAGTCCGGAATCCGTAAGATGCTGGGCATTGGCCTTTGAAATAGGGGTGCCGCGCATACTGACTTCGCCGGTATTTTTGTTGTACTTGATCGAGAACATGTTCTCGTTTCGGCGTACGAAAGAAACCATGCGCGAGCGTAACAAGTCACCTTCCTTCACCCATTTGACCTTGAAATGGCCTTGCTTGAAGTAAGTAAATTCCTTGGTCGATGCATCTCGCATGAAATCGGTCTTCAGGCGTTCAATCTTTTCGGCTTCCTGTTCCTTGGTCAGTTTTCTTTCCTCAATGTCCTTATAGAGGTTTATTTCTGCCAGATACCCCTCGAAGACAATGCTGTAGGCGCCGACTCGGCTGATATCTATTTCCGCATCGAACCTGGCCGGCAGATAGCATCCGGCCAGCCCACCAACGATGAGCGCAAAAACTGCAAGGCGTAGAAGTTTTTTGGAAATCATCTTAACTTTCAGTTGAGCCCCCTGGAAAACGTGGCAAATCGTCCTTGATATCAATCCAGGGCAGGCGTTCAGCATAATGGACATGGAACTGCGGTATAAAATCGGCCGGATTTTCAAGGCTGACCGCATAGAAATGTATTTCATCTGGATACATATCCGCGTCATAGGCCATGGGCGAACCACAGTTACGGCAAAACAAGCGCCTGACACCAGGAGAAGATTCATAAACACCCGGTTCATCGCCGGTAAATCGATAGGCATCACGATGAACGCCAAAAAAGGTCGTGAAGGGTGACGATGTATTCCGCCGACAGCTTTCGCAATGGCAATGCCCCCTCCAGCTTTCCTCACCGTCATATTCAAATGTAACGCGACCACACAGACAACGGCCACGTTTCACCGGTGTATTCATTTCTTAATTCTCCAATAATCTTTTAAGGTCTTAAAAGACTACCCCCAACCATCGTTAATGGAACATAAATTTTTCCTGATGGGGTCAGGAGGCGGTTTCACGCTTGGCCCTCGGCCATAGCGCCTCCATTTCTTCCAAGTTTGATTGTTCCGGGCGTTTGCCGGTCTCGGCGACCAGTAATTCTTCCATCTTGCGGAAGCGACGTTCGAACTTGGCATTACCGTGCCGCAGAGCCGTTTCAGGATCAATTTCCAGCTTGCGGCCCAGGTTAACGCAAGTAAACAGCAAGTCGCCCAGTTCATCCTGCAGGCGGGCATCATTTGCCCCGGCATTCATCTCGGCCGCCATTTCGGCTGTTTCTTCACTGAACTTGTCCAGCACCTCTGTCGCTTCGTGCCAGTCAAAGCCTACCCGGGCGGCGCGCTTTTGTAGCTTCAGGGCACGGGTCAGGGCGGGCAGGCCAGTGGTCACCCCGTCGAGGGCGCTGTGGTTGGTATTTTCACTTTTTTCCTGCCGCTCGCGGGCCTTTTGATCTTCCCATGCGGCAGTCTGGGCCTCGGCAGTGGCGATGTCGGCATCGCCGAAAACATGGGGATGACGGCGCACCAGTTTGTCGCTAATCGCATTGGCAACGTCAGTAAAGGTGAATATCCCGGATTCTTCAGCCATGCGGGCATGAAATACCACTTGCAACAACAGATCACCCAATTCGTCGACCAGGGCCGCCATGTCGTTTTGTTCAATCGCCTCAGCGACTTCATAAGCTTCTTCGATGGTGTGCGGGGCGATCGTGGCGAAGGTCTGCTCCACATCCCAAGGACACCCCTTTTCCGGATCCCGCAGCAGGGCCATAAGGTCAATCAGGCGGGTAATGGGGTTTTCGTCATTCATGTCTTCAACATTTCCAACTCGGAAGAAATCGTCGCCAGCACGCCTTCCCAATCACCCAGGCTTTGCTGGCGGTACAAGCGCATGCCTGGATACCAGGGTGTTTCAGTTATATCCGCCATCCATCTGAAATCGTGGATTCGAGATAACGGCATCCATACCGGCACGCCAAGGGCGCCGGCAAGGTGGGCGCACGAAGTATCGACCGAAATCACCAAATCCATTTGCTCGACAAGGGTTGGCAGGACGTTCATCGGCGTCGGCAGGGCGCTCAGATATGAGCCGAGATCGTTGACCCGGTCGGCAAGACAAGCCTCCTCCAGATCAGCCGAGCGGGGGCCAACCTGAAGACTGTGAAAACGGAAATCATCTGTAGAAACCAATTTTTTAAAATCGGAAATTTCACATGAACGGTTGCGGTCATTCACGTTCTTGGGGCTTCCGGCCCAGACGATGCCGATATCAAGATTTGCGTGGGGCTCTATTTTGATAGGCCTTTCCAATCCATCGGTCGTGAGGTAGGGAATATTTACAGGCACGCTGTCAACGCTCGTCCCCATTATTCCCGGAAGGTCATACAACGAGGCGTGAACGTCAAAATCGGGCCGGGGAGCTCCCTGAACAATCAGGGTGTCAATTTCCTTGATCCCGGAAAACAGGACCTGCAAGGGTCCTTGGCATTCGACGACGACATGGCCCCCCAGTTCCTTGATCATCGGGACATATCGAATGAACTGGATACTGTCGCCAAGGCCCTGTTCGGCATAAAGCAGAATCGTCTTGCCGGCCAGCGGCGCGCCGTCCCATTCCGGTTGGGGGAAAGAAAGCCTTGACGAACGCCAGGAAAATTCCCGCCAGCCCTCCTGCATTTCACCAAACATTAGCAGGGTCATGCCCAGGTTCATGTGGGCCTCGGCGAAACCAGGGTCTAGGAGTATGGCTTTGCGAAAAAACCCAAGGGCGTCTGCGTGAAGTTCCATATCTTTGTGCAAAACACCGATGCTGTTGTTGGCGTGGGGGCTGTTAGGATTGATGTTGAAAGCTGTCAAAAGGGCCTGGCGGGAATCTTCCAGATTGCCCGAAAGCCGATAGGCATTTCCCAAGGATACAAACCCATCCGCATATTCCGGGTTAATCTGTGTCGCGCGAAGACAATATTCGATTGCTTCTGGTAGCATTCCGGCTTCGGTCAGGGCCAGGCCAAGGTTATTGCAGGCCTCGGCATAATCGGGCTTCAACTCCAGCGCCTTGAGATAGCTTTGGCGCGCATCATCCAGCATTCCGGCGGCCCTTTGGGCATTGCCAAGGTTCTTGTGTGTCTCGGCATCAGCTGGATTAGCCTGTACGGCCTTGGCGATCAGAACAATCGCTTCATCATTCCGGCCTCGTTGATGTTGAATGACGCCAAGCAGATGATTGGCAAAATGATTATTGGGCTCTTTGCTCAATACCTGAAGATACAGCTTTTCGGCATCATCAAGCCGTCCGGCCTGTTGAAGGTCGATTGCCGTTTCCAGCAGTTTTATCAACATCTGTTGGGGATTTCCGGTCGAGAAGGGGGGAGATATTGTGACATACCCTTATTATCCGGGCCGGGGGCAAATGCCGCAAGCCTCGTTTATTTGTTCCAACGAAAGAAAAGGGGCTTTATATTCCATTACCGTTCGTTTTCAGCCTGAGTCCGGAGAACAATATTTATGACATGGCCTACTCAGCCAGATGGCACCGTAGACTGGGCCCTTGTTTTTAACGCCCCCGATACAGGGCTGATTCCCATGGTTCATCGTGCCGATACGCTTGAAAAGCTTCAGGCCTGCTACCACGTAGTGATCCTGGGGCTGTTCTCCCGCAATTCAGACGTCGATATCCGCAATGAATATCTTCACGCCATGGACCACTATTACGGCCTTTACGAGAACGAAACTGATCTGCCCGGCCTGAAAACCAAAATCTCTGGCCTGTTACAACAAATCATGCACGAACGAATTGATCGGGCCAAAATGTACGGTAAACTGAAAGAAATCGGTGACGAACGCCGTATGCCTGAAGATAATCCGTTAAAATCCCTGTCTTTCCTTAAGGATTGACCCATCATATGAGTTGGCCGACCCTGCCTAACGGGATACCGTCTTTATGGACCCGAATACCGGACTGGTCGCCATAATGGACCGTGCCGAAACGGTTGAAAAACTGTAGGCGTGCTATCACGTCACCATTCAGGGGCTTTATTCGCGAAAATCCGACGCATATATCCGCAACGAATATCTGCACGCCATCGACCAGTATTTCGTGACCAGCCAGGATAACAGTCACCTGATCGGCCTTAAAACGAAGATTCGCATGCTTCTGCATAGAATCTTGTTTGATCGTACCGAGCGCGCCGCCAAATACGTCAAACTGAAGGAAACCGGCGACGAACGCCGTATGCCTGAAGACGCTCCGCTGACACCCCTGAAAATTCTCAACGAGGGTGCAGGGCTTTTCTAGAAATTATTTCTTAGAGCTATTTTTCTGGGGAAGGTGGGAGCACTTCTTACCTGACGGCCGAGGCTTTAAAGAGGTTTCCATGCCACACCATAAATCGCATAATGTATATTATGGAAAATTGTATGTTATTATTTAATAACAGAAGGGTGGTATCGTTAAATGGTTCTTTTTGTAGTTATCTAAGGGCTCCAAACAGGCGCCCGGGTCAGGCCACGATGACCATACCGTCGTAGGCTGGCTCGACGCCATCAGGCAATCGATCGCGCAAGGTTTGGTAATCGAAAAGAGGGCTGAGATGAGTCAGTACGGCCCTACCCGGCTTAATGCGATCAATCCATTCCAGCGCCTTATCCACATGGGCATGGGTGGGATGCGGACTATCTGCCAGCGTGCCGATGATCCAGGCCTCAACGCCCTCCACCGCCGTGAACGATTCCTCCGGTAGCTCGACCACGTCCGTCGAATAGGCAATCGGCCCGAAACGGAAGCCCAGAGTCCGGCAGAAACCGTGATCTTGGTCGAAAACCTCTATATCGATGCTGCCGACGCGGAATTTCTGCCCGGGAGCTAAAATGTGCGGAATAAGGGTCGGTTTGTAATAAGTCGTCGCATCTTCGGCCATGGGCTCGAAAACATAGCCGAAACGCTCTTCGGTCGACGCCATGGTCACGGCATCGGCATAATAGTCGAGTGGCCCGTCCATAACCCGATTGATTGGCCTTAGATCATCAATCCCGTTCATGTGGTCGGCGTGAAAATGGGTGAGCAAGACCGCATCAAGCCTGGAAACGTCAGCATTCAGCAGTTGTTGGCGCAGATCGGGTGAAGTATCGACCAGAAGGGCTGTATCACCTTCCTCGACCAGAATCGAAGGCCGAAGACGCCGATTGCGCGGGTTCTCCGGATCGCACTTGCCCCAGCCATAGCCGACAGCCGGGGTGCCGCTGGAGCCGCCACAGCCGAGGATGGTCACTTTCATGCTGCTTTCGCCTTGGTAAACAGCCGGAAAAAATTATCGGTTGTGGCCTGTGCCAGCTCTTCCAGGCTGACCCCCTTTATTTCAGCCACTTTTGCCGCAGTATGGGCGGTAAAGGCTGGCTCGTTACGTTTGCCGCGCTTTGGGATCGGGGCCAGATACGGGGCATCGGTCTCGACCAGAATTCGGTCCAGCGGCACGTCGCCGACGATATCGCGCAATTCATCTGCCGTTTTGAAGGTGACGATGCCCGAAAGCGAGATGTAGAGCCCAAGATCGAGGGCCATTTTCGCCAGATTGCGGGAACTGGAAAAGCAATGTAACAAACCCGTAAATGCCCCCTTCCCGTGCTCGTCCTTCAGAATATCGGCCATATGGTCATCGGCATCGCGGGTATGGATAATCAGCGGTAGACCGGCCTGCCGCGCCGCCCCGATATGGGCTCGAAATTGGCGCTGTTGCACGTCGCGAGGGCTGTGGTCGTAGAAATAATCGAGTCCGGTCTCGCCGAAACCGATGACTTTCCCATGATCGGCCATGCGAATCAGGTGTTCCGGCGTCACCTCTGGCTCATCTGCTGCATTATGGGGGTGGATACCGACGGTGCAGAAAATGTTGTCGTGGGCCTCGGCAATGGCCCGCACCTGCTCGAATTTGGTGACGTGGGTGCAGATGGTCAGCATATGGCCTATTCCGGCGTCCCGGGCCCGCTTTAAAACATCATCGAAATCTCCTTCGAAATCGGGAAAATCCAGATGGCAGTGGCTATCGACCAGCATGGTTCAGCCTTCTTCCTCAACATGACGCGGGAATACACCTTCCGGCTTCGGCAGCGCGGTGCCGGAGACCAGCCAGTCGTCCAGATACTTAATCTTGCGGTGATCCGGGCTAACCGCCAGTTGATCGAGCATTCGGTCCATGGAGCCGGGCATGAACGGCCAGAGCACGATAGCTATTTGGCGGATGGTCTCTGCCAGCACATACAGCACGGTGCCCATGCGCGCCGTGTCCTCCTTGGCCAGTTTCCAAGGTGCCTGTGCATCGACGTATACGTTTGCAGCTCGAATCGCTTGCCACACTGCTTCCAGATATAGGTGAAACGTCTGACCGTCCATGTGGGCGCGGAGCCCCTCACGCAGTCCGCTGATCCAAACGATCAACTCCCTATCCTCGCTGGTAAAGTCGCCAGGCTCAGGTACCGCACCATCACAGTTCTTGGCGACCATGCTGAGCACCCTTTGCGCCAGATTTCCCAGATCATTGGCCAGTTCGCCGTTCATGCGGTTGACCATGGCGGTGTGCGAGAAGTCGCCATCGTTACCGAACGGCACTTCGCGCAGCAGGAAATAGCGCACCGGGTCGAGTCCGTATTGATTGACCAGATCATGGGGTGCGATGACATTGCCCAAGGACTTGGAAATCTTCTGGCCCTCGTTGGTCCACCAGCCGTGGGCGTAAATGCGCTTCGGCGGGGCCAGCCCTGCAGCCATCAGGAATGCAGGCCAGTAAATGGCGTGGAAGCGCACGATGTCCTTGCCGACCATGTGCAGGTCGGCCGGCCAGTAGGTAGCGTATTCTCCAGTCTCGGTTTCCGGGAATCCCAAAGCCGTGATGTAGTTAGTCAGGGCGTCCAGCCACACGTACATGATATGCTCATCATCACCCGGCACCGGCACCCCCCACTTGAACGTGGTCCGGGATACAGAGAGGTCGCGCAAACCGCCCTTGATGAAGCTGGTGACCTCGTTGCGACGGCTCGCAGGCGCGATGAAATCAGGGTTGGCATCATAGAATGCCAGCAATCGATCACCCCAGGCCGACAGTTTGAAGAAATAGCTTGGCTCCTCTACCCATTCGACCGGCGCGCCGGACGGTGCGACCTTGGTGCCGTCAGGGCCCTTAGAGAGCTCGCCTTCATCGTAAAAGGCTTCGTCGCGAACGGCGTACCAGCCGGCGTAGCTGCCAAGGTAAATTTCGCCCTTATCCATCAACCGCTTCCACAAACCCTGACAGGCGTGCTTGTGGCGCTCTTCCGTGGTGCGGATGAAGTCGTCGTGGCTGAAATTCATGAACTCGGCCAGATCGCGGAAATTCTGTGACACCCGGTCGGTGAAGGCTTTCGGGTCGACGCCTGCGGCGGCGGCCGATTTTTCCACTTTCTGACCGTGTTCGTCGGTGCCGGTCAGAAACTTGACGTCATAGCCGTCAAGCCGCTTGAACCGAGCCAGCACATCGCAGGCCAACGTGGTGTAGGCATGGCCGATATGCGGGGCATCGTTGACGTAATAGATCGGCGTCGTGATGTAATAGGGCTTTGGCCCGCTCATTCAAACGTCTCCCAGGGATGGCTTAAGTTCAAGGCTTGGCAGCGCCTTGCAGCGCCAGAAATATGCCGACCACCGTTTGCCTACGGTCCAGATTGACGGCATCGGTTCTGTCGAGCAGGTGATTGATCTTTTCCCATACCTCCAGCCAGCGATCAAGGTTACTGGCATTGCTCGTTTTTGACAGCTCCACTATACGCCGTCCGAGCCATGCCCTGAGTAAGTCACCAAAGGTGTGAAAGGCGCTGTCCGCCCCGGCTTTACCAAGACGCCCGGACAAGTCATGCATGGCCCCGATGTCCAGGTCCGGCAGTCGGTCCAGCAACCCGGTTAACTCGCGGTAGAGCTCCACACCCCCTTCTGCCTCCAACTCCAGAGCCCTTCCGATGCTGCCCTCGGCAAGAAGCGCCAGGTCGGTAGCGTCCTCAGGGTTCATGTCAGGGTGATGTTCGAGCAGCAACCGCACCACCGTGTCTTCGGGCAACGGCGACAGTGGCATTTTCAGGCAACGGGACCGAATGGTCGCCAGCAACCGTCCTGGATTGTGGCTGATCAAAAGCAAAAGCGCCTTCTTCGGCGGTTCCTCCAGCACCTTTAGGACGGCGTTGGCAGCATGACGGTTCATTTCATCGGCACAGTCTATGATGACGACACGCCATCCACCCTCAGCCGGTGTTAGCGACATGAAGTCGGCAATGGAACGCACGTCCTCGACAATGATTTCGGTGCGTAATTTGCCTGTTTTCTCGTTGATGGTGCGCGTGACCACCCTCAGATCGGCATAACCGCCGGCGGCGATGCGCATGAATACTGGATGATCCGGGGCCAAATACAAGCCCCCTCCACCTTTATCAACCGGCAGGGCATCTCCAAATAGCCCCCCTGCCTCTTCGTTTCCTTGCGCCAGTATGTGGCGTGCGAAACGGTACGCCAGCGTCGCTTTCCCAATCCCCCGGGGGCCGGTGATCAGCCAGGCGTGGGCCAGACGGCCTGAGTCAAAAGCATCAAGAAATGATCTTTCCGCCCCCTCGTGTCCGACCAGACCTGAATTTGCGGCCGGATGCAGAGGGGCGTCTTCATCTTGCCTGTCTGGCACGGCGTTCATGGCAGTTCTACGCCTAACCTTTGGGTAACGACTGCACACACCTGGGCAGCGACGGCTTCAATATCGCCAGCGCCATCGATGATGGCACAACGTTGCGGTTCCTTTTCGGCAATTTCCAGAAACCCTTTACGTAAACGCTCGTGAAAATCGCGCCCCATGCGCTCATACCTGTCTTCACCGTTGCCGCGACTGGCGGCACGGGCCAAGCCGGTATCGAGATCAATATCCAGGATAATTGTCAGATCAGGCTTGAAATCGCCGAGTACCAGTCGGTGCAGTCGGGCAATGTTTTCCCCATCAAGCCCATGGCCGTACCCCTGATAGGCGGTGGTCGAGTCGGCAAAGCGATCTGAGATAACCCATTTACCGGCCTCAAGAGCCGGGCGCACGGTCCGCTCCATATGTTCGAGGCGGGCCGCGTAGTTGAGCAGTGCCTCGGTCATCGGCGTCCAGCGGCCAACATCGCCGTTGACCAGAAGATTACGGATTTCTTCTGCTCCCGGGGCACCGCCCGGCTCTCGCGTGGTGACCACATCAATACCAGCAACGCCGAGGACATCGGCGAGGCGTTTGACCTGGGTCGATTTACCGGAGCCTTCGCCCCCTTCGAATGTAATGAATTTTGACAACCGGCCTCTCCAGGCATCAGGCAACCGTTTACCCTGAACTGCCCCACAGGATATGCCGGAAAGCAGCTCCCAGTCGCCCGAAAAGTCCTAATTGCTCGACATCGGCAGCGGCGACCAGCGGCACCTGCACCGGATCCATGCCAGGAACGTTGATATTCAGTGTTGCCATCTGCTGCCCTTTCTTGATCGGTGCCGGTAACGGCCCCTGGTAATTAACCGTCACCTTCATATCGCGCCGCGATTTTTTCGGCAGCGTCAGGGTCAAATCTGCCTCAACAATCAGCTGTACCGTCGGCTGACTGCCGAGCCAGACTTGTGCTTCCTCAAACACTTCACCGGACTTTAACAGCGCGTAGTTATCATATTCGCGAAACCCCCAATCGAGCAGACGTTGCGGTTCAGCCGAGCGTTCCTTCTTGCTGGCCAGGCCGTTGACCACAAGAATCAGCCGCCGGTCTCCGCGAACGGCGGACGAGGTCAATCCGTATCCTGATTCTTCCGTATGACCCGTTTTCAGGCCATCGACGCCCATATTTTTGTATAGCAGCGGATTACGGTTGCTCTGGCTGATACCGTTGTAGGCAAAGCTGGTTTCCGCGAAATAGCGGTAATAGTCAGGGAAATCTTTGATTGTATGTTTTGCCAGGACGGCGAGATCCATTGGCGACATTCTGTGTTCCGGATTCGGCCAACCGGTTGCATTTTTGAATGTGCTATTCTTAAGACCTATCTGACGACCGCGTTCGGTCATTTCAGCAGCAAAATTTTCCTCGCTGCCGGACAATCCTTCGGCAACGACAATACAAGCGTCGTTGCCTGACTGAATAATGATGCCACGCAGTAGATCTTCAACCGAAACCCGCTTTCCGGGCTCCAGAAACATGGTTGAACTGCCGCTTTTGACGCCACCCGTGCGCCAGGCATTTTCGCTGACCAGAAAGGTGTCGTCCAGCGACAGGCGCCCATCACGCAGGCGATCGAACACCATGTAAACGGTCATCAGCTTGCTCATGGAAGCCGGCGCCATGGGTTCGGCGGCATTCTTGTCTATAAGCAGGGTCCCGGTTTCGGCATCCATCAGCACCGCGCTTTTGGCAATTGTTTCGACCGCTCCAGCCGAAAACGTCACCATCAGTAAAAGAGCTGATATCAAGGCAAGATGGCCGCACTTGGAAGAAAAATGTCTTTGCATGACTATCCTTGAACGTTTTTGAGTTCATTCCCGATGTGAATACACATTATGAGGCGATTCGGGCGAAAAAATGATTATTTGTCGATAATTGTTCTGGCATCGGTATATCCGGCCTTAAAGATCGTCTCAAGCATACGGTCAGCCTCAACGACGCTGGACATAGGTCCGACACGGACTCGGAAAAGATCACGTCCATTGATCAGCACCGGCGATATCCTGATTGGCCCCAGCTTGATCAATCTGGCATGAACCCGGTTAGCATTATCGAAGTTGGAAAAAGCCCCAATCTGGATAAATATTTGTGTTTCGCTAACCGGTTCAATGCTGACGACACCAGCCTCAGGTAACAGAGCTGTCTTTCTGATAGCTACGGGCTGTTTTTCCACTGCGGGTGGGGGTGCACTGGCAACGCCGGGCTCTGCCCCTGGGGGAGCCAGGTTTTCAGAGCTGACCGTGGCCTTGGGCAGACTATCGACCGTTATCGGCGTGTCGACTTCGGCCCCTCCTGTCTCTCCTTTCAAGCGCGAAGCAAGGGCGCGACTTTCATCGGCCAAAATGCTGACCCGGACCCGCGCCGTGCCATTTCGCTGGAATCCGAGAAGTTGCGATGCCCGGCGCGACATATCGATGATCCGGCCATGGGCGAAGGGGCCGCGATCGTTGACCCGAACATTCAGCGAGCGTCCATTTTCAAGATTGGTGACGCGAACAAAGCTTGGCATGGGAAGAGTCCGGTGGGCGGCCGAAATCTCATTCATGTCGAAGATTTCGCCGTTCGCCGTCTTGCGACCGTGAAATTTATCCCCGTACCATGAAGCGATACCGGTCTCGTCGTATTCAAAATTTTCGCTCGGGTAATACCAGACATCCTGAATCTGGTAGGGCTTGCCGATTTTATAGCCGCCGCTGGCTGCCTTATCCTCTTTGCCGGCTTTCTTTACGGTATAGGCAAGGAACTGTGTCTCGGCACAGGCGCTAACAAAGACGCCAGCAACAACAATCAGTGCCCAACGTGACAATGAACGGGCAATATTTCGACTTCGCGCCGGATTTTGGATCATCTACCAGATCGCCATAAATTATTTAAAAGCACACACACGATATGGTGGCCGAGTAAACCAAACCTTAAGCATAAGGTAATTTTATTGACCGCCGATGCGGTCTGCCAGCGAGCCGACGGCGACTGCAAAATAGGTCGAGCGGTTCCATTTCAGGATCGTCCGGTAGTTATTGTAAATAAGATACGCGGCACTGCCCGGCCCATCCGAGAGCACAACCGACGACGGTAGGTCGCGTGCCGGCAAATTATCGCCGCCCAAGCGGCGTACGCCCAGACGTTGCCATTCATCAATCGGCTTGATGACCTTCAGGTCAGCCAGTTTCGGATCGAACCCATCCGGCAACTGTACAGCTCGGCCCCAGGTTTGATCGACCTTCCAGCCAGATTTAGACAGGTAGTTGGCGGCCGAAGCAAAGACATCGGCCTTGGTCGTCCAGATGTCCTTGCGCCCGTCACCGTCTTGATCGACGGCAAAATTCAGAAACGAAGAGGGCATAAACTGGCACTGGCCCATGGCGCCGGCCCACGAGCCGACCATGTCTTTCGGCGCTATATGGCCGCCGTTGAGTATTTTCAGGGCATTAAGAAGTTCTTTCCTGAAATAGGCGCTGCGCCGCCCGTCATAAGCCAGGGTTGCCAGCGACGGAACTAGGGGAAAGCCGCCGGTGATGCGGCCAAAATCAGTTTCGATGCCCCAAAAAGCAACGATGAAACGTGGCTGAACGCCAAATTTGCGGCCTATTTCTTCAAGCAGCGCCCTATTTTCATTCAGCTTCTGGCGGCCTTTTTTGACTCTTGCTTCGGGCACGACGCGGTCAAGATACTGCTTGAAGGTAAGTGTGAATTCCGGCTGTTTGCGGTCCAGTTCAAGGACCCGCGGGATTGTTTTGATGTCATCAAGTGCGGCGGAAAGAATTTCTTCCCGGATTCCCTTCGCTGCGGCCTCCGCCCGAAATTCCTTAAGCCACACAAGGAATGATTCCGTCGGGGCTTTCCCATCGTCTTTGACGGTATGAGCCAAGGCCGGAATTGAGCCAAAAACACAGAAAATGGTCGCCAATACAAAAACGCGAACGCCGCCCCTGCCCCATCCGTTTGAATTCATCGCTGATCTTCCTTAATCCGCATTGCTTGGAAAAAACCGTTAAACCCTTTTGCCATAGCAAACCTTGCGGGGCAATTAAGAAGGCGCCGGGAACAAACTGCCCGTCTTGCCGGTCAACCGGTAAAAAACAAGCCCTAACCATTCATGGATGGCGGCAGATAGTTCGTTTAGTCCACCACGCAGATTGAATTTCAACTGGAAACCCTCGTCACCGCGATATTTGTAATGAACCGGATATGCCACAATCGGCCATCCGGCCTGACGAAAGACACCAATGGCCCTAGGCATGTGGAATGCAGAGGTTATCAATATCCATGTCTCGGCCGGTCCGGGGGCAACCATTTCATGAGTCAGAACTGCATTTTCGTAGGTGTTGCGGGAGGCACCTTCGAAAAGAACCCGATCAACATCAAGACCGAGCGCCGTAAGCAGCGGGCCGACAACATCCGCTTCCTTAATGTTTTGAGTCAAAAGTTTTCCAGAACCACTTGTAAAAACACGTTTCGCATCCGGGTACTTTTTTGAGAGATCGGCCAGGGCGAACAATCTTTCGATGCCGCCGCCTATTGATATCTGGCCACGCGAACGGCTCACCACCTCATCAACAACACCGCCAAGAACAATGATTCCATCGACTTGGGCCGGCAACTCCCGCATCACCGGAAAACGATTTTCCAACGCCAATGTCATCGGCCGACCGATAGGAAAAACCGCTACAATCAAGGCAAAAAGGGTCGTCATCCGTAAAAGAAGAACACCCCGCCCCTTCGTTCCGTTGGTGAAAGTCAGGATGGACCCGACAACCAGCGCCAACAAAAGCAGATTCCCCGGATCGACAAGGAACCACAAAATCTTGGAAAGATAAAAGAACATCCTCGGGTGATACCCCCTGATGGGCAAGTGAGCAACCGCAAATCAAGTCATTGCAAGTATTCGCATATGCTATTTTTCCCTGTGATATCAAATATTTTAGACATCTTCTGTGGTTTTATCTGTTAATCAGATGCGGGGTCACCTGAGAAAGCTTTTAAATGCCTGACAAAGACAATTATCTACGCGGAATAACCATGTCGGCAGCGGGAATGGTTATTCTCAGCCCCGATGGTTTGCTGCTGCGTCTGGTCGAAAATGCTTCTGTCTGGGACGTTATTTTCTACCGCTCAATATTTCTGTCCATGGTACTCGGCGGTTACCTGCTTTACAGGCACCGTCTCGGCATCATCAGTATCTGGCAGCGTATGGGAAAGACCGAAGCCCTTGCGGTAATTCTGATGACCGGCAGTAATCTCAGCTTCGTCGGCGCCATTGCCAATACCAGCGTCGCCAATACCTTGGTCATATTGGCAACCATGCCCTTGTTCAGCGCTATTCTGGGTTGGCTGATCATCGGTGAGCCCGTAAAACCAAGGACATGGGTATCGATTGTACTGGCGATTACGGGCATCATCATCATTTTTTCCGGGTCCATGGGCGGTGGCAACTGGCTTGGAGACACGCTGGCTCTGGCGACGGCATTCCAGCAGGGCCTCAATCTTGTGGTTATTCGCAAGGCCAAGGAACGCGACATCATGATGCCGGCGCTATGTATGTCCGGCTTGCTTGCTGCAGCACTGGTGGTGCCGTTTGCCGAACCGATGTCCGTCAATGCCCATGATCTTGGTGTCCTGGTTCTGATGGGCGCCATCATCGTTCCTATTGCACTGGTCCTGTTCTTAGGTGGCGCGCGTCATGCGCCGGCGGCCGAGGTCGCCTTGCTATCATTGATCGAAACGGTGCTTGGCCCCTTGTGGGCCTGGATCGGCGTTAATGAAATGCCGGACGTTCTGTCTTTTATCGGCGGATTTGTCGTTATTATCGCCGTAGCCACCAATGCATGGCTCGGCATCAGGTCACGGCACATACCCATCAATGGATAGCAAGCCAGAATCCCCCCTGATTGGCCCCCTGGCCGCCATCACGGCATTCAGCCTTTGGGGAGGGTATCCCCTATATTTCAAGGCGATAAAGCATGTTCCTGCATTCGAGATTATGTCGCACCGGGTCATCTGGACCGTTTTGTTCCTGGGCATCGTGTTGGTGTTGCGTGGCAGGATGTCGGAAGTTCGAAGAGTCTTTGCCGATTTAAAATTGCTCAGAACTCTGATGCTCAGTTCTCTACTGGTTTCCGCCAACTGGTTGGTCTTCATCTGGGCCGTCGGCCAGGAACGGGTTTTGGAAACAAGCCTCGGCTATTACATAAACCCCCTTGTCAGCGTCGCTCTTGGCATGATTTTTCTTAAGGAACGGTTGAACCGCTGGCAATTTCTGGCGGTAGCGCTGGCGGTTCTGGGAGTCGGCAACATGGTCGTGCAGTTCGGCGCTCCGCCCTGGGTCGCCCTGTCACTTGCCTTCCTGTTTGGCATTTACGGCCTTGTCCGCAAGGTCGCACCGGTCGGCTCGTTTACTGGCCTTTTTGTTGAAACCCTGTTGATCGCGCCGCCAGTTCTTGCCTATCTGATTTATCTGGCCATTGATGGCTCTGGCTCATTTTTGGCCGTTGACCGGACGACGGATACACTGCTGGTGTTTTCCGGCCTGTTGACCGCTGCGCCCCTGGTGCTGTTTGCGTTTGCCGCCAAGCGCCTGCGGTTATCTTCGGTCGGTTTCTTCCAGTATATTGCCCCGACCGGACATTTCCTGATCGCCGTATATATCTTTACCGAACCGTTCACCGACGCCCACCTGATCACCTTTGGGCTGATCTGGCTGGCACTGGCCGTATACAGCGTCGATAGCATCACCGAACGGCGCCGGAACAGAAGCTGACAAATTCAATGATTACGGCTCAAGACGCCAAAATCTTGTCTGCCGAACGCCCGACGATACTGCGGTAAAGTTCAGGATCTGTGGCACCTTCCGATCCAATAACCAAAACCCGACTTTCCCCTGTCAATCCAAGGGCGTCGGCCAGGGCCCTGTCCTTGCCCGCTGCCAGCACCACGGCCAATCCGGCAACGGCCGATTCACCGGCAACGATGGCCGTATCGCCAGGCTCCGGATTGGCCAAGCGGCGCATGGCATCGGCCGCCATATCATCGGGAATGGTCAGGAAATCATCCGTACCGGGTGCCAGTATATCCCAGGCAATCAATGAAATTTCGCCACATGACAAACCAGCCATAATGGTTTCCAAATCGCCGGAGGCATTGCTTGGCCTGCCCGCAAGGGCGCTTTGAAACAGGCAATCGGCGCGTTCAGGTTCAACGATGACAAAACGCGGACGGTCTTCTCCGAAAGTTTCCCAAAAATGCCCGACAACGGCACCGGCCAAGCCGCCAACCCCGCCTTGCAGGAAAACATGTGTTGGAATTTCGCCAATGGGTAATTGCTCAAGGACTTCCTGAACCATCACCGTATACCCCTGCATAACAATGCCAGGGATTTCCATATAGCCATCGTAGGAAGTATCTGAAACGACGATCCAGCCTTCGCGCTCGGCATCAATGGCGGCAATGCGCACCGACGCGTCATAATCACCATCACAGCGGCGGACTTCGGCGCCGAAAGCCTCGATCGCCAGCTTGCGTGCCTCGCTGACTCCTTTGTGAATGTATATGACGCAGCGACAGCCGGCCATTTGCGCTCCCCAGGCGACGGAACGGCCGTGGTTGCCATCGGTGGCGCAGGCGACGGTCACTTCATCTGGATTACAGCCCTTAAGCAGACGTTTCACAGCATAGGCACCGCCAAGCGCCTTAAAACTGCCAAGGCCAAAACGGTCGCCCTCATCCTTGTAATAAAGCCGCCCGATACCAACGACTGCGGCCAGGCCGGACAGATCGTGCAAGGGCGTTTGCCCATAACCGGGCCAGCAAGAAATTTCAGAGAAAGCCTCGTCATAGCCTTTCCGTGAAACAACATGGCTTGCCGGCGGGCCATAGGCGGCTGACTTGTCTGCTTTAAGCGTGTTGTGATGAAGCTGCACGGCCTCATAGGTCGTTCCGCTGGATATAGCCATCTCTTTGGCCCCCTGAAATTTGAGAGATTATTTCATGGACCGGTTGCCGCATCCAGCCCCCGGTTCACATTTAATTAACCTCTTGCCCCATATGGTTTAAGTATCGGTGCATGTGTGCCGGATCAGCCGGGGTAAAAAAATACTATAAACCGGTTGAAGCGACATTTTATTCGAGAAAGGAATAAACTATGTCAGCCCATGAAGTTAAGTCAGGTATGTTGCGCCTTTCCAGAAGGATCGCGCGCGTCTTTGGATACCGCTTTGATCATCCTGCCGAAGTCATCGTACAATTTCCACTGCACGCGCTTCGATAGACCATATAGCCAGCCAGCTATTTCAACACTATAACAAACAGCATTTTTTCTGTTAGTGTTGTGACGCTAATGGATGGGGTATGCGTGATGCAGGGAATTTATAAGCACCGCAAATTTTTTTTGGTCGGCCCGTGGTTTTTTGCATCGGCTTTGCCCGCCTACGCCCAGGGTACTGAACCGTTAAATAATGTTCATGAAACGATTGCAGGACTCGCTCCAAACCTCATCTTTCTCATCATCCTCGGCCTTATCCTGCTCGTCGCCAAACGCAACAAGCAGGGAATGGATGTGCCCCTGAAGTGGTCGTTTTTTTCGTTCAAGGGCCGCATCAACCGCAAGGCCTATTGGCTTAAGGGGGTAGTCCCCGTCTCGATGATTATGCTTGCTGTCCAGCTCACCATGAGCCTGACCATGCTGCCAATTCTTTATTTTATGGGAGAACAAGGCGCTCTCCTGGTTATCTCCGTTATGGTCGTATTCCTGGTGCCGCTTGTCGTGTTCCAGATGTGGACAGGCTTGGCTCTTGCCTTCAAACGCATTCACGACAGAGGCCGTTCTGCGTGGTTTCTGTTGCTCGGCCTAATTCCTTTTGTAAATTTCTGGGTGATGATTGAGGTTGCCTTCCTGCGCGGCACAGAAGGTGACAACGACTATGGCCCCGACCCACTGGTCAGCAACCCATTTGTGGTTGCCAACATCGGAGAACCCTCAACAAACAATATGGAGTCTTCGGCCTCGAATAAATATAAGAAATCTTTTTTTGCGAAAGAGGAAAAACCCCATGCCGAGCCCCGTGAGCCAGAGGACTCCCGCTCTATTATCAAAAACCGCCTTGGCTCCGACATGTTTGCGGAAGATATTTCTGGTCCTGATTCAGGAACATCAGGCATGGATAATGAATGAACCAGCCTCTGCCTGAAGAACTTAGGGGCTGGAACTGGGGCGCGTTCCTGCTCAATTGGGTCTGGGGTCTCGGCAATCGGACCTATATTTCCTTTTTGGTCTTCATTCCCGTTGCCAATATTATCATGCCGTTTGTGCTGGGTGCGAAAGGTAACGAATGGGCATGGCACAACGACAACTGGCACGATGTGGAACATTTCCGCCGCGTCCAGCGAAACTGGGCCTGGGTCGGTGTCGGTAGCTATATCGCCATAATTTCTTTCGTCTCCATTATCCTGTTCTCCATATTCGCCGCCTTTAAATCCAGCATCCCTTATAACAAGTCCCTGGACATGGTGCGCAGCGACACCCGTGTTGAAAGAGTTTTGGGTTCGCCGATTGTTCAAACCGGCTGGCTGATGTCGGGCAACATAAATATCAGCAACGACGGCGGAAATGCGGCAATTTCCTATGATATTGGGGGGCCAAACGGCGAAGGCACGGTCAATGTCTCGGCCCTGCGCAAGCGCCAAGAATGGACGATTACCGGACTTGTGGTCTCAACACCCGGCAAAATCATCGACATTATTGAATAGCACCCCCCGGAGGGCTTTTAACGCCCCCCCACATCTGCTAAACCCCTGCAAATGACGGACGGGTGGCCGAGCGGTTGAAGGCACTGGTCTTGAAAACCAGCAAGGGTTAACGCTCTTCGTGGGTTCGAATCCCACCCCGTCCGCCAGTATTCAAACACCCGCAATACGGTGAATAACAGACGTATATATTGAAGTTCCCTGACGTTTTCTTTTTGTCCCTACTCCGAACTTCGTGGGCTGTCTAAAGCGTTACATGCCCCGGCGGTTATAGCGATTTCTGTGGTTCGTTATTTTCAACTACTGAACCCTTGCCAATTGCCCGATGTAGCTTGACGATCAAAGAGTATCTCTATGCTAAGCCAGCAGGTATCGTGTTTTGGGTTTGGGGATCGAACAAGTGCATCATTTCCATATCTGCATAAAGGTGCAGGGCGGAGCCGACAGGAGCTCTGAATGATCGGCCAAGCCGGGCCGCTATTTCCTTGCCGCCCGGCAACCGGACAACCATTACTGTTTCAGGGCCCAAGGCTTCGACCGCCACCACATGAGTATCGATACGCGCATAACGTCCACCTCCATGATCGGTATAAAGGTCCTCTGGGCGGATCCCAAAAATAACCTCCCTACTGGAATAAGCATCATAAGCATCAGTGAAGCAGCTAGGGACATCCAACGTTACGCCGTTGATTTTAATTTTCAACGAATTGTCCTCACGTATTAACAAGCCTTCAATCAGGTTCATTGGAGGGCTGGCAAGGAAGCCGGCGACAAACATATTGACCGGGTTTCGATATACCTCCAAAGGCGGTCCGACCTGCACAATATGACCATCACGCATAATGCAAATGCGATCGCCCATTGTCATCGCCTCAACTTGATCATGGGTAACATGAACGATGGTGGTCCCGAGTTCATGGTGCAGCTTGACCAGTTCTGTACGCATTGCCGCCCGCAGTTTGGCGTCCAAATTTGATAAAGGTTCGTCAAATAAGTATGCAACAGGCTTGCGGACCAAGGCCCGACCAAGGGCCACGCGTTGCTGTTGACCGCCCGACAGTTCGCGCGGTCGCCGGGATAACAATTCGCCAATCCCAAGTATGTTAGAGGTATCTGCAATTCGGCGATCAATCTCATCTCTGGGAACTTTTCGCAATTTCATGCCGAACGCCAGGTTCGCTTTGACGGTCATGTGTGGATAGAGCGCATAGTTTTGAAATACAATGGCAAGATTTCTTTCCGCCGGATCGATATCGTTGATGCGGTTTCCGTCTATCAAAATATCACCGGACGATATTTCCTCCAACCCTGCAATCATCCTTAGGGTTGTTGATTTCCCACAACCAGATGGGCCAAGCAGCACCATGAACTCTCCATCTTTGATATCGAGACTAATATTATCCACGGCCACAATTCCAGAGCCATAGAATTTAGAAACATTTCGAATTTCTAACTCACCCACAATTTACGCCTTTTCTAACGGAGGGACGCCATATAACGATACAGGTAAACAGTCAGGCCGAGCACCAACAAGAGCAATGCTATCGACATAGCCGAAGCGCGCCCGATATCTAGTCCGAAAAAGGCGGCTCGATATATGAAATAGGAAATTAGGTCCGTTGCAGTTCCGGGGCCGCCTTTGGTCATAATAAAAACAATATCAAAGGTCTTGATAGCAAAGACGAAGCGCAACAAGAGAGCCACAATGATTACTGGCCGCATCAGGGGGAGAGTAATATGAATGAAGCATGCAATAGATGATGCTCCGTCCATGCGAGCCGCCTCGTAGGGTTCCTTTGGCAACGAGTTAAGACCAGCGAGAAGAAGTATCGACATGAATGAAAACTGATGCCAAATATCAACCATGACCACTGTCCAGAAAGCGGTATTCGCATCGCCCAGCCAGTTAACCGGATCAACGCCGATCAAACCGATGGCATAATTAGCAATACCGAGTTCTGTATGGAGGAGCATCCTCCACAAAAGCCCCACCACAACCGGATTAATCAGAAGGGGCGCAAGAAATATCACGTAATAGAAATTTTTAAAGCGGGTAATAGAGTTTAGAGCCAGGGCGACCGAAAAACCGATAGCGAACTCGATAACCACGGAGGCGAGGACAAACTTAAAAGTCACCCAAACTGAAGTGCCAACGTAATTTTCGTCCCATACTTCCCGATAATTATCCAGTCCGACAAATACGTCATGATTGGGATGAATCAGAGTGTAATCAAAAAAACTCGTCACCATAGCGAACATTAACGGGAAAATAATGACAAGCAAAAGCACGGCAAGACCGGGCATAGTGAGCATAAGCCCAAAACGCCGGTCTCCCCGCACCAATTCCGATGTGGCTTTCGTATTCATATTTCAGCCCCACCGGCTTATCATTAGTTAGATATTTTCCCGTCTTTTATCAGGAGTTTCCTGTATGCCGTATTTGCAGCATCCAGGGCTGCCTTGGGATCTTTGTCGCCAGTTGCTGCTAGATTAAATTCAAGGCCCATTTTTTCGACCAATTCTGTTGTGTAGGTAAACACTGGAAAGTCTTGGCTGCCAGCCAGTATCTCGCCCAAAATCGGATAGTAGGGTCGTTTTGATACAACTTCTGGGTCAGTAAAAATTTTGGTCTGAGTTGGGGCCCCGCCTAGAAGCGCCCTCCTCTTTGCAATGTCATAGGATTCGACCCATTTGTAGAATTTCCAGACCGCTTCCTTGTTTGGACTGGAATTCGGAATGGCCCAACCCCATCCACCGTTTAGTCCGCCGCCTGGATTGGATGTTATGGCAACCTTACCGACGACCTGTGACGAACTGGGATCGTCAAAGCCGGCAAACATAATGTTGAAGGTCTGCAGGCTATAGGCCTTGCCCTGAGCCATAACATTGGCAGCTTCGTCGAAGCAAAAGCTTTCCGAGCCCGGCGGGCTGAAGTTTACAACGGCTTCACGGTAGGCCTTCATGGCCTTAACGCCAGCATCGCTGTTTATTGTCGGGTTCCAATTTTTGTCATGGAAACGACCACCCTGACCGTAGAGGAAGTTTGCCCACTGCATCGAAATGCAATCGCCGCGCTGCCCCTGAATTACCGTACCGAATAAATCTTTTTTTCCGTCGTTATCGGTATCGCGAGTGAAAAATTCGACCTGCTTCCAGTATTCATCCCATGCTTTGGGAACCTTAAGGTCAATGCCGTACTTGGATTTGAAAGCGGCTTTTTCTTTTGGATCTTCGATCAAGTCCTTCCTGTAAATGACTGCCATGGAGTAATTGTAGAAAGGCAACATATATTGTACGCCATCTACTTTACCGACAAGATCCGTGAGCTTCGGCACATACACCGAGGTATCGAAACCATCACGCTTGACCAGCTTGTCAAGCGGCATCAACCAGCCAGCTTTGATAAATTCACCCACCCAGTAGAAATCTACGACAATCCCATCATAAGTGCCCTTGGAGGAAAGAAGTTGAGGCACTAATTTGGCGTGCATATCGTTATAGCTGATAACCTCCAACTCAACCTTGATACCGGTTTGTTTCTCAAATTCCGGTAAAAGTTCCTCAATGTAACGGGTGTCAGGAACAGTTTCCATAAGCAAGCGGATCGTCTCGGCGTGCGCCGGACTTGCCATAAACAGAATGGCAATAAATGCCGTTAAAATGCGTTTCACAATGAAGTCCTCCTGTTAAATTCAAGACACTTTGCATGTGTCCATTTCTCTTTTCCCTGGCTGGGTGTTACTTCAAGGCCCCCAAGGATAGGCCCTTGATCAGATGCCGTCGCATGAACGGCAGCAATACAAATACGGGCAAAATCGCGCAGATCGCCGCCGCTGACAGCAGCGCGATATCGACACCACGGTGTGTCTGGAAAGACGACAGGCCGACCGGTAAGGTGCTGGTCTGCGGCCCACTCAGGATTAGCGCGAATAGAAACTCATTCCAACTCAGAATGAACGATAATAAGCCAGCCGCCAGCAGACCCGGCGCCATAATAGGCATCGTGATGCGAAGGAAGGCTTGAAGGCGGGTCGCGCCGTCGATGCGCGCCGCCTGCTCGATAAGGGCAATATCACCCTCGAAGAAGGCCACCAGTAGCCAAGCAAGAAAAGGTAAGCTGATAGTGATGTGCGCAGCGATCATGCCAGGTAGCGTGTTGAGAAGGGAAACTTTCAAAAAAAGACTGAAGAGCGGCAACACCAAAATGACCGGCGGCAGCATCTGGCTAGACAAGACGGCGAGACGTAGCGGCAGTCCGCCCGTGTTGTAGCGTGCAAACGCATACGCCATGGAGGCCGCCAGGGGAAGCGATACCAATGTAGCGCCTGCTGCAATAGTGACGCTGTTCATAAAATATCCGAGGAAAGGATAGCCAGTAAAAATTTCGATAAAATTATTGAGGTTAGGATCGCCCCACACCGGCGGAATTTTGTATGCGGTAAGCTTGTCAGTCAACGCGACGCGAAGCAACCACAACACAGGGAGCAAAATTACACCGCTAAAAACAAGCAAAACACCATGCGGCAATAATTTCTTAAGTACTCTATTCCTCATAATTTTTCCCAATTACACGGTGATAGCCGGGACTGAAATCAGGCAATACGTGCCAGATTGCGCCAATTTTCAAAAAGGAGTACGCAGCAGCAAGCAAGCGGGAAAATTCGTAATTTGCATTTCGAAAAATACTCATTATCTGGTCCAAATATTCCTGTAGAAAATTATGGATGTAGCGGTTTTACCGCTCATCCCATATAAACTCCCCCCGTCACATTTATCCCCTGCCCGGTCATAAACCGAGCACCGTCAGAGGCTAGGAAAACCACTAGGTCAGAAACGTCGTCTGGCTCCTCCAGTCGGCCAAGCGGGGTCAGATCAATGTAAGATTGGCGAACCTCATCAGGGGTTCTGCCTGTCAATTCGGATTCCCACTTGACCTCGCGTTCCTGCATCGAAGTCTTGACGAAACCGGGGCAAACCGCGTTGACGCGAATGCCGTCTTTCGCGCACTCACGTGCCAGCGCCTGGGTCCAGCCTAGTACGGCAAATTTGCTCGCCGAATAATGGGCAAGGAGCGGCGCTCCCACCTTAGCTGCCAACGAAGCTGTGTTAATAATGACGCCTGGAATTTTTTTGTCGAGAAAATGCCGGACTGCAACCTGATTGGTTAAAAAAACCCCTTTGGCGTTTACATCGAAGTTGAAATCCCAGTCCTCATCAGTCAAGTCAACGGCGCGCTTCATGTTCGAGACGCCGGCATTGGCGTGAACCACGTCCACCTGACCGAATGCCTCAATAGCCTTGACGAACGCTTGCTCAATGGACGAACGGTCGCGAACATCGGCCTCGACAGCGATAGCACGTTCACCGATCCGCTCCGCCAACTCGGCGAGCTTCGCCAGATCAATATCCGTCAGGACCAACTGAAAATCCTCTTTGGCAAAGGCCAAGGCTGACGCCTGACCAATGCCGTTCGCGGCGCCGGTTATCAGGACTGTCTTGTTCATATGCACCCCAACATTAGTTCGAACTTGTTCATTATTCTCATGAATATAAACATTATACAACAGTATTTGTTTGGTTTTGTTTTTTTTTATGATACATATTGTTTTATCGAACAAAATCAATCGCGCTGGTGACTAGCATGTTAGAAACAAAAATTCCCGCCGTTCAGAGGCGCGAACGCATTCTTAAGACAATTCAGCATGACGGCTTTCTAACTGTCCCTTACATGGCAAAAACCTTACGTGTCTCGGAAATGACCCTCCGTCGGGATCTCGACATGCTGGCCAAGAAAAAACAGCTAACACGGACCCATGGTGGAGCAGTTTCACCCGAATACTTTGAAGGGTTGGAAGTTGATCTCGTGGAACCGAGTATTGACAAACGCGCTACCCGACACCACGAAGCAAAGTTGGCGATTGCCAAACGCGCTTGCCAAATGCTGGTTCCTGGTCAAACCATCGCACTTGATATCGGCACAACGACTTTCGAACTGGCCAGTCTGGTGCGGGACATCTCCTTGCGCGTCTTCACCAACAGCATGAAGATAGCGACATACCTCAGCCAATCCCGGCCCAGCATCTACGTACCTGGCGGTCAGGTAAGTGGAACCGAGCCCTCCATCGTCGGTGCACGTGCTATCAAGCAGCTCAATGAATTCTATTTCGACATCGTTTTTCTTGGAGTATCCGGCTTATCGGTGGAAGGATTCTACGATTACTCACTCGACGACACGGAAATCAAGAGGGCACTGATCACGCGTTCAAAAACCTCGGTCGTCCTGCTCGATAGTTCAAAATTTGACCGAATGTCTGTGGCCCTTGTCGCCCGGATGGAAGACATTGACATTCTTATCACCGACAAACGTCCCCCGGAAAAACTCAATCAAGCCCTAGAGGCCGCAGGGGTCCGCGTGGAACTCGCACGGGCCATAAACAGTGAGGGATACTGAAATGGTTTTTGATTTTCTTGGAAACAAAAAGAAGGCCGTCATCGCGATGGCACATATCGGCGCTATGCCAGGCTCTCCGCTATACGATTCGAATGGCGGTATGAATAAATTAGTCGACGACGTTTCTGCCGACATTTATAAGCTACAGGGGGGGGGCGTTGACGCGATCATGTTTGGCAACGAAAACGATCGGCCATATCTTCTCATGGCGACGCCAGAAAGTATCGCCGCTATGACGGCGATCATTACTGCCGCCAAGGTGAACCTCAAGGTACCTTTTGGCGTCAATTATCTTTGGGACCCGACGGCATCCGTCGCGATAGGAGTGGCGACCGGCGCTTCGTTCGTTCGCGAAATTTTCACGGGAATGTTCGCATCCGACATGGGGATTTGGGCACCCGATTGCGCAACGCCATTCCGCCTCAGGCGCAATCTCGACCGGCAGGACATGAAACTGCTATTCAACATCAATGCCGAATTTGCCCATAGCCTGGACCAGCGCCCGATCGAGTTGCGCGCCAAATCTGCGGTCTTCTCGTCAATGGCGGACGCGATTCTGGTTTCCGGACCACTTACCGGGCAGCCAGCCGATGCCTCCGACCTGCGCAAGGTCGCCGAGGCGGTCACGGACGTTCCCGTCTTCGCCAACACAGGTGTAAATCTCGACAATGTTCACGACGTCATGTCCGTGGCCTCAGGCTGCATCATTGGCACTCATTTCAAAGTCGACGGCGACACATGGAATTTGGTTGATGGCGACCGGGTCAAACGATTCATGGATGTTGTAAACTCGTTGCGATAAGGGCGTTCAATGTCTTGTGTGCTTGGCATCGATATCGGGACAACGTCAACGATCGGAATCCTGATTGCCCTCCCAGATCAGGTTCTTGCTACGGCGTCCCTGCCCGTCGATCTTTCCTCGCCCCGTCCAGGTTGGACAGAGGAGGACCCGGAGCAATGGTGGCGGAACGTCTGTGAAATCATCCCAAAACTCATCAATACGGCAGGTATCGACAAGACCGGTATCCTTAGCGTCGGCGTCACCGGTATGCTGCCCGCCGTCATCCTGTTGGACAATGGGGGCCGGGTTTTACGACCCTCGATCCAACAAAGCGACGGTAGATGCGGCGAAGAAGTATCGGAGATTGCCGCCGAAATTTACGAGTCCGAGTTCATTAAAAAGTCAGGCAACGGCATCAATCAACAACTCGTCGCCGCCAAGCTGCGTTGGATTGAAAAAAACGAACCCGATGTATTCTCGCGGATCAAGACGGTTTTCGGGTCCTACGACTACATCAACTGGCGTTTGACCGGCAAAAAGGCGGTCGAACAGAACTGGGCCCTGGAGGCCGGTTTTGTCGATCTGTCGACTTGGGAGTTGTCCGATGACTTGATCGCGCTTGGCCATATTTCCCGAAAGTTAGTACCACGCAAAATCTTGTCGCATTCAGTGTTGGGCGGCGTGTCCGTAGAGGCAGCGTCGTCAACCGGCCTTCCGGTTGGCATTCCGGTGGTCGGTGGAGCAGCGGACCATATCGCCTCGGGATATGCCGCCGGGATTAGCAACCCTGGCGATGTTTTGCTTAAATTCGGCGGCTCGACAGACATCCTCATCGCCACCCAAAAAGCTGTGCCGGATCCGCGCATGTTCCTCGATCACCACCTGATTCCTGGCCTGTTTATGCCCAATGGCTGCATGGCCTCTGGTGGATCGGCACTGAACTGGTTTGTTGAAACTCTTGCTACCGGTGAGTGTGAAGCCGCACGAACCGCAGGCCTCAGCCTTCATCAGCACATGGACAAGATTGCCCAACAAACGCCGGCCGGAGCCGATGGTATTCAAATCATTCCTTATTTCCTGGGAGAAAAGACTCCGATTCACAATCCAAACGCGCGTGGCGTGATCCAGGGGTTGAGCCTGAACCACGATCTACGCCACCTGTGGCGGGCCCTGCTTGAAGGCTTCGGTTATGCCTTCCGTCACCACATCGAAGTATTCAACGACATGGGCCACCCCACGACACGCTATCTGGCGTCCGATGGTGGCTCAAGCTCGCGTTTATGGATGCAGATATGCGCAGATATTCTCCAGCAACCGATTCAATTGTTGAGCGGGCACCCCGGTTCATGTCTTGGTGCAGCATGGGTAGCCGCGCTGGGAGCCGGCTTGACAGAGGACTGGGAAGGGGTGACCCGGTTCGTTCAATACGGCGATAGGGTTGAACCTAACTTGGCCAATGCAAAATTGTACGATGATGGTTACAGATTGTACCGAAACAGTTACGAGGCGCTTGCCGCAGTTCAACGGGAAATGCCTTCGTGAACATCCGTGCCGTTATCTGGGACATCGACGGCACCCTTGTCGATAGTGAACCGCTTCATCTGCGCGTCTTACTGACTACCTGCGCCGGCCACGGCATCAATGTTTCCGATCTTACAGACGATAAGTTTGTCGGTATGAGCAATCATGGTGTTTGGCAGGCCCTAAAGGACCGATTTCCGTCGGCCCTAACGATGCAAGTGTGGATTGACGAACTGAACAAAAGTTATGTGGACCAATCTGATACACTCATCCCGATATCTCAGGTAAAGGAAGTCGTCACCGAGATGTCGCGACAGGGTATCGTTCAGGCTGCCGTATCCAATTCCAACCGTCCAATCGTTGACGTTAATCTACGGGTTGCTGGGGTCGCCAAGTTCATGGCATTCACTCTCAGCCTCGACGATGTTCCAGTCGGCAAGCCAAGCCCTATTCCTTATCAGATGGCGGCGGCAGAACTGGGCCTTCCCCTACACGAAATTATTGTGGTGGAGGATAGTGTCTCGGGCATCCAGAGCGCCAAGGCCGCCGGACTTGTGGCTCTGGGCTTTTCTCCCGGGAACAAGAAGCTTCCCATGGCCGATCGGTCGATCGAATGCCTTACGGGAGTCCTTGATTTCATTCACGGAAGCTCAGAATCAGAACAAACATGAAAGATCAGAATAAACTCCCGATATCCACGAAACGTGTTCGAGGCCCCTCCCATCACTGATACATAAATGCCCGCTCCTGGCTATTAGTATATATCAAGCCACCAAGAAATTTCCGTCCGCTATATCCCCGCTAACAGACCAAGCCCATAATTGGATTTCCTCCATGGGACAATTTTGGGACACTGAAACCTGATTTACTGTGCATTCGTATGCACTCAGGTGCATCGCTGTGCACTGGTGTGCATTGGCCTTGTGGGCATTCCGTCTCCTCTGCCCCACATCTGGTATGCTTTTACAAGTCTTGAAAACCAGCAAGGGTGAAAGCTCTTCGTGGGTTCGAATCCCACCCCGTCCGCTAGTATTCAAACGTCCGCAGATTGATTTAACAAGTGTGTTGTAGCGACCGGTTGAGGCGGTGCCCCTTTTCGGGCATTGGGCGCAGTTAATTAAACACTTCAAAAAGAGCTGCAGCACCCTGGCCGCCGCCGACACACATACTTACCACGACGTACTTTACGTTGCGGCGTTTGCCTTCAATCAGGACATGTCCCGCCATGCGGGCTCCGCTCATGCCGTATGGGTGCCCGATGGAAATAGCGCCGCCGCTAACATTCAAACGCTCATTGGGGATGCCAAGTTTGCCCCGGCAGTAAAGGACTTGAGAAGCGAAGGCCTCATTGATTTCCCAAAGGCCAATGTCGTCAATCGTCAGGCCATGGTGTTTCAGCAGATGCGGGATAGCGAAGACCGGGCCGATTCCCATTTCATCGGGCTCACATCCAATAACGGACATGCCCCTATATGCCCCCAAAGGAACGAAGCCTCTTTTTTCGGCCAGTCGCGCTTCCATCAGAACGGCGGCGCTTGCCCCGTCAGAAAGCTGACTGGCGTTGCCTGCTGTCACACAACTCCCTTCGCCCATGACCGGTTTTAAGTTTTTCAATTGTTCAATGGTTGTTTCTGGACGATTACATTCATCGCACTCTAGGTGCACCTCTTGTTTGCTGACCTCACCAGTCAACTTGTCGGTCACCACCTTCACTGCATCGATAGGGATAATCTCGGCGTCAAACTTACCAGCATCCTGGGCGGCTGCGGTTTTAAGCTGGCTGCTCAAAGCATACTCATCCTGATCATCACGGGAAATGCCGTAGCGCTTGGCGACGGTCTCTGCCGTTTCAACCATCGTGTCATAAAATTGCGGTTTTAATTCCAGAACACGGGAATCCTGATAACGATGCATATTCATGTGATCGTTTTGAACTAGGCTGATCGTGTCAACCCCGCCTCCGATTGCCACGTTCTGACCTTCCTGCACGATTTGATGAGCCGCCACTGCAATAGCCGACAGGCCTGAAGCGCACTGGCGATCGATTGTTGACCCGGCAATGCTGACGGGCAATCCAGCCGCCATTACCGCATGACGGGCGACGTTGATCCCGGTCGACCCTTGGGTAAGCGCGCAGCCGAGGATCAAATCTTCTATTTCGCCGGCTTCTATACCGGCTCGATCAACGGCAGCAGTGATTGCATGGGCGGCTAGGGTGGGGCCATCCAGATCGTTGAAGGCTCCCCGGTAGGCCTTGCCAATGGGTGTTCGGGCGGTCGAGACAATAACGGCTTCACGCATGGTCGAAATTCCTTGGTATTAAACTTTTTCCAGTCCACACCAATCGGCGATGAACAGAGCGATAGATTGAGTGACACGGCGAATAGATTCCAGATTTACCCGTTCGTTGAAGCCGTGAATACTCTCGGCGGTTGGACCGTATACCAGCGCTGGCGTATCAGCATACAGTCCAAAAAAGCGGGCATCTGTTGTCGCCGTAACGGAAAGTTTTTCCAGATGATCGCCCGTCACTGCATTGTGTGCCTTTTCCAGAGAGGCAATCGCCAGACCGGTTTCCAGTTTGTCGTGATCAGCCAACGAATAGCCTTCGGCGAGGAAACCGTGATAGATAATTTTAGGCTGGTTTTTACGCAGAAAGGCATCGGCATTGGCTGTGTCATGCAGGCAGTCCTCTATTTCTACCCGTGCAGTATTGATATCCTGGCCGGGATAAATAGCCATGCGGACATCGAAACAACACCAGGCCGGAACGCTGGAAGCCCAATCGC